>Ga0315907_10002176_pt1 | contig 25215 bp, 23 predicted proteins | sample LakEriMetagenome_3_FD_203525 | JGI IMG/M metagenome (GOLD analysis project Ga0315907, IMG submission 203525) | Freshwater fungal communities from buoy surface, Lake Erie, Ohio, United States - Buoy 12 MA123 | ecosystem: Environmental > Aquatic > Freshwater > Lake > Lake biofilm | place: USA...
TGGCGATTCATTGAAATGATTTCAAACCAAGTACCTATTGAAGAAGCCCTAGATGCGTGTGCAATAAATCCGGAAACGAAGGACTTTGTTCGCTTTACTTTTTCGATCATTCAGCGCGGAAAAATCCATGAAATCGCCTCCTTGTTTACCTTTGGACGAGAGGATTTAATTCCGGAAATGTTTATTGAAATGGTGAAAGAATTAAAGGCTAATCATCCGTCAACCCTAAATGATTTTCTGTTTTATTTAGAGCGCCACATTGAAGTAGACGGCGAAGACCATGGGCCACTTTCCTTGAAATTAATGGATGAAGTTTGCGAAGGCGACCCCACCAAATGGGAAGAAGCAACCCAAGTAGCCGAGGAGGCCTTGCGCATGCGAATTCACTTGTGGGATGGCGTGGTAAGAAAAGCCTCAACCTTCTTAGTAAACACGTAATCATTCTGTTGCACGGGATTTGAAATCCCGTGCAACAAAGATTTTTTCTTACGCCGCTTTGCCAACGACTGGTTTTATATTATTAAACTCTTGATTTTTTTGATTTCGTTCTTCCTCCAAATCATAATCATCTTGAAGAGCCATCCAAAATTTTGCACTGGTGTTGAAGAATTTTGCAAATCGAATAGCAGTATCTGCTGTAATTCTTCGCTTACCCTTGATTATCTCCGAAATACGGGTTTGAGGAAGGAACGTTTCATTTGCCAATCGATAGGCAGAAATCTGCATTGGAATTAAGAATTCCTCTAACAAGATTTCACCCGGATGTATATTTTTCAGCTTTTCCATATCTACTTAGTTAATGGTAATCTACAATTTTTGTTTCATATGCATCATTGCTGACCCACTTAAAGATGATTCGCCATTGATTGTTAATCCGAATACTGAAGTATTCAGGGAGCGCACCTCCCCTAATTTTATTCAGTTTTAGCGGTCCCTGAGCCTGTCGAAGGGCCGCTTTCAATTAACCAAAGGCATTCAGCGCTTTTTCTTTACTACCGCCCCCTGCGCTTAGCTAACCAAGGAGGAAGTTGCTTTTCTTGTGGGCGTTCTACCAATTTCTGACTTAAATCCGCGCGGCCGGCACGTTTTAATCGGCTTGAAATCCATTCTTGATTTTCGCGCTTGTACCAGAAAAAATAACGATTCTGGTTCTTTTTCTCCTCCGGTGATTTTGCCGTGAATACAGGTTTTAACGTGTATGGATGTAAGCCCGTATAATAAATTACCTCAGCCACGGTCATCGGTGTAGGGGTAAAATCCTGCACTTGCTCCAATTTAAAGCCCATGTCCTTGGTTTCGGCCGCTAATTCGGCCATGTCCGTTTCCTCACACCCCGGATGCGAGGAGATGAAATATGGGATCAAGGGTTGATTTAAGTTATGTTTGGCCGAAATAGCTTCATACTTTTCTTTGAACTGGTGAAAATACTTGAATGATGGCTTCCGCATCATGCGCAAGGTATTGTCGGCGGTATGTTCAGGCGCCACCTTCAAGCGCCCACTCACGTGACGCGTAACTACCTGCTCCAAGTATTCGTCATGGTTTCCGTCTTCGTTGTTCTTGTTAAAATCATCCACTAATAAGTCATAACGAATCCCCGAACCCACAAAAGCTTTTTTAATTTTCGGATGCGCATCAATCTTGCGATACAACTCAGTCATGGGTTTATGCGAGGTATCCAGGTTATTACAAATCACGGGATGGATGCAACTTGGCGCTACACAACGGGCACAAATGCTCTCGTCTTTGCCTTTCATTTTATACATGTTGGCCGAAGGACCGCCCACATCCGATAAATACCCTTTAAAATCTGGGTGCGCTGCAATTTCCTCTAATTCCTTCATAATGGAACCCTCGCTGCGCGAGGCAATGAATTTGCCTTGATGCGCAGAAATCGTACAAAAACTGCATCCCCCAAAACATCCGCGGTGAATGTTCAAAGAAAACTTGATCATTTCATAGGCAGGGATTGTCCCACGCTTCTTATACTTTGGATGGGGTAAGCGCGTGTACGGCAATTCAAACGAAGCATCGATTTCGTTTTCAGTCATGGTAGGATATGGCGGATTCACCACCAGGCGTTGATTCCCCACTTCTTGCAAAATACGATTGGCACTGAGTTTATTGGATTCTACCTCAACAATTTTAAAATTGGCGGCATAGGCCACTTTGTCTTTCAAGCATTCTTCGTGGCTTGCCAAAGAAACCGTTTCCCAGTGTTTATTTTTTAGTACGTCCTCTTCCTTGTTATGCACGTAGGCTATTTGTGGCAAGGTGCGAATTTGTTCGAAGGGTACACCTTTTTTCAAAAGCTTAAGGAAAGTACGCAAAGGTTGTTCCCCCATGCCATAGATTAAGGCATCTGCTTTACTGTCTACCAGAATCGATGGGAAGAGCTTATCTGCCCAATAGTCGTAATGCGTTACCCGCCGCAAAGAGGCTTCAATCCCTCCCAACAACACAGGTACATCCGGAAAAAGTTCTTTTAAGATGTTTGAATATACCGTACTGGCATAATCGGGCCGAAATCCAGCTACGCCGCCCGGCGTGTAGGCATCGGTTGAACGCAAGCGTTTACCTGCGGTGTAATGATTCACCATGGAATCCATACAACCGGCAGTCACCCCAAAGAAATATTTTGGTTTGCCAAGTTTTTTGAAATCACGCAAATCATCTCGCCAGTTCGGTTGAGCAATGATGCCGATGCGAAAGCCTTCGTCTTCAATGATGCGACCAATTACCGCAGTTCCAAAAGAAGGATGGTCAACGTAGGCATCACCAGAAATTAAAATAACATCAAAGGCATCCCACCCACGCTTTTCAGCTTCTTTGAGTGATAAGGGCAACCAATCGGAAAGGGGACGTTCTTGCATGCCGTAAAATTACGAAAAGCACGGCAGGGAATGAACGAATTAGTTAATAATTACCGCTTTGCTTTGTTTGCCGTTTGCATCCGTATAACTGATGAAATACGTTCCTGCATACAAGGTGCTTACATCAAAGAAGGCCATGGTAGAACCTGCTAAAATTTCCTGGGTAGCAATACGTTTTCCTTGAATGTCCGTAAGTGTAAGCACTAAATCGTTTTGCACTAAGCCGATGGCCTGAACAATAATTAGGTCGTTCGCAGGATTGGGGAACACCTTTAAGGCTGAAATTTGATTTTCTGCCACGTTATTGGCTGGATTGTATACAGTAGTGCTTTCCGTAACTGAATTCACTTTCGCGCCTGTAACCACGCCATAATACGTTGGCCCGATTAAATACGGATAGGCTGAATTCCAATCGGCGTCTACTGTGGCAAAATAACAATACATGCCATTCGGATATTCTGGCGTAACGCAAAACCGTCCGTTGTGAACATCGAGGTAATCTGCCGCACCTGGATGGCTTACGAATTCATAATCTTCACGGAAATAGCCCAAGGGATAGGTAACAGATACAGCAGGTCCATCCGGTACATCGGTGCCGTCAGCCCATACCGTGCGTGTAGAAATGTTACGGTATTGATACCCCGACTTGATGCGGGTTATACCTCCTGTTCCGTCCGCATTTTTGTACCCATAAGCTCCATACACAGGGTAGCCATCATAGGCAAAGCCAATCAATGGCGAATGTACTGTGGAGTCGATGGAATAAAGTCCTTCCGCATCATATAAGGTACACACATTAGAGATTACGTTGAGATCTAAATCAAAGGCGCTTGGGTTTTGATGGTGGTGATAATTTCCGTTGGCTGGATGCCCTTTGGAACAATCGAATCCTCCTTTTTCTGCTACTACCGCATCGCGATTCCAAGATTGAGTTGCTCCAGGTCCACCAGGACAAGGAGACATGCCCGGTAATCCGCCACAAAGGGAATTGGTATTGGTATTCCAAGCTACACCATCGCGGTAATCGAACATGGCGGTTCCGTTAATGAAAATCCCGATATTTCCTCCAGTGGTTGCTGTTCCTGCACCCGCATTCATGGTAGGATTTAAAGAGATTTTAAAAATTGCATTTTGATTGGTGGTAAGTGATGGATTGCCATCCAGGAACGGACCGGTAATGTAAGAAGGTACACCTGTGGTGGAAACATACACCCAATTGGTAGAATATTGAACTTGTTGCACATTGGCTAATACCGCATCAACAATGGGCGTAGAATTTCCTTGAACATAATGGCGCCCAGTGGTACCGTCAGTATTAATTAACCAGTTGGTAATTGCAGGATTTAATTGTGCTTTAGCGCCAAATGCCAACAGAAAAAGAAATAAAAACGTTGATTTTTTCATAACAAAGGTTTAGTATGCAAGGTATTAGTTGCCTAAAGGTAAGAATACTTGCGCAATGGTGCCTAAAAAAAGAAAAGGGGGATTGCTCCCCCTTAACTAAACCTAACTATTATGAAACTATTGATTTGAATCAGACTTTGCCAATGTGTAAATAACTAATCCAAAACCAATTTTGTTAACCGCATCACCAATATTGTAAACAACATCCATCCACGGATTGTTCAATTCGCTTCCGAACGCACCAAATAAACCGCCCGGAGTACCAATGATGTATCCTAATGGATAAATAGCCCAACCTACCAATACAAACCAAGCCAAAATTCTGGTCGCTTTAGCCACTGAAGGACCTGCTGTTTGTGCCAAACTTGCCACTTCTCCGAACCATACAAGGTAAGCGATGTAGAAGTAAGCAGCACCAGATAGAACACCCCAAAGGACGCTGTTGTCGCGGTCTGTAGACTCTCCGAAGAATCCAGTAACCAACATAACTACTGAAGCTAAGATTAATTTCCAAAGTAAAGCTGGCTTAGCACCTGCTTTCTTAGTAATCAAATAAAACTCAACGCACATTAATGGAACCGTCAACAACCAATCCACATAGCGGAAGAATGTTGGAGATGTTCCTGTATTCAAGAACCAATCACGCATGTAGTAGTAATGCACTGCTGCAATAAACGTGATAATACCAGAAACAAGGACCGAAGTTCTCCACTTCTCACCTACATTTCTGATTTCGAAAAAGAAAAATGCAGAAGCTGCCATCATGGCCATAGTTCCTACAAAAAACGTAAAAGCCGTGGCTTGGCCGATTCCGAAGCCTTGGCTGGCATCAAACAATTCTGATGCAGTAATAGATAAGTACATAAAAAAAAGTATTAATTCCCCCTACTCTGACTATGGATTTTCGGGATCCTCCAAGTTGTAATTAGTTGTAAAACAAGGATAACCGATTTTTGTTTAATCTTTGCTAAGATTTATTAAACATTTTTTAATTTTTGTTGGTAAACCGATACGCTGGGTTGAATAAAAAGGATTTATCGGTGAGTGTTTTCAAAAACGACAACAGGTCTTTTTGTTCTTCATCGGTCTGCAACATGCTCGGATCAGTAAAGACCTTACTGATGGGTTTAACCCAATTGGATTGTGACGCATAGTGCTTGATCACCTCTTTTAATTTAACCATTCTCCCATCGTGCATGTACGGAAAACTATGCTCAATATTTCGAAGAGTTGGCACACGGAATAAATAAGCGTCTGCTACTTTTCCTGTAATTAAGGCCCGTCCCGAATCCAACAGTTGGGGATGGGGTCCGATGCCATTCGCTTCGAATTTGAAATTGGTAAATAAGGGTTCGGTATGGCATTGATTGCAGTGCCTTTGAAATAATTTATACCCCTTTCTTTCTTGTTCCGAAAAATTCGCCTCCTTGCGCATAACGCTGTCATACTTGCTATTCGCCGAAACCAAGGAAACAGTAAATTGTGCTAAAGCGTTCAACAACTGACTGGTTTTAATCCGTTCCACTCCGAACACCTTCTTAAACTGCGCACGATACCACGAGTCACGGTTTAATTTATTAAGAATCTCTTCCAAGCTCGAGCCCATTTCATCCGGATGGGTCATTGGATTTATGGCTTGGCCATTGAGGTCGAGCACACCACCGTCCCAATGAAAGCTTGGATACCACGCCAAATTCATTAAACCGGGCGCATTGCGTTTTCCAATCCTCGACGCTACCCCATGGCTCGTGGGGTGATCCACATGGGCAAAGGCGGTATATTGAAAATGACAAGAAGCACAGGATACGGTTGAATCTGTGGAGAGGATGGGGTCGTAAAACAGGGTTCGACCTAAGGAAAAACCATCGGTTGTAAGCGGATTTTTTTCAAATGAATATTGAGGTTCTGGCCAATGTTCCGGACGATAAAACAAGCCGTCTTTCGGTAGTACCATCAGGGAAATTAAGCCAATGCAAGCAATTAAAAGAAATCCCAAAGTTTTCATTCGAAAGCCGTGCTAAACGCGTGAAAGATTTGTTGTGCTGTTGCTCCTGGCAACATAATGTTTGGCGTTGTTGTAATGGGTAGGGCTGCAAATAAGCGTTCCAAATGCAGGGTTATCTTGTTGGTTCCTGCAGGTATTCTAATCGGAATAAAGGTTTCAAACGGCGCTTTATATCCGCCTATGTGATATTCAAAGGGGAGTTGACGCTCTTTTTGTACAAGGCACCCTACCAACTTCAGGTGAATATACCCTGTATTCCAAGCCCAATACATACCGAGCAAGGGGTCGTATGCGCCATCAAATCTTCCGGCCGTGTTCGCGGTGCTATCCAACCCCAGGTGAATGGCATTGCTTGAAAAGGGTAAGGCATAGGTGGTTGGTTCTGAGGCATCCACCAAATGAATCTCACCTTGAGCGGTACTCATATACCACTTAAACTGATCGATACGAATTGAATCCCCATTCGACATTGAATATAATTGGTGTAATTCAAATCGCTCTGAACCTACCTGAGGGAAAAGCGTCATTTGGCAAAAAACCAATGAAGGAAAAAGAAAAAAGAACAAAAAGAATCGAAGCATTAAGGCCGTGGTTTACGGTTGAAATTACCAATTAATTTAAGTACCTCTTCCTGTTCTTGGGTATTTAGTATCACTCCTAATTCACTAAAATAGCGATACATTCGCATTAAATCCTTGTTTTTCTTTAGTGTAATCGATTCAAAAAGTTCGTTTATTTTGAGCGTATCGCCCTTCATGGCAGATTGAATAAACTGATGCTCCAGGTTCCGCAACTCGTTCAAATCATTTTTGCGATCCATTAGAAATGGGGTTTCTAGCGCTTCAAGTGCCTTCGCTTTTTTCTTGCTCAAAGCCATCTCCTGTGCGAGCCTCGGAGGATGGGGTGGTTTGTGGGTTACCAATAAAAAAATTAGCACGACATTCAGTCCTACCAACAGGATTAAAGCCCAGTTTTTCCAAGAATTATTCATACGATTCGAAATTATTAAGATAGCTTACACGTGTTCCTTGCTGTTGTTTTATAACGAAGAAGCAAGCAGCAACATTTAATGAAATGAGCACTAAAAAGGAGGCCGCCACCAGCCAATTGGGGCGCGCAGGCTTGATGCTGGGTTGGCGCTTAAGGCAGCGGTCCCTCAGTTCATCACTAACCGGGATACGTGTTTTCAACAAGGTAAGATCAGCTTTCATGTGGTTTATATTTTTTAAGTTGTGTTCTTGCTCGAAACAGGAGCGATTCGATGGCCGATACAGAAACCTTCATCACATCGGCAATTTCTTGATAGCTTAGGTCATCCATAGCAAATAAGGTCATGGCAATCCGTTGTTTTTCTGGCAGGCCTTGTATTTGTTGCCAAATTTGCCATTCCGCTTCCTTTAGGATATGAATCAACTCGGGTGATTCCTCGATAATTATAGGTTGCGAGTCCAGGATGCTAAGCATTACTCCTTTTCTTTTCTTTCGATTTTTGGTACGTAAAAACTCATTGCACTTGTTTAGGGTAATACGATACACCCATGTTTGAATACTTGATTCAGCCTTAAACCCGGCCACTCCAACCACGATCGATTTAAATACTTCTTGTGTCACATCTTCGGCGTCTTGACGATTCCCAAGAAGATACAATGCGGTATTCAGAATACGCGGTGCCTGCAATTCAAATAATTTTTTGAATTCTCGTTCACTTCCCAATCTCAGTAGCTCAATATTCGGCATTCAACTCCTTAGATGCCCTTTTTTAAGAAATCTTGCATGCATTAAAGGTAACATTTAAGTGTAAAAGTGTACCTTTAGGGCGCTTTGAAAGAATCTAAGTTTATCGGGAAAAATAAAGAAAAATGGCAGCGATTCGAATCGATGCAAAAGGATCTTTCGAGCGATCCGGAGGCATTAAGTAATTTATATTTGGATATTACGGATGACTTGGGATTTGCGCAAACGTATTATAAACGAAGAACCATCAGGGTTTATCTCAATCAACTTGCACAACGGGTCTTTATAGGGGTAAATAAATATCAAAAGTTTTCATTTAAAACCGTGGTAGACTTTTGGACGATTGAGCTCCCCTTGGAATTATATCGGTCGAAAAACTATATGGGATTTGCGTTGCTTAGCTTTTTGGCCTACATCGCCCTTGGTTGGATATCGAGCAGTGTATACCCGGAATTTACGGCTACTGTATTGGGTGAAGGATACGTAGAAATGACCATGGAAAACATCGAAAAAGGAAATCCCTTGGGTGTTTATGAAGGAAGCAGTTCCTTTATGATGTTCATTCAAATCACAGGGAACAACCTTATGGTTTCTATCCTAACCTTTTTTGCAGGAATATTCTTCACGCTTGGCACGCAGTTTTTCCTATTCGGGAATGGGGTCATGCTTGGGGCATTCCAACATATGTTTTTAAAAAAGGGCCTATTAATCACGAGTTTCTTAGGGATTTGGATCCATGGCGCATTTGAAATTTCAAGCATAGCACTCGCTGCAGGCGCAGGGATTACCGCAGGTTCTGGATGGCTGTTCCCAGGGAGTTTTTCGCGAATACAGGCCTTTAAAGCAAGTTTTGCACGTGGTGCTAAAATCATGTTGAGCATTTTGCCATTTATCGTGCTCGCAGGATACTTAGAAAGTTATGTTACCCGAAATTACGATACCTTACCGGATGCCTCAAAATGGACCATTATTCTTGGTTCATTCTTTTTAATTGGATTTTTATATATTTTTCTTCCTATATATCAATCCCAACGTTATCCAACGCGATTATTTGAAGAAACCAATTTTAAACAACCGCATCCAGAAACCATTGATTTATTAAGCGTTCGGTCTGTTTGGCAAGTTTATCGACAAGGCATTGTATTGTATTTTCAAACCTTAGGAACCACCATGAAACCCATTTTAAAGGTGGTAATGCCAATTGGCCTTGGCTTAATCCTTTTTCGTGCCTTGCTTTACCCCGAGGATTTAACCTTTGTTTACTGGTTTGATTGGGCCAGTCACCTTTCGTTTATGCTCGGATACGCTTTCAGTACACCTGTAGACATATTGATCTGCCTGCTTTGGGTTGCACTCATATCCTTTATCTTTTTATTTACTTATCACAGTTTATTAATCAAAGCAGGATTATGTTCCTTGCCTTGGCCACGCTATGCACGGCAGATGTTCCTGCGGGTATTTGTTATGTTTATACTTTTATTGTTCCCGATTTTTATTTCTCCGTGGTATATCTTATTACCCACGCTACTGGCCTATCCTTTTCTGCTTTATCTCCCTGTTTCCATAGCATATCCAGATCAGGCGATTTCTCAAGCAATCAAAAAAGGACTGCGATACAGCGCTAAATCCTATTTTACCTTAGTTGGATTGATGAGTATGGGGATTCTTACTGTTACAGCTATTTGTCAGCCATTTTCCGGGGTATTTAGTATTCAAAATGAAGTGCCTGATGTTTTGGACCTCATCGTTAATGGAACAACGCCATTTCTTGATAATGCCGGATTAAACAGTGTGTATTGGACTAATTTATTTAGGGAAGTCGTTTATCTCGTAGTTTTGCTATTTACCCTAGTTTTTTGGTTTGTATTGCTTTCCTTATCCTATTTTTCTATGCTTGAAAAACGAGAAGCAGTAAACCTAAAAAAAGAGGGAATGCATTATGGTGAGCGCAGTCGATTAAAAGAATATATAGAAATTCAAGGCCAATGAGAGCTCACCTATTGAATTTACTTATATCTCTTAGCGTTGGTTTTAGCCTTGCGCAAAACCCATTAAAGCAGGAGTTGAAAAACACAAGCTATCCAAAGCAAGGCAACGATCATTTAAGAAAAGAATGGAATAACAGTCCAGGAGGAATTATTCAATCATCCGACAATACCGATGACTATGTAATTGAAAATAAACAAGCGTATTCTGACAGTATTTTAGCGCATTATCACGAAAAATATCAACAGCATTTAGCCAAAAAACAAATTCGAGAGAAGAACTTACTAAAAGAACCGGAACTTCCAGAAATGCCGAGCATCGATGGACCGGATTTTGACGAGCCAGACATCGCAAAGCCCGGGACGATGCCATCATGGGTTTTAAATGTTTTACTTTTTATTGTCGTAGCATTGGGATTATTCATCATCTTTTATTTGATTGTGAAAAATTCAGGTAAATCCTTACCTAATTTTAAGCGATATGATGAGTATTGGAATCCTGAAATTGTTCCTGTATCTGATCTAGAAAAACGCTTAGAGCAAGCCATTTCTAAGGAAAAATACAGAGAAGCGGTACGAATTTATTTCACCCTTATTTTAAAAGAATTAATTCGGCTTAATCAAATTAAATGGACACGTGAAAAAACCAACCATGAATACCTCATTGGGTTAAAAAACCCGAATTTCCGATCCGAATTTCAATCCTGTATTCATGTGTTTGATGTGATTTGGTATGGTGAATATGAAATTGATAACTCCCGATTCAATGAAGTTGAACCTACATTGAAAAGCTTCCTTAACACCTTAAAAGCACATGAATAAACGCTTGCTTTTTATTGGGATTGCTGTGGTCTTCATCTTGGGAGGATGGTTAATATATTTAATTCAAGGACAGGGCGACGGAACTGCTTCTGGTTATAAAAGTTCAGATTGGTATACCAAATATGAGTTTGATAGTAAAGACCCCTATGGCTTGTATTATTTCAACATGCTGTTGCAAAAGTCCGTGACCAAATCTAAGATTCAACACATATCGAATGAAAATAGATTAGATACCGTATTAAGCACGAATCAACGCACACTCTATGTGATGATCGGAGATACAGTCACTTTAAAGCCTTCCCAATTTCAGAACATCATAACCCGAGTTAAACAAGGTGATGGGTTAATGTTATTTGCGAATAAAACATATCAATGGGTTTATGACAGCCTAAATCTAGCGGGAAACATTAGTTATGCCTATGATCGGGTAATTCCATTAAAAACCCGCAATAAAGCCTATAACTTATATCACCTCTATCAAGCTGATACGATTTCGGCTAGAACCTTCGGAATGCAACCCTGTAATAAACCAGTACTCAGCAGCAATAATGGCCTAGTAGTTGAAACAACGTTTCCGGTTGGAAAAGGACAGGTATTAATGGGCTTTTACCCGAAGGCTATTGTAAATTACCAATTATTAAGTCCTGCCGGGGAAGCGCACGCGGAATTTCTAATTAGCAAGCTGAAATCCTATGATCGGGTATTATTTCTTAGTTATGCTACATTAAAATGGCAAACAGAATACAATTGGGAGGATTCAGGCCAAGAAGATAAAGATTCGTTACTTAAGCTGATTAATGAACATCCCGCCTTAAAACATGCCACATTTGCCTTATTGATCGGATTAATTTTATTCGCGTTTTTTGCAGGTAAACGGAAACGAGCCATTATTCCACTTCCGGATGCACCAAGTAAGTTAACCGCCACCTATATACAAACAATTTCATCGATTTATCAGTCGCACGAATCCCCTTCAGTCGCGTTTAACCTGGTCAAACAACAATTCTTCCACGCAATTCTCCGCGCATTCTACACCGATTTAAGCAAATTATCCAATGAGGATAAACTTCGTGTCTTGAAGGAAAAGACTGGCTTAGAGAACCAAATAATTCACGAGACATTGAGCTTGATTAGTGCTCCGAGCGATCAGGTTGACATGGCGCATGTCTATTTAACAGCAAGAAATACACATAGTTTCTTATCCAAGGCAGGAATTATAAAAACTTTAGAAAACCCAAAACAATTCCCAATAGTTGTCAATCGCAATGCCACCATTAGTTTCTTTGTATTTATGATTGGAGTAATTTTTGTGTTCTTTGGGTTTTACAGTGCTGCGCATTCCAATCCTATAGGTCCGGGCATTGCCGTTATTGGCGGCATACTCATCCGCCTTGGAATTTTGAGGTTCCGAACACCGTTAATCCGCATCGAAGATTCAGAAACCACTTATTATTTGCCATTACTCGGACAACGAATTCCTTGCATAATCAGCTACAATGAACAGCACAATGAACTTGAATTTTACAGCACGAAAGCGCACCGTAGCCTCAGTATTCCACGGTGGGATTCTTCTCGGTTTGCTTATTCAGAATTAGTCACTTATATAAAACAAAAACATCATGGAAGAACAACAATCAACGGATAAACTAAGTTTCGAACGAAACAATTCGGAATTATTATGGGTTGCACAAAAAGTTAACGAACTGCGGGCTGAAATCGGCAAGCATGTAATCGGACAAGAGCATATTGTTGAACTTATTTTAGCCGGGGTCTTTGCCAATGGGCATGTATTGCTTGAAGGAGTTCCTGGGGTAGCAAAAACCTTAAGTGCAAAATTAATCGCTCGATTGATGAAGGTAGACTTTTCAAGAATCCAATTCACCCCTGATTTAATGCCGTCTGACGTCATTGGAACCAGTGTTTTTAATATGAAAGAAGGGCGATTCATTTTTAATAAAGGACCGATATTCTCGAACATCGTTTTAATCGATGAGATAAACCGTGCGCCTGCTAAAACACAAGCTGCCTTGTTTGAAGTGATGGAAGAACGTCAAATTACTTTTGATGGTGTTCAATACCCAATGGAGTTTCCATTTTTAGTAATCGCAACCCAAAACCCTATTGAACAAGAAGGTACCTATAGCCTTCCAGAAGCTCAATTGGACCGGTTTATTTTTAAGATTAAAATGGACTATCCAAGTTTAGAAGAGGAGGCACATATTTTAACCCGATATAAGGCGGCCAATGGGCCAATAGATATGGATCGTATTACGCCATTGTTTTCGAGTGAAGACATTAAGCGCGTGCATACATTGATGCAGGAAATGGTCGTTGAAGCAAGCTTAATCAACTATATCGCTGCCATAACGCACCGAACAAGAAGTCACGCTAAACTCTATTTAGGGGCCTCACCGCGCGCGTCGCTCTCGATGTTAAGGGCAGGAAAAGCGCTGGCCGCATTGCGTGGTAGGGATTTCATAACGCCAGAGGATATTCAATACATTGCGCTGCCGGTACTTACTCACCGGATAATCTTGACTCCTGAAGCTGAGATGGAAGGAATCACCACAGAAGAAGTAATTCGTCAAATACTTGCAGAAATCGAAATACCAAGATAAGTTAGATGCGTCAAATTAGTCTGAGTAATCGGTTTTTCTTATTGTTTGGTATTGCCATCATCATCACGGCGATGGGATATGTTTCACACCAAATAATTTGGTTATCCGCCATATCATTTTATGGCATCGGGCTACTATTTATCTGTGATTTACTTTTCTTGTTTGTGGTGGTAAAACCGGTGCGTTATGTGAAAGCGTATCAAGAAAAATTAAGTTTAGGCGATCGGAATCCAATTAAATTAACCTTGTCTAACGTAGGAAAAACCAAGGTTTGGTTTACGGTTAACGAAGGGTATCCCGTGGATATGCAAGAACGGACGAAGCACTATAATGCCTCATTAAATCCCTTAGAAAGTCTTGAGATTTCTTATGAATACATCCCAAAAAAACGCGGAGTTTATGGGTTCTCGGATACCTACATTTTCACAAAGTCGATTTTCGGGTTGATAGAGCGCCGGAGTATAATTTCACATGCTGCACCGATTCATGTTTACCCATCGATCTTGCAAATGAAGCGTTACGAACAAATGCTTTTTCAGCAAAACAAAATTCAATCCGGGATTAAGCGAGTACGAAAAATTGGCATGTCAAGAGAGTTTGAGCAAATTCGGAATTACGTTCCAGGTGATGAAATAAAAAGCATCAATTGGAAAGCGACAAGCAGGAAAAATGAACTGATGGTTAACCAGTACCAGGAGGAGAAATCACAGAATGTATATTGTATTATTGACAAGGGCCGAATTATGCAAATGGAATCTATGGGTCTAAGCATGCTAGACTACGCCATTAATTCAACCTTAGTATTGTCGAACATTTGTTTGCACAAGAGTGATAAAATCGGACTGTTTACCTTTTCGGATAAACTTGGAGCAACGCTGAGTGCGTCAAATAAGCGCATTCAATTAAAGAAAATATTAGAAGTGCTTTATGCACAAAAAACCACCTTTCAGGATTCAAACTTCGAACTCTTGCAACAGCATGTGAATGATAAAGTAAGAAACCGCTCCTTGCTTTTATTATTCACCAATTTCGAGAACCCGTTTACCTTACAGCGTTCACTTCCTTATTTGCTTCAGTTAAAAAAAAGAAACTTGTTGGTTGTGGTCATGTTCAAGAACGAGGAGCTTGAACAGTTTTCAACCTTAAGTCCGAATAACCAACGTCAATTTTACCAAGGAATCTTAGCGAGTAAGATGTTAATTGAAAAGGAGAAAATGGCGAAACAATTAAATGCGATGGGGATTCAAACGATTTTAACAAAACCGGAGGAATTATCGACCGCTGTAATTAATAAATATCTTACCCTCAAAGCGAAAGGACTTTTGTAGATTTGGTAAACAAAACGGTACATATATTTGTACCTTTGTATAAATCATTAAAACGTAAACTCATGGCATTTGAACTACCTAAATTACCTTACTCCTATGATGCCCTTGAACCGCACATTGATGCGCGTACTATGGAAATCCACCATTCAAAACATCATCAAGCGTATACAACAAACTTAAATAACGCGATTGCCGGAACCGATATGGAGCATGCGACAATCGAAGAGATCCTATCCAATTGTAAGGATAAACCAGCGGTGCGTAACAACGGCGGTGGATTTTGGAACCACAATTTGTTTTGGGAAATCATGAGCCCTACCGGTGGCGGTAACCCAAGTGGTGAATTAGCCACTGCAATCGATGAGGCCTTTGGTTCGTTTGAAGGATTCAAAGACACGTTTACAAAAGCCGCGGTAACGCGCTTTGGTTCAGGGTGGGCATGGTTGTGCGTAAGCAACGGAAAACTCGAAGTATGTTCAACCCCAAATCAAGACAATCCCTTGATGGGTGAAGGATGTCAAGGCACGCCAATTCTTGCCTTAGATGTTTGGGAACATGCCTACTATTTGCATTATCAAAACAGACGCCCAGATTATATTGAAGCATTTTTCAATGTAATTAACTGGGAACTGGTTACAGCGAAATTTGAGGCAGCGAAATAAAAAATCGACTCATTAATAAAGGGGCCTCGGCCCCTTTATTGCTTTTATACCAATCTAACTTAAAAATTAACTTGTGCTTGAATTCGAAGTAAATTTCCGCGCTGATAATTTTCTTGGTTCACAAAATCTTCGAATCGTCTAGAGGACATGGTATACATCACCACCAATTCAAAATACTTTGTCATTTGCCATTCTGCACCAATTTCTAAATCCTGTACATCATAACTACGCGCATCCAATTCGTGTTTCTTTCCACCATGATATACTTGGTACCGTACAAAAGGAATTAGCGTATTATTTTTAAAATCCAATTTATACGAAGCCGTCACATATCCACCATGTAAGCGTTGGGTAGTAATAGAATCCAGGGTTTTATCGAATTGGGGTCCTCGTCCTACAGTATACTCTGCCAAAATACCAAACGGTTTTGGATATAGAACAAAGGTACCCGCCACGCGTTGATCGTCATACAGTTTATCTTCAGCATAATTCACACCTGAAGAGGTAGAGGCTAAGGTAACTTTACCGGTATACGCCTGCATTCCTAATTCAAGAATTTGTTTCTTAACTTCGAATGGATAGCTAACTCGTGTAACTATATGTTTGTTCGCATTTAATTCCGGGCGGTTTGCGGTTTGTCCATTATAAACCCCAATACCAAAAACACCATAATCTCCTGATCCCTTCAAGCCCGAACTAACAAGACTTGAGAATAACTTTCGTTTATTGATAGGTGCCCAATAAAAAAACAACCCCAAATCCCGTTCATTGGATACCGCCGAATTTAATGCATCCGCTCGATCAAGAGGTAATCGATTTTGAGAAGACTGCATATTCTCAAACCCATATGGAACTTTTGATTGCCCTATGCGAAAACGAAATTGACTTTTTTCGTCAATACCCACGTCAAAATACGCATCACGCAATTGACCGAAATGTAGTGCTGTTGTACTTGATGAACTCGCAAAATCTGGCTGAACATAAAAATAAACCCTAGAAGAAAGCTGACCATAAAAAATTAGTCGCATCCGACGGATAAAAAAATCGTTATCCCCTCCCCAACTTTTATCACATTGTTCACATTCTAGGTCTTCATTTGTCTGAAGTAAGCCGTTGTATCTAACTTGAGCGTACCCGCGAATCTGAATTTTATCATACCACTTTTCTGATTTTTGGATTGAGTCTTTGGTTGTTTGGGCTGAAACCCTGATTGCTAAAAGCAAGAAAATCATAAAATATAATACTTTCATTTTGATGTTTTTTCGGCAAAGCTACATGCTTAACATTAATTTAATTTTCTCTTATCATATCTTTAACTCAATCTTAATACTGTTAACATTAACTTAACATTATGGGGTTTACATAGAAGCGCCTATCAAATAAATTGAGCTTATTTTTCATTGAATTCAACAAGAAAACTGCCTTTCTAGTATGTTACCATTAAGTTAACATTGATGCCTAACAGATTTATTTTGAGCAGAGCTTAATACATTTGACAAAAAAAAATGAATTATGGCAGGTTTTTTAAGTTATTTCTTACCGAAGGATAAAGTGTTTTATGAGTTGTTTGAAAAGGCAAGCGACAACCTTCAGTTAATTTCAGAGAAATTAGTTCAAGTTGTTCATGAACCAGATTACAACAAAAGAGAAGTTTTGATTAAAGAAATGCATGACATTGAACATCAAAACGATGACATTACACACACTATTTTTGTGGAACTGGGACGAAACTTTATTACCCCATTTGACCGCGAAGATATTCACAGCCTCGCTAGTGCTTTGGATGATGTAGCAGACTATATTTTTGCTGCGGGGAAAAAAATAAACTTCTACAAAATTGATCCGCTACAAGATCAAGGGATTCAAAAAAGTGCAGAAGCAATTCGAGAAGCAGTTGTAGCGTTGAAACAAGCCGTGATGGAACTTCGCAACCTAAAGAACACGCAAAAAATAATAGAATGCGTTATTAAAATTAATAGTGTAGAAAATAACGCCGACAACATTTTTGATATGAGCATTGAGCGATTATTTGAATCCGATGTGGACGCCAAAGAATTAATTAAGCGTCGCGAATTATATATGGTCTTGGAAACGGCAACGGATAAATGTGAAGATGCCGGGAATGTCATTGAATCCATTGTAGTAAAATTCGCCTAATTTTTTTTATAAAATAAGCCTTTCTCATGTTTACACTTCTTCTAGTCGTTATTGGCATTGCGTTATTATTTGACCTCGTCAATGGGTTTCACGATGCGGCAAATTCCATTGCTACCGTAGTTTCCACAAAAGTGTTAACCCCTTTTCAGGCCGTAATATGGGCTGCATTCTTTAACGTGCTAGCGTTTTGGGTGTTTGACATGAGCGTTGGTAATACTGTAGCCAAAACTGTAGATAATACCGCAATTGATTTGTGGGTAATCCTTGCCGGTTTATTGGCCGCTACCGCATGGAACTTACTCACTTGGTGGCTTGGAATTCCGTCCTCTTCTTCGCACACACTGATTGGGGGATTTGCAGGAGCAGCGGTTACCCACGTTGCCATTGCCAAAGGATCACTTTGGGAAGGGTTTGGTGTGATTGCGGGTAAAGAAATATTAACCGTTGTATTTTTTATTTTTCTTGCGCCAATTATTGGTGGAATCATTTCATACCTCATTACGGTTGTTACCATTGCTAGAAATTTTTGGTATAAAATGCTTGTGATACTTAGTTTAACCGCGATCACGGTATTTGCCATGTTGTACATGATCGAGTATTTAGATGTAAAACCCATCATGTTGTATATCGTTGCGGGGATGATACTCGTGTTCATTCTGGTATACACCTACCAGTATATTGTTTTTAGAAACAGACCTTCTGCACTGCGTGAAGCGGGAATGCATAAAAAACTTCAACTTTTATCCTCTGCAGCATTCTCACTTGGTCACGGTGGCGCAGATTCTCAAAAAGTAATGGGAATTATTTGTGCGGCCTTATTGGTTTATGGAAACATGGCCCGTAAAGAAGGTAAGGAAGATTTAATAGGCAAACAATTCGCAATCACAGAATTGGTGCAAGTAGAATACCACAACGAAGAAGGAAAATTAGAAAAATTTAAACCGGAATATGCGGTAATCGATACCAACTTGTATTACCTTAATCACAAAGAAATTGTTGATGCAAAAGGTACGGTTTTGTATGATAAAAAAGGGAAGTTAGTTGCTGAGGGAATGAAAGGACTACCAACCTTTAAAGCCATTGATACCTCACTCACAAAACTGGAGGTTTATCTAAACGGAAAATCGCTTTGCGACGCCAAAACGAAAGAAACCATTTTTAATGATAAGACACTTAACCTAAACTATACGCATGCAGGTTTATTTAGCAGTGTTGTAAAACCAAATGGAGAACTAAAGAGCGGGTATAAAATTAAAACCAAAGTTCATTCTGACACCATGCCGTTTTGGATTGCTTTCGGATGTTATCTGATGATTGGGTTAGGCACCTTGATGGGCGGTTGGAAAATTGTAAAAACAATGGGGTCTAGAATCACCAAAGTTACGCCATTAGAAGGTGTTTGTGCTGAAACCGCTGGAGCCTTAACACTCTTTACTGTTTCTAACTTCGGTATCCCTGTTTCTACAACACATACGATCACTGGATCTATTATTGGTGTTGGAGCAACGCGTCGCTTAAGTGCCGTTCGTTGGGGTGTTACGATTAACCTGTTATGGGCGTGGATTTTAACGATTCCTGTAAGCGGTGCGCTAGCCGCACTTATATATTCAATTATTTACTTCGTTAAGTAGGTTTTTTCAACTTAACAGTTTGTTTACATTCGGAATATTTACTACATTCACAACGTAAATTTTAAATTGTTATACCTATGAAAAAACTATTACTTTCCGTAAGCGCGCTCTTTTTCGTTGCTTATGCGTCTTCTCAAGTAATTTGTAAGGGAATTTCTCCAGCAGCAATTACTGGGAATTATACCTTTACTTGGGCAGATCCTGCTGGGGGCTGGGGCACTCCAGATTTTTTAATCCCTAACACCTGGGTTGAAGATACCCTAATGTTAGTTGAAGATGGTACACCAGGAACCAATCCTCAAGGGAATCCCATTTCACAAGAAGGATGTAATCCGCTTATTAATGACCTTACTGGTAAAATTGCGGTAGTTTTCAGAAATACCTGTGAATTTGGAACTAAAGCGATTAATGCGCAAAATGCAGGTGCCGTAGGAGTTATCGTAGTCAACCGTAATCCGGGAGAATGGATTAACATGGGGCCTGGTGCTGCCGGAGCAAATGTTACCATCCCTGTAGTAATGCTTGACTTTACAGACGGAATGAACATCATCCAAGAAATGGCTAACGGACCAGTAGTAATGTTTCTTGGAAACAAAATTGGTCTAAATCCAAACGACGCAGGAATGACTGTATCCTCTACCCTTATCCCAAAACAAGGTGGTGTGGTATCGTTCTTGGCTCAGAATGGTTCAGAATTCAACTTTGACTTAGGAACACGTATTTACAATTTTGGTAACCAAGCGCAAGCGAATGTATCGTTAAACGCAACGGTAACAGATCCAAGTGGAAACGTTGTTTATAACAACACAGTAAACGGATTGAATATCAATGCGGCGGATAGTGTAGATGTAGATCCAACACAAGCGAATGCATTGCCTCAATTCTCTTTGGCATCTTACCCAATGGGTCGCTATACCTTAACCTATACAATCGCACTGGATAATGGAACCCCAGATGATGACCCTTCTGATAATTCAGCGAGTTATGATTTCGTAATCCAGGATTCATTATACACCTTTGCTAACATTGATGTTGCTACTGGAAATGCTGTTCCTTCTGCGCATTACCGACCAAGTACAAATAATGCAACGTATTCAGTTTGTACCGTGTTAAAAGACGCCAACGCAAGTCGAATCGCTGCTACGGGGCTTCATTTCTCAGCAACAACTTTGGCTGCATCGGGTGTAACCTTAGACGGTGAAGAAATTGCCCTTACCTTGTACAAATGGGAAGACAACTTTGTGGACTTAAACGATGCAAACTTTGGATTCAACACCCTTACTCAAGTTGCAGGTGGTTACTACTACTTTCCAAGTGATCTTCAAGGGTCTTTAGTGTATGGCGCATTTGACCAAGCTGTTGTGTTAGAAGATAATGTGCGTTACTTAGCATGTGCTCAAACCGTAAATCTTGATGTTTATTTAGGATTTGAAAGTTCAAGAGACCACACATGGAACTACAATTACTATGCACAACCAATGTCGCCAATTGAAAGCGATGGTACATATTATGCTGCTGGATTTGGCGCTGATGTTCCGAACGCCCTTGTTCTACGCGTTATTGATGCAAATAGCATTGGATTAGATGAAGCGTCAACAGTAAATGGTATGGCTTATCCAAATCCAACTGCAAACAACATCGATTTAACCATCGACGGTGAAGGTGCTGCTCAAGTAGTTGTGACTGATATTGCAGGTAAAATCGTTTCGACTCGTGCAATCAATTTAGTGAATGGTACTTCTAACTATTCATTGGAAGGACTAACAAACGGAATGTACATTTTCAACGTTACGCTTGAAAACGGAAAAACTGCACAATTTAACGTAGTTAAGAAATAATCAACTATAGTTTTTATGGGAAAGGGGCTTCGGCCCCTTTTTTTATGTCCTCCTTTGGGTATCTTTGCAGTATGAAGAAACAGGCTTTCACCGTTACCGCTGCACTTCCCTATGCCAACGGACCCCTTCATTTAGGACACGTGGCTGGGGTATATTTACCTGCAGATCTTTTTGTGCGCTTTTTGCGTTTAAAAAAAGACGATGTTTTATTCATTTGCGGAAGCGATGAACACGGTGCAGCCATTACCCTTCGAGCAAAAAAAGAAGGCATAAGCCCTCAAGAAATCGTCGATAAATACCATCACCAAATTCAAGATGCATTTCAGCGCTTTGAGATTTCCTTTGATATTTATCACCGCACAAGCAGTCCACTTCACCACAAGGTCTCCTCTGATTTTTTCAAAACATTACACGAAAAAAACGCCTTTACTCAGGAAACTTCCATGCAGTATTATGATGAATCTTTTCATCAATTTCTTGCCGATCGATACATTACTGGAACCTGTCCGAAATGCCAGCACCCTGCCGCCTACGGCGACCAATGCGAAAAATGTGGTTCTGATTTAAGTCCAACCGACCTCATCAATCCGATTTCTACGCTTTCTGGTTCCGCTCCCATTTTAAAAGAAACGTCTCATTGGTATTTACCGATGAACAACCATGAGGAATGGTTAACGCAATGGATACAGCAAGGGAAATTAAATGGTGTGCAGCAACATAATCCTTCATCTTGGAAAAACCAGGTTATCGGTCAGTGCATGTCGTGGATTAATGCCGGATTGAAACCACGGGCCATGACCCGTGATTTAGATTGGGGCGTACCAGTACCCTTACCGAACGCTGAAGGCAAAGTGCTTTACGTTTGGTTAGATGCTCCCATTGGATACATTTCGGCAACGCAAGCATGGGCTGATCAACACGGAAAAGATTGGAGAACCTACTGGGGAAAAACTGAGGCTGAAGGCCGAAAATTAGTTCACTTCATTGGAAAAGATAACATTGTGTTTCACGCGATAATTTTTCCAATTTTGCTCAAAGCGCATGGCGAATTAATCCTTCCTGATAACGTACCGGCTTACGAATTCCTTAACCTGGAGGGAGATAAATTCTCTACTTCGCGCAATTGGGCGGTATGGTTGCATGAATACTTGGATGCCTATCCCAATAAAATTGACGAATTAAAGTATGTGCTCACCTCGATCGCTCCAGAGAACAAAGATTCCGAGTTCACATGGGCGGATTATCAAGTTCGGGTGAATTCTGAATTGGCAGATATTCTTGGAAACTTTGTCAATCGAACAATAGTTCTTACGCATAAATATTACGATGGTAGCGTACCTGAAGCCGGCGAATTAACGTCAGTTGAGCACGCATTATTTGAAAAATTACACGCTTTTGAAGAACGTATTTCAACGTTAATGTATGGGTACAAAATCCGGGAGGCGCAACAGGAAATGATGAACATTGCACGCCTTGGGAACAAATACCTTGCAGATGAAGAACCTTGGAAAAAAGTAAAAACAGCCCCTGATCGCGTTCCTACCATTCTGAATACCTCACTGCAAATCACCAGGGAACTGGCACGAATGGCTCAAGTTTTTCTGCCACAGACTTCACACAAGATTTATCAGATGCTCAACGTAGCTGCGGATGAATGGACAACAAAGCTACCGTTTATCCCTGCAGGACATACACTAAATCCTGCGGAAATCTTATTTGAGAAAATCAGCGATGAATTAGTAACTGAAGAAAAAGCTAAATTAACACAAACAACCACCCCCTGTAGCCCGTACCCCGCCATGAAAGAATTGATACAATTTGATGATTTTACAAAAATGGATATCCGCTTAGGCAAAGTGCTAAGCGCTCGTAAAATAGAAAATGCCGATAAACTACTCGTATTGACGGTAGATACTGGGATCGATGAGCGAACCATTGTTTCAGGAATTGCACAACATTATACGCCGGATGAGATTACCGGGAAATCTGTAGTAGTATTAATTAACTTAGCCCCTCGAAAAATTCGCGGTGTAGAATCCATGGGGATGCTTCTCATGGCTGAAGATAGCGAAGGCAACTTGAGTGCCTTGGTGAGTGAACGTGGGTTCGAAGGTGGCCCTACGATTGGATAAGCTTATACGTAGCCTTTATCTTTTGCCCAACTGCTCAATTGTGCTGCATTAGGTAAATCCAATTTCTTTAAAATATTATGTCGGTGCGTTTCGATGGTTCGATGCGAAACAAACAATTTATCGCCAATTTCTTTGGAGGTTAGTCCCTGGGCGATGAGTTTAACGATTTCAATCTCTTTCATCGTTAATTCTTTCTTCTCACTCTCATCTACGTTTAAAAGCGAAGCAAAATAGCGGTCTTTGATCTCTGCTGCAATGAACAATTCCCCTCTCGATACGGAATGAATCGCATTGATCAACTCACTTTTATTGGTGTTTTTAGTTAAATAACCTTTCGCTCCTAAGGAAAGAAACTTTTTTACATAGGTAATGTCGTCGTGAAGTGATAAGCCAATCACACGTGTCTTGGGAATAGAGTCTAAAATCCTAGAGGCAGCGGTTAAGCCCGATCCACTTCCCAAATTGATGTCCATTAAGACGATGTCTGGTTTATGAATAAATGCTTGGTCAAACGCCGTTTCTTCAGAATCTGCTGTACCGCAAACCACAATCTGTGGCGCATCTTTTAACAAGCTTGACCACGCTTCACTGATAAGCTTGTGGTCATCAACAATAAGAACTTTAATGGTATCACTCATGGGCTAGGCCTTTTGAGTAAAGTTACGCATTCAATGCTTCAGCACCACCAACAATCTCTAAAATCTCATTGGTAATCGCTGCTTGTCGAGCTTTATTGTAACTCAAGGTAAGCGAACGCTTCAAATCTGAAGCATTATCTGTGGCTTTATGCATGGCAGTCATTCGTGCGCCGTGTTCTGCAGCAACAGAGTCTAATAAGGCTTTAAAAAGTTGAGTCTTTAAGGACTTCGGAATCAATTCTGAAACTATATCTTCCTTATTCGGCTCAAAAATGTAATCACTAGGTCCAGATTCCATACCAACTCCTGGTACAATTGGTAGAAAATCTTCCACTTCAATTGACTGATTTGCGGCGTTTAAGAATCGATTATAAACCAATACAATTTTATCCACCTCTTTTGAACGAAACAGTCTCATTAATTCTTCTCCGATTTGAGCGGTACGATCAAAGGCTGGATTCGCCATGATATCTTCTAGGGGAGCAAGCGTATCATTTACAAAATATGCATCTGTTTTCTTAACTACATCTTTAATTTTCTTCCCTAAACACACTACAGATACAGTGCTTTGCGCAAACTCATTCTTGATTAAGGAATTCACACGCTTAATAATGTTGCTATTAAATCCTCCACAAAGGCCTCGATTGGATGTAATTGCAACAATTAATACCCGCTCTTGTCCACGATTCTCAGCATACATGTTTTCAGATAAATCCAAAGAGCTGCTTACATTCTCAAGGATATATCGCAATTTTGATGCATAAGGACGTAATCGTGTAATGGCATCTTGAGCACGCTTCAATTTCGCTGCAGAAACCATCTTCATAGCAGAAGTAATCTGCATGGTTGACGATACGGAGCTTATTCGATTACGTATTTCCTTTAGGTTTGCCATGTCAATTAAAACTGATGATTAGTATTTTCCTGCGATGTCTTTGGCACATTTAGTTAAAACGTCGGTTAATTCATCGTTGAATTGACCCGCCTTAAGCGCTGCTAATACCTCCGGATGATGACTTTCAACGAAGGTTAAGAAATCGATTTCGAACTCTTTAACTTTAGCTACAGGAACATTTTGCATTAATCCTTTGGTTCCAATGTAAATAATAGCAATTTGTTTTTCTACTGGGAACGGATCTCCTTCGCGTTGTTTCAAAATCTCTACGTTTCTTGCTCCTTTGTCTAGTACGGCTTTAGTTGCTGCATCTAGATCTGAACCGAACTTAGAAAACGCCTCCAACTCACGGTATTGCGCTTGGTCTAATTTCAAGGTACCTGCCACTTTTTTCATGGATTTGATTTGAGCAGAACCTCCAACCCGTGATACAGAAATACCCACGTTAATCGCTGGACGAACCCCGGCATTAAACAAATCGGATTCCAAGAAA
>Ga0315907_10002180_pt1 | contig 25200 bp, 32 predicted proteins | sample LakEriMetagenome_3_FD_203525 | JGI IMG/M metagenome (GOLD analysis project Ga0315907, IMG submission 203525) | Freshwater fungal communities from buoy surface, Lake Erie, Ohio, United States - Buoy 12 MA123 | ecosystem: Environmental > Aquatic > Freshwater > Lake > Lake biofilm | place: USA...
CTGATTTGATTGCATCTTCTGCAAGCACCGAGCAATGTATCTTGACGGGCGGTAACGCAAGTTCTTCTGCGATATGTGAGTTTTTGATGGTCTGTGCCTCATCCAGCGTCTTGCCCTTGAGGAGCTCAGTGACAAGGCTAGAGCTAGCAATAGCACTGCCACAACCATACGTTTTAAATTTGGCATCTGTTATGATTCCTTCATGCACTTCAATCTGTAATTTCATCACATCACCGCAGGCTGGTGCACCTACCATACCTGTTCCTACATCTGGACTATTCTTGTCCAAGGTGCCCACATTACGAGGATTTTCGTAATGGTCTAATACTTTTTCTGAATAAGCCATGTAAACTCCAATAGTATAGTAAAATACTAAAGTATTTATTATTGTTTGTCAACCGGAAGATGTTCTCTATATCTGTATAATTGAGATTCGTCTATAGGAGTAGTGTCAAAAATTGGTTTTGGTAGGTTTTCTTTAAATTCACCCAGTGCTGTATGCCATCGTAGATCTTGTGGGCAAAACTCACATTGTGCTATATGTTGATCTTTTGTAGCGGCAAATTGTTGTAATTCTTCTTCACTGCAATCAGCTGATAATGGTTGATAACTATACAATAATTCTCGTTGACGATCGTCTAAGCGTAGATCGAACTGCTGATCAAAGTCTGGTAAATTACTCATAGCAGGACACTTATATAATTTACCTTGATACATAGTGTGATCATGTTTCATATCGCAGGCTGCAAATGCTTTTACTGGATTACTGCGGTGTAAAACATAATGATCGTTCTGTTTTATTACTGTACTTTGATGGAATGTAAATGCCTCAATGAATCCTGCTTTATATTTCCATCTTTCTTTAATTTCGTCAGCAATAGCGGGATCGTGTAAGCTCACTCCAAAAGCAACATTATATTTTTCCCAGAAGTTCATATGTTCTTCTCGTTGATATGTGCCGTTAGTCTGTACCATAATAACAGCATTAGGCCACAATCTGCGTAGATTACTGACCCACAATTCTAAATCCGGGTTAAGTGTAGGTTCGCCACCTATGATAGTAATACGTGGTAAATCTAAGCGTTTACTCCAAGCTTCATATGCGTCTGCATGATCAGCCCAGCGTTGATGTCCTTTGAAATTTAAATCGTTAAAACGGTTACAGCCGCGACAACTTAGATTGCAGACATTGGTTATGTAAAACTCTACTACAGGAAATAAACGAATCATCTAGTATTTACTACTAGAATCCAGGTGCGCCGCGTTTTTTAGCGGCTTTTTTTGCCATGTTTGCGACAGTGTCTACAGGTGCGGTTGTAGCATCACCTGCGGGAGTATTTGTGGTCGTAGCATCTGTATCATCTAGTTCGCCAGCTGGACGTAATTCTATATAATCTTTGTTATAGCTTTTAATAAGATTTTTTAATGCTGGATTTGTTTCATTAGCTGAAACTAGTGCGTCATAATCAAAGGTCTTGTCTGTATTGAGCACAAGATTAATTAGACTCTGTGTTGAGATTTTTGGGAGTTGTTTCTTATCTTTGTATCTGTGGCGAATAAGCTCCAGAGCTGTTGTTAAATTAGACTCTGGAGTATTCTTTGGACTGTGTACGAATTCATCTAAGCGCACGATTATCTTAGTTCGCGGCCAAGTTCTTCTGCACCACCAACTGCGGCGTCAGTAGCACCAAATCCGTCGGTTTCGTCTTGATCTAGATCGCTACCCGGTGCTGGAGGTAATTCTGTATCACTACCACTTAAATCAGCTTGATCGCCTGGCATAGCCATTGGATTATTAAGTTGTTCACCAGTTAAGATACGCACACCACCATCGACACCTTCACGTGCTGATTGTAAGTTACCCATCAGTGTATCTAATGTAGAGCCTACTGCGTTTTTAAATCCGTCAGCTTGTTCTGAACCAATTTGATCGCGGATGCTGTCTAATAATTCTGGTAGTTGTTCGTTTTGCATCTTACCAACTTTTTCGATAGCATCTTGTATTGAATCTACCATGTTCTTAGCGGCTAGTAATACTTCAGCATTACCTACTTCGCCTTCTACTAGAGTTTGGCGATTTTCTTCTAACCAAGTATTCAATCCTTCTTGGACTGTGAGTAGTTCCATATAACGTGGATTCTTTTCTGCTGTGTGTAAGTCCACACTGTGGCGGATCTTGTCTAAGTTTGCTGAGATAGTTTCACTTAGACGTTCTGCTTTTTCAACGGTTAGATTACTGAAATTAATAGCAAAACCAAAGCGGCTTTCCATTAATTTGTTAATCTTACGTGTTGATTTCGTAGACATTTCTGCTAGTTTCATGGTCAAATTCCTATTTAGACTTTAATATATTTAGCCAAGTTTAGGTTTTTCTTAATTTCTTTTTTAACTTGTTCTATACGATGCTGTATTTCTGTATATCTATTGCTGTAGTATTCTTCACCCCAAGAATCACCTTTAGTCTGCGCTTTTTTATAGCGTAAACGATATAAACTAGCTTCAAATTCCAATTTGTTTAATAGGCTATCGTTGTCACGTATTTCCCTAGCCAATTGCGTTTGTTGTTTATACAGGGCTATACAGTAGAATATAGCGTCTTTACGATTGAAAAAATCAAATGCCTGCTGACCTTCTACCATCACACGCCAGCAGTGTTCATTGATTTTAACTACACGATTAGCACCGACTAATACATCCGTACCTATCTGATAGCAGAATGGCAGTTCTGAATCTTCTTGGGCTAATCGGGCTAGTTCAGACTGGGTAAATCGGCGGATTTTTTCAACATCAAATTCAGCTAACGATTTTTTTGTAGTAGATTTTGCCATCAGTATTGGTTCGAGTTAGGACATCTTTGACTGTTAGATTGTTGGCCAACAGTTGTTCACGTTCATCTAGGTGGCTTTTTGGAATAAGGGTATCACCAACGAAACGATCAAGTAATTCGTTTTCTTCATTGGTAATAGGCAATAATAGTTTGTTGGTTAGTTCTACAATCTTCATGCAAGTATTTATGTTACTTGAAGAGGGCGTGTCCGATAAATCCGATAAGTCCTGCTAGGATTACACCCAATACGCTGACTAGGACGCTGACGCTTTGTTTACCGCGACCTTCTAGTTTCTCGTCTAGACTTTCCTTGATGCCAACTAAGTAGCCTTCAAGTTTATCCATACGATGTTCAAGATTCTGTAGTTTAGTTTCCAAGTTGCTGTACCTTACAGCACATATCTCAACGTGGGCTTCTAGACTCTGTTTTTCAATTTCTGATGGTTTGGCCATCTCGCTTCCTCTGTGTAAGCGATGCTGTTCTTATGAGCCTTGACGTATGCCTTAATATGTGCCTTAATGAATGCCTTAAGCATCTAATATATTTAGTTGTTGGGTATACTTATAAAGTATATGTTTTTACTTGGACCGTTTGTGTAGAATATCGGCATGGGCGGTTGTGCAGTTTCATCTAGTCCTAAGATGACAGGAGTATGGCTAAAGTCATTTTTAAGCACACCATAAGGATCTCGATCTTGTAGATAGAGATTTTCAAATTCAACTTCAAATTCAAAAGTCCAAACGCGGTGTTTGCCAGTATAGCTATCACCAAATTCAAATTTTAAAAGTTCTTTAGTTTCTGTGGGTAATTGTTTGCTAGACATGATCTGTGTTCGTAATCCCAATACCTGCATGACTGTTTCCCAGTTACGCTGCTTGTTTCTCATGCGTTCAAGCTCTGGAGTATACTTGGTTATATCTGTTTTGGTAACGTCAACTAGAGTATAACCACGGTGGCGATGTATTCTTGGATCTATCATTATAAGAGTATTTATTGACCAAGTATTAGGTCACAAAAAAAGCACCTTACGGTGCTTTTATGTTGAGCTTGGATTAAGCTACTGTGAAACTTGTACCTTCAACTACCTGTGTACCGCTGATGTCAATAAGATTTCCACCTGCTGATTGTATCGCTGTATTAGCGTAAGTAAATGTTGTTGATGTTAAGCGTGTTGCAGCTGTGTTTGCACCAATTTGACGAATGCGATGTTGTAGATCTGCAGCACTTACTTGTTTATCTGTAACAATAAAAATATTAGCTTGGTTAGTTGCTGTAGAACCAGTAGTGTAGTATGCTAATGGATTAACTTCATCAACGATAGATTCTATCACACCACCAGTTAGTCCTGAGTCAGTAACTAGATTCGCACGGATCGCTATTGAATTATTAACTGTGATCACGTGTAATTTTGAGTTGACACCGTACAATGTACCTACTGTAGTCTGCGTACCAACTAAGGTATTTGCTTGACCTAATTTCCATTTCTGCAATGTTGCCATTTGTATATCTCCAAAGGATCTTTTTATTATTTATGCGAGATCATAGAATATCAAGACAAAAAAAAGCACCGCGAACGGTGCTTTTTTAAGTTACTATCAGTAACTACTGATCTTACATACCTTCTAGGTCTGTTGGCTCAGTAACTGTTACAGTTTGTGAGTCAGATAGTGTAGCTACGCCACCTGATAATGAGAATGTACCAGTATCTAACACTTTAGCGATTGCTTGAGCAACTGCGCCGATTGAAGTGTTAACGCGATCAACGATCATGTAGATTTCGTTACCATCTGATTTGAATTGGAATGTACCAGTGATTGAACCTAGTGCATCGCTGATCTTAGCTGCAGCTGCGTCTGAAGCTGCTACTGCTAGACCTGAACCACTTAATACAACTTTGTATACTGATTGAGCTGTGTTGCGTTGGATTGTACCACGAGCAACTGCTGTTGGGTTAGTACGTGTAAATGTTGCCATTTTATTTCTCCTAATGTTTGTACGCTTTCGCGCATACTATTATTTAGTCCAAAAATAAAAAAATAACTGAGTAGTTATTGGCGTTTAAGGAAGTTAGTGCGGCTGAACTCTAATCTGTCTACTAGTTTAACAGCACCCCCATCGTGGCCTATAGCAACAAAACCCTCTGGTGTGGTTACCTTATAGCCGTCGTTAGTTTTTTGGAAGGTGCCTATGCCTTCTACCTGTTGTAGTTTGCGTAGGAGCATGATTTTCATTTCAACTATGCGTTTATATGTGGCTAATATACCAAGCAAATTATTAGCGTTATCTGCGACCCATTGTTCTTTTTCTTTGATCTTGGCTAGGCGATTCTGTGCCGCACGACTAGTGACGACATCTATATCTTTAGTCATCAGCTCATGATAGTACGTCATGAAATCTTTTAGGAAAGCTGTGGGTTCTGCGGCAAAAGTTCCACTACGCACAGTTCTGTTAATATAGGGTTTGATATTGCGGGCAAATTCTTTGTTGGTTAAGATGATGTCGAATCTAGCTTGACCAATTTTTTCCATGGTATTATATGTGGCAGTCAGCATAGATCTGATCTTGCGATCTTCTGTTGGTGTTAGACTAGCGATACCTGTATAGTCTTTGTAGGTAGCATCATCAAACCAAACATCTGGGTGTTTGTTTAAGCCCTGTATGTTTACCATATATCCAGCACGCATAGATTCTAGACTTTCTCCTTCATAGCTGGTATGGAAGATGATGCCTAATTTAGCACGTGCGATACGTTGTCCTAATTCACTATCTGTTGGCACAGCGTAAGTTATGGTATTTGGTGTAAACGTAAGACATTGCTCACCATTGATGTCGGCTGTTTCTACCCAACCTTCCTTGAATAGTAGATCACCTTGTATGACTCCACCTATGTTTAGTTTCTTTAGGTGCTGTAGGGCACTGGCTAAGATTTCCGCTAGCTCGGGTTGATCACCGTAGAAACGTTCTATGTCTCTGGCAGTTTTACAAACCTTAGGTTCTGCTTTGGCGAACACACTTTTAGTACCTACAAAGAAACGACCGTCAGCAGGATCGATACCGCAGATGATAGCCGGACTTCCATCCCACTTGACTGTGAGTTTAGTAGTAGTACCTGTGCCTTCTGCTAACATGCCGCGTAGGCTTTCTACATAATCTAGTGCGGCCATAGCGCCAGCATGGCCTTGATTAAACACTAGATCTTCTAGATGTTCAAGATGAGTGTTCTTGCTTTCTGTTAGCAAGAACTCTGGAGTCTGTTGTTTTATTTCAAATAGTTTCATTTGGCTGTCTGCATTATTTTAGCGTATCTAGGATCTGAAGGTTGTATGAGTTCTTTGCCTATTTGTATTGGTTCTTGTTTAGTTGATGGGGTAAGTCTCTTAAGACCCAATGGCATTGGTGTCTGTGGTTTTTGTATAACGTTTATGCCACTACGTTTTAATCGATCAATAACATATTGTGTGACTTCCCAGCGTTTTTGTTCATTGCCAGTTTCACCTGATCTAGGTAATTGTGATGCTACGTATTGATCGGTTATTTGTGTGCCACTACTAGCCCGTTGAGCAATGATATCTGCAAATTTATCATACTTGGCCATAGTAGGATCGCCAGCAGTTTGTGGAGTCTTAAGGGCATTTTTCTGTCGGTCGTATGTTTGGACTGTTTGTGGAGCGATAGCTCTGGCAATACCTTTTAAAAATCCCGCTTCATTGATAATTTCATTAATCTTCATCTTTGATCTTCCTAATGCCGCGAGCAAATTTAGCAGGATCTTGACCCTTGATAGCATTAAGAAGACGACGCTCAAGCTCAAGAGCTTGTTCGGCATCATAGTTTTCACGGATATACTTGATTAGATTAATAGCACCATTGATGATGTTATTGGCACGGGACTCTAGGAGGTTATCCTTGTCTTTGTGCGTGAGTAATTCGTCAAGCTCTGTAAGTATGCTACGGGTGCGTTTCTGCACAGTTTAGACTCCAATTTAGTATATTTATCGAAGATTAAAATAATAACATCGCAAATTCTGGACATAATTTCTCAAAACTTGTATTTCTAATTTTATCAAGTTTATCGATATATTCCAAAAATTTACCGTGATCATCATCGCTTTCTTTTAAAGAATAGACTAAATCCAATAACATTGGATAACTTTTAAATTTTTCTATTAATTTAGATTTACATGCACTTGATATATGATCGATCGCACAATCGCCGATGGCTTTTTGAAATATCAGTTTGGTATTATCACCCAATCGATTAGCATTAAAGGCAGATTGATGCCAGTCAACTAACTCATTTAGATAGTATAAATTTAAATATCCCCATGTACAATTAACGTTGAATAGATGATTTACAGGCATATTATCGATATACCAATTGAGATTGCTTGTTACTTCAGACCAATTTGCACCTGTGCGTTGATAGTTAAATCGTTCGCCAATATCATCGATACTAAAATATAATTCAACTAATTGACATTCACTCCATATTTCTAATACTCGATCGGATACTCTTGTAGTTCCATTAACGTTATAACATATACGCAGATCTGCTAACCCTTTAACAGATTTAATTTGCTCTAATAGATCTATGTGTGTAGTGGATAATAAAGGATCCCCGCCACCATGAAAATGAATATTTTTTATTTCTGATAAAACTGCTGGGTTATTTAATTTAATTTGATTAAATTTTTCATGTTTAAATTTGATAATATCTGTCTGGGGATAAATTTTCTCATAATCTGATATCCACGCGGTGCTATTATTTGGTCCGCATATTATGCATTTTAAATTACATAAATTACCTACACTGTAGTCAATGCTGACTGGGCTTGTTAGATTGATGTTAGTGTCTTTTCTGTATTGCTCGTATAGTTCTTTAGAACTTAAACGTCTGCTTTTAAGACCGTGAGTTTCTTCATGGTAACATCTATGGCATTGGGGAATTGGTTGATCATTCTCTACTAATTTTTTTAATTCCTGATGTTCTGGGCTATCCCATACTTCCGATATATCTAATCTATCAGATGTTTTTATAAATCCGTCGAAATACGAGCAGGGATTGTATGCAATTTTGCCGTTTGCAGACCAAATGGCGAGATTTTTATAAATCTCATAGCAGAAATATTTTTTATTCTGCATTAAGTTTTTCTATGCCAATTATTGGTATATTAACTTTACTGTCTAATATCCACTTAATCGCATTGGCTATTTCGATTGTATCTAACCAGTCAGTGTGTTCCTGTTTACCATCATTCAATCCGCCCACAGTTATGTGTGTAGTTTTAAATTTACCAGAACACATGCTTAAACTCATATCTCTAAGGGCACGTTTTTGCACACTGTATAAGGGAAAAAAACTATTACGACCTTCATACTCCGCTGTGCTACCTACGTTAAAAACATAGCCTTCTGTCCAAAGTTCACGAGTAATTTCTAAGATTTTTTGTTGGGCACCACCTGATATAAAACTGCTGTTGATTAATACATTATAATTTACAATATTTTTCTTAAAATGCTCCTCATCAGATAATTCCCACATTCTTAAATCATATCCTGTTGTTCGGCAGGCAAAATCAGCTGAGGGAAATACTTGTTTAATAGCACGAGCAACAGTAAAGTCTTGAGGATTTCCGGTGCATAGTATTTTATAATTATTCTGCATTATTCTTAAGTCCAGCTAGCATACTTTTTAATTTACTACTGTCCACACCGGCCTGTATCTTGGGAGAATCTTCTGATGGTGTTACACTACTGCCTGTTTTGATCTGGCTTAAGATGTTTGTTGCTCCAACTCCACGTAGGCCGCTTTCCTGTGCCTCTTCACCTGGATCAGTGATGCGCAGAGTTTCTAAATCATACTCTAGATCCACCTTCATGCCTACGCCACTTGAACTACGTGTCTTCATAAGTTGTAGTTGATAGCGACCACGCTCACGCATAGCACGGCTTGTAAAGATACCAAACACGTTGTCTGCTGTGTTAATCTTACTCAAGCCACCTGCGATATGGCTATGATCAAATTCGATTTCTTCTACTGCACCACGATTCAACTGTGATGCTGTGATCATTAAAATGTTAAGTTCTTTAGCTAGATTACGTAGTTCTTCTGATACATATTTGTCTTTGACAAACAGATCATTTGGACTGACTTTAGCACTGACCGGCATGACCAAATCTAAATAGTCTACCATGATAAAATCTAATTTTTTACCTGTCTGTATCTGTAATTCTTTAAGATAACTACGTATCTGATTTACGTTTGATTGTGCTGGCATATACTTGATACGCAGGCTACCTGACTTTTTACCAGTCATCTTGATCTTCATCTCAACAGTGTCTAATTCTTTAAACACTTCTTTAGTTGAAACGTTGGCTACCATACTATCCATACGCATAGCACAAAGTCCTTCACTCAACTCTAGACTTAGATATACGCCGTTGAGTCCCTGTGTAACCCAATTGATACTGATGTTCTGCATGAACAGACTTTTACCTGAACCAGATCCACCCGCAAAGATGTTTAGTTCACCACGGTTCATACCACCAAACAAACGCTTGTCTAAAGTTGGCCAACCTGTTGATACTTGTCCGTTGTTGCTCTTGATTGCCATCAAACGAGCTCTAGGATCTTCAAAGTATTCTGTGCCCAAATCTTTCGTCAGACTGATCTGCACTGCATCTTTGATCAGTTTCTCTACAGGGTCATACTCACCCTTTTCCAACATGTCTGCAGCTTTAAGGATAGCACGTTCTAGTTCATTACGTTTGGTAAAGCCTTCAAACTCTGCCAAGAACCAACTGTAGTGATCTTCTGACAGGTCTGGCACGTGTTTGCATTCAACCCCTGTGACTGCCTTGACCTGTTCAGCAGTGGGCATGGCTTTGTGATCATCTGTGTGTGTTTTGATAAACTTAGCTACATCACGTAAGGACCTATCAAAGTTTTCTGGATTATAGATGTTCTGCACACGCACATAACTCTGTGCGTCTTGTAGCATCATTTCTAAAAATAGTTTCTGTAGTTCTGGAGAGTATTCTTTTGTCATATATAGTTAATTATACAGTTTCTTTTTCATCAATTCAATCTTGAGTTTGCTCGTCTGTTTGCTGTCTAAGATAGACTTTAGCACAAACAACTTGCCATATTTACATACTGCTTCATTGATGTCTTTTGAAGTTTCTAACCATACAGGAAAACTTACACTCCATCCGTATTCTATAGCATTGTTAATCATCCGAGCACCAGCACGATCCTTGTCTGCTACTACGATAACTTCACGACCTAATGATTCAATTATATCTGCTTGTGTTTCATTACATTCATTGTTCAGCACTGCTACCCCATCTACGCTCATCGCATCAAACGGTCCTTCACAGACTATGACAAATTTGCTGTCTACCAGTTGATTGTTCATGTTAAAAACAAAGTTGGGTTCATAGTGACTATAGTATTTTGGTTTAACTCCATCAGCAAATGCTCTTGATGTATAGCCAATGGTCCGACCTTGCCAAATACAGGGGATAATCACACGCTGATGTAGGCTATGATCTGTTGAGTCAGTCCAAAGAAAATCATATTTTTGTAAATCAATTTTACGATTTTTAACATAGTCAACTGCCGAATTTAATAGTCCAGGAACATTTTGAAAGTTATCCAAGATATGAAATGACAAGAACTGTTGGAAACTTATAGCACCTTCTGGTAAGTCACGGGCTTTGAATTCAATACGTTCTTCTTCATCTTCCTGTTTAACCTCTTCAGGATTAACCAATTTACGGACACGTATTGCTTCAATAACCAACCGTTTGATGTCTGTGTCATCTGCACCTAACCATTTTAATAACTTACGGAATTTAAATGTTAAGTGTCGACCAGGTTGATATGATGCTTTGAAGTTACAGTTGAAACAGTGATAGCTGACACTGCCATCTGGATTGGCAGTCAAGCCACCACGACCACGGGTATCTGCTGTTTCACCGTTATGATGACAGCAAGGTGCGTTGAAGCTGGTCCAACCACTGGGTGTGGTCTTCTTCTTAGCTGGTAATATGCTTTTTATAAAGTCTGAGATAATGTTCAGCATACTAATATTATACGCTGATTTTTTGGTTAGATCAAGAGTTTTTGACTAGAGACCGTAGGTGGCCTTAGTATTGTTGTAATTTTGTAGTACCTCACCAGCTGTAAGCGCACGATTATATATGTGTACCTGCCCAATCCTACCTCGGAGCAGATTGCCAGCACCAAATGCGGCTAAGTTCGTAGAACCGTTGCCTGAGTGTGCTGTTTTGTTAGCAGTGTATGTGCTGTCCTGGGCACCATTTAAATAGAGAGTCATGCCGACAGTAGTATTAAAAGTCAGAACCGCATAATACCAAGTGCTGAGACTGAGATTAGCAGTACTAGGATAGGCAGTATAAACACCCCAATTGGCATGGCCACAATACAATTTTTGAGTACTGGCCATAAACATAAAATGTCCGCCTGTGTCACTGCTGACTAAATTATTATCATTAAAACCATTAAGATAAAACCAAACGGATTTAGTATAATTTGTAGTTGGTACTACTCCTGTTTTAGAACCTGTACCGTATTGTGTTGTTCCGTTGAAGGTAAAATAACTTGGCGAGCCTAATGTATATGTCGGACTATTGACTAAAGTTATATTTGCTGTGTTAGGCGAACTATCTGCCCAATTAGTGCCAGAACCGCTGTAGGACACTGAATCTAGCCACATGGTCAAATTGGCCTGCAAAATACCCGTAGGAGTGCTGCCGTCTTTAATCGTTCCACCAAGAATTGTTCCGCCAATGATCTGCATTATAGTCTCACTATGCTGATATAACCAGCGGTGTTATTATAGAAGCCTAGGTTAGTGATAGCTGCACCATTGAATGTGCTGTCACGATCAAATTGTCCGTCACTGGTCGCTACACTGGTAGCATTTGCATCAATATAGCTGCCGCCGCCGCCACCTGAATCTATAGCTGGGTTCGCACCACTGTAAGTACCACCACCACCTGAGTATCCACCTCCACCACCACCTGTGATTGGACCGGCGCCGCCGCCTCCACCAAATCCACCAAAACTTGTAGCAGGTGGGGGGTAGGCCGTAGCACTTATACCCCCCACTGCTTTGAATTGTATGCTGTTACCTGCTCCACCGCCCTGACCGCCACTGGTAAGGAAACTGGTATTACTTGACCAACCCGTGCCGGCATTCCAAACAAGGCCGTTGCCTGACCAACCACCGCCACCGCCACTGTCATAGCCATTGTTGCTGATTGTGCCATTAACATTCACATGTGTATTACCACCTAGGCCATTTACGCCGCCAGGAGCACCCACACGATTTGCTGTAATAGTTGCTCCACCATTACCAGCACTATTGCCACCACGGCGAGTAGTTGTACCATATCCGCCCGGAAATATCACAGTGTTACTGCTCCAAGTTCCACAAGCACCACCGCCACCTGCTATCACCAACGGAGTGACATTAGCGAATCCCACGCTGGCGATGTTGCCTAACATGACAAAACTACCGCCACCGCCCCCTGGACTGCTGAAACCTGTGGTAGAGGTATTGGCACTAGGCTGTCCTACTACCAAAGTAATCTTTTGTCCTCGCTGTAGATTAAACACACTGCTAATTACAGCACCACGTCCAAATGCGTTGGATGCTAGAACATTACTGGTCCAACTGTTGGCTATACCGCTGCGACTACCTGCGGCTATGATCTGATAAGGTCCTGTGCGTGGAACAGTCCAGATTTGGAATCCACGCCAATCGTTAGGCACTGTGAAATATTCTGTATTGGTTATCCAAGTGTTGCCTGCATTGCTGTAGATATTATACAAGTTGCCCAATGTAGGACCACCTGCACCAACGATGCTTGACGTAAAGGTAAAGGAACCAAATGGGTATAGATCGCTTTGATCGTATATGCTGGTACCGTAAATAGTTGCGCCTTGGATTATCATAATCCGTATAATCCTCTATTAGCATTGTAATTTTTTAGCACCTGTGCGTCAGACAGTGCGATGTTGTAAAGTCTAGTTATACCTATTCTACCATTGAACCATTGTGCATATTCGCCGCCATTATACGATCCAATATATAGATTAGCTGAGGTGTTGAGTATGCTTGAAAAACTGTGTGAAGTTGATCCTATACTACTTCCATTGATATATGTTTCTAAACTATTAGTTGCTATATTTTTCCAAACATAAACCACTTGCACCCAAGTGTTTAACACAGTTTGGTAGTTTGAACTGTTTACAACTGTTGTGCCATTACCAATTTGAGCATATACAATACCGGTGTTATTAGTTCTAATACTGTATGACACATCAGCTGACAGACCACCTGGATCAAATTTACCTAATATTACGCCAGCACTACCTGTTTTAAAAGCAGTAGTATTAAACCATGCTTCCATAGTCCAATCACCAGTGCCGGGTTCTAGTAAAGCATTGTCAGCAATGGTGACCTGTGACGAAGTTCCGTTATAATCAAAATAAGGGCTAGTGTAGGTAATGTTAGACATAGTACCGTTACGAGCATTGTCAGATAAGTCATATACTGTTGTACCTGAACCTGGATAACTTGAAATATTACTAGGGTCGTAATATAACACCAGTCCGTCAGTTACGTATCCAACATCAACTATATAAGTGCCTGTGAGTGTTACGCCTGATATCAGCATGGTTAGCCTAAGTATGTCACTGACCAGTTGTCGTTTTGGTCAAAGGTCACATTACCTGTTAATATATTAGCACTTAGGTATTCACCTGCCGCCATTATAACAGTACCGCCTGTGCCAAAGTGTGTGGCTGTACCTGTGCTGGCATCAGCCTCCCAGAAACAGACAATATTACCACTGCTGTTTATTCCGTTCTTTAATACCGCAATCTGGCTGGTGATATTAGTATTAACACGAGCAACTAAACTTACTTGATATATACCTGCCACAGGTGCTGTAAACTTACCATTGGTATCATTGTAATAACCGCCTTGGTTAAATACCACTAAGGTTTGTGGCGATTTGAGGTTAACGTTGCTGGTTGTTTGTGCTGGGCCAGCAGTTCCATTTACACGGAACGCTGGGCGAGTTGGCATAACAGCACCAAATCCACCAACTGTGATATTACCTGGGAATGTTACATTACCATAGATGTCAAATGTCGTTACATAGGTATTGGCAATGATACGTGTGTTAGCTTCGTTACCTACTAGGTTACCAACTGTGGCATTACCTGAGACTGCTAATGTCGCCAATGTGCCAACTGCTGTGATATTTGTTTGGCTAGCTGTAGCAATAGTGCCAATAATGTTCTGTGCTAGGACGTTACCAGAAGAATTGATCGTGCCTGCATTGACCACACTGGCAGTCACGTTGGCCACTGTGTTTAGGCTATATGCTGATACGGCATTAGCGATTAAGTTACCTGTGGTGTTTAATTGAGCTGCGAATACCGTGCCAGCTACACCAATACCACCCATGACACGCAGAGCACCTGTGGCTGTGTTAGTAGCTGCTGTGGTAGCTTGTATATTAGCTGAGGTTGTCTGTACGTTGCTTGACTGTACAGCACCACCATATAGTGGGAGATATGTTGCTACCTGTACGTTGCTGTAACTGCCGCCACCTGCTGTGACCTGTGTCGTTCCATCAGCGAAGGTCAATACTCCACTGACCCCTAAACGGATATTTGCTATGTTGCCTGAGTATGTTGGCAAGTATGTGGCTACGTTTACGTTGCTATATGAACTAGGTAATCCAGTCAATTGACTGCCATTACCAAATAAGTATTGAGCAGTGACATTACCAGCAACTGTTATGTTTGAAGCAGTTACTACACCAGTGTAGGTTGGTAGATATGTGGCTACTTGGACATTACTGTAACTACTACCAGTTACCACGCCAGTCAAGAACGCACCATTGCCGTATAGGTAACCTGCGGTTTGTATATTACCAGCTGTGAATAATCTTGGAACTGTGACGTTACCCAGATTGTCAAACACACTCGAATAACTACCAGCTTGTAAGGTCACATTAGGACTTGTGCCTGTAACATTACCAGTAATACTAATGTTACCTGTGATATATGCGGCTGTGATATTACCAGTTGTGTTAATTGTTGCTGTACTAAGATATACGGCTACGTTGACGTTACTGTATAAGTTATAACCTTGGCTGTTTAAATAAGCCGCGGTATTAACATTACTGTAATTGGTTAATCCATTGGTAGTAATCAATGCCGCTACATTAACATTACCGTAGTTTTGGAAGCCCATCGTTTCAGTATAAGCTTTGACATTAATATTTCCATAGATTGATTGGCTAGCCACACTGTCAACATATCCCTTCATACCAATGTTTGCAGTAGATACACTGTTGTCTACATAACCTTTCATACCAAGATTAGCTGATGTAACATTGGCGTTATAGGCATAGTTACTAAGATTAGTGAACACTTCAACTTGAACGTTGCTGTAATTACTACTTGCGGCAATACCAGTTAGTAGAGCACCATTGCCAATGAAGTAACCTGCTGTGACATTTCCTGTGACATAAGCAGTTGGTAATATGACATTACCTGTGGTATCAAATACGCTGTTATATGATCCTGCTGTTAGGGTTACGTTTGGTGTCGTACCTAGCAAGTAGTCTACACCCACATTGCCTGTGTGGCTTGGTAGGTAACTTGAGACGTTAGCATTGCCATAATTTTGGAATCCCATTGATTCAGTGTAGGCTTTGACGTTTACGTTGCTGTAGTTAGTACCACCGCCACCTACATTAGCGTTCCACGCATACAGTGATAGGTTTGCTGTGGCTGAGGTTAGATAACTGTTAGTGGACAAGTATGCCGCTACATTAACGTTACCGTAGTTAGCAAAACCCATAGTTTCAGTATAGGCTTTGACATTTATATTACTGTAGGTCACAGGAATTACGATAGTAGACACTGCATTATCCACATAACCTTTCATGCCCACATTAGCCGCCGTGATTGCCGCTGATTGTATTGAGTTGCCTTGATCTATGTATCCAATAACGCCAACATTAGCAGCCGCAATCTGTTGTGACTGTATGGTGTTGGCAAACGCTATGGCCGCATTGGCCGCCGCTATGTTATCGTTAATTGCTGTGATAGTTGGGCTGGTAATATTACCTAATACTAGGTCATCATATATGGCATCAGTAAAGTCTACTGTGGTACCTACGTCTTGTGTTACATTACTGAACAAACGCCATTGATTAGCACTGGCATCACGGATTAAGCCAGTGTGCTGTAATACTGAATTTATATTACGATGTGCTGTGATGCCAAGATCCACGCTGTTATCAGGATTTAAATCAGCAAGGTTGATGATATTATCGCCAATGGCTACATTATTAACACTGATATAAGTCACATTACCGTTGACGAATAGATTACCTTCGATCGTTACATTACCACCAAATGTTTTTGCTGTGCTGTCTGCAAGATACGTAGATACTTTAGTATTACTATAGTATGATTGGCTGTCTACATATCCTTTCATACCTACGTTAGCAGCTGTAATACCAGTAGTCTTTGCATATCCTTCTGTGGTTAAATATGCCGTAACATTTATATTACTGTAGGTACTACCTGTATAAGCTGTAGTTTGAGTGGTATTGTCGGCAAATTTAATACCAGTATTGACTTTTAGATTACCGTCAGCCGCACTGATCCTTAGATCGCCCATGTAAATACTAGTTGGACTCACATATAGATCACCAGTCACTCTTAGGTCGCCTGCTACGGTCATGTCACCACCAGAACTGATACCAGTGTCAGCACTCAATCCACGTGACCAGTAGACTGGATTACCATAGCTGTTTTCTACAGTAGTATAGCCTATTGCGGTTCTACCAAACTCTACACTGAACTTGTTATCTGATATAGTAGCGGTAGTACCTGCATTGTTTATTATATTATTATTTACATACCAAATAGCATTATCGATATCATAGGTTAGGATGTTTGGTAATGCTTCTCGGTTTAGGTAGTCATAAACAGCCTGGTAACCACCAACAGATCCTCCTGACCCGCTAGCTATTAACCAACCGTAATCGTTAGTAGATTGATAGTCTAACAACCAATCCTGCCATTCTTGTGCTGATGTCAGAGCTGGCAATGCCGGAGTATAACTCCAGCTGGTCGACATATTAGCAGTCCAATCAATGGTTATACTAAATGTAGATCCACTGTTACCAGTCCAAGTATAGGTATTTGATCCAACTGTTGGAGCTGCTGGTCCACGTGTGATATCAGGGCCTCCGGAATAGCCACGTATTAAGTATGCGACATTACCTAGGTCGCTGGCTGTGGTAGGTATAAGGTCTATGCGCCTGAAGGTAGCACCTGTGGGTGAACCTGTGTAAGATTGACCAATGTAGTTACTATTATAGCCTGTAGGATCTGTGGCATAGTATGGATAGTATGAGTCATAACCCACACCACCATCGGTAATGGTGATGCTGGCGATATTACCAGTGGTATCTAAGGTACAGACAGCGTTAGCAAATCTGCCACCTGACGTATCTAATGCTGAAAAACCTGGTGTAGCGCCTCCAATTATGAGACTATTTTCATAAAATTTAGCACTTCTTAGTTGATCCCATACGATAGGAGCAGTAGTCCAACTCTTGAGGTTAGCTGTATAACCAAAGTTATTGTCTACATAATAACTGCGAATCTGGGCGAAATCTGTTGGTGCTTCAAATTGCACATTGGCGAATCCCACCGCACCTGTTGGTGGACTGATCGCCGCACCTGTAGTTACTAATCTACCACCTTCTGTAGTAATGGTAGCATCACCTAAGAAAATAGTATTACCACTTAGATATAGATCTCGCCAACGATGTGTGTTATCTCCTAAACTGTAGGTAACATTAGCACTTGGGACGATATTTCCATCAAAGCTGGTTAGATATGCACGAACATTAGCGTTGTCATAACTTGTTCCGCCTGCTACGCTGTCCACGTAGCCTTTCATGCCTAGGTTGGCTGCCAGGATTACTGAGGCTTGTATGGTATTGCCTAGATCTATATATCCTTTGATGCCTATATTGGCTGATGCTATTTGTGCTGATTGTATAGTATTGGCCTGATCGACATAACCTTTCATGCCTAAGTTGGCCACAGTTATGTTAGCGTTTACAGACGAGATTTGATTGTTGATGCTCGTGGTATTTGTTGTAGTAGCGTATCCACCCACGGTACTGCCATCATGAACATACAGCGTCCAATCGGTGGTATTGACTACCAACTCGCCAGCCGCACCAGTATAACTACTGATCGCTGTTGAATTACCGCGTCTTAACTGTAATCTTCTTGGTGCAGTCATTATATCGTACCTAGGTCAACGTTGCCACTGTAATCTGTAGTGCTTGAAGTAAATGGATCTGTTTCAAATGCTGGGTTGATGTTTAGTTCAGCATAGACTCCAAAATTATCATTGCTGTATGTAGGTGTTTCATAAGTGCCATCATACTTTAAGAAAGCCAGTTTGTATTTGTTCTGAGGAAGTGTATTTAAGAAATCGCTGGTCAACATGGTACTGGCAGTGGCAGTCGTAACATTGCTCACAGTCACGCCGACATTGGCTACAACGTTGCCTTTTAAGTAATCAATAATATAACCAGTAAAGGTCAGGCCCGCGATATTAGCGGCTTTTTGATCCTGATTCTTGAATTTAATGGTTATGGGATTGTCTGCTCCACGGTAGATTTCAATTGGTCTTTGATACACGACACGGTTCCTCGTTGTTATAGCGGTGTTGCCATAGTCCAAAATCTGAACGGTGAAAGTATTTGAATATAAATAACTTGTGATTAATGGCAATTTTGCTTGATCCTTTAGTATATTTATCGCGATTCATATGGAAGACAGTTACAAGAAACTCCTAGATCAATACCCTTTTATCAGCTACATCACCTACGGCGGTAATGATTATATAGGAATCATACAGAATTCAGACGAAATCATCACCACTATCTATGACTATGCGGCTCTGCGCACTCTAGCACAAAAGAGTTTGTTTTTAGAGCTAGCAGATCAATGGTGGTGGGAAAGCAATAGGCTAGTGCCTATCAATGTATTTTTAAAGCAGGATTGGGTGGAATTCCGAGTTTGTTTGAAAACATTCAACAGCAAAGATGTAGAGATCAAACACGGACCTTATGTAAGCCTAAAAGAAATATCAAATAAACGTAGTAAAAGGCGTAGTATTACACTGGTTCGCAAAGTAGGTTAAGATTTACCACAACCAGAGTCGCATAAGCTACAGCATGCGCCTTTTTAAAACTATATTCACCCTCAACCTTATCCCACACTGTATCTGCAACTTCCTTCCAAGTTTTGCCAACTAGATGTCGTTTACCTGGACGTATTACTGCTAGAAACATAGCCAAGCGTGGAATAGTATCCACAGGCTCTGGCATTTTAAGCAAGGTATCATAATGATTGTTGATATGAATTAGTTGGGAGCAAATCGCAGGATCATATAGCTTAGTCCAGTCTGGTTCCTGCATGAGTGTAATCAAATGCGCTTCATCTCTGACTTGTTTATACACATGGACGTTTAATAAGTCTAGTTTCATATAGCCACGATCTTCTGCGGCATTATAATCTAAGCTGGCAGATCCTGTGAATGGATCTACGGGTATGTCTGTAGCATAAACACCAGTGTTATGACGAGTCAACTTACCATCTCTGATAATGCTTGCTGGTGTGACGTTTAACAAGCGTAATACCTGTTCACGATCAGCAAAGTCTATGTCAATATCACTTTTAAATTTCATAAGCCTGCTTCCTTAAGGATGGTCTTAACCCATTCTGTGTCCGCTACATAATCTTGAAACTTACGTTGCCAGTATTCTGGATCAATCCAAGGAAGTATTATTCCAATCTGTTCTTCATTTAATCCATCAAGGAAATCAACACCGCTGGCACAGTTATAGACAATCCAAGGACTAACCCTGCCATTAGCGATATGATGGCAAATGCGATTAGCATTACCAAACCTAAAGTAATCACTAAATCCGTTTTTAAACTCTCCCAATTCATCTGCATAATCCTGCATCTCCTTCAGAGCACGTTCAAGCGCATCTTGAACTGCTTCTTTACGCATATATTGTTTTAAATATTCTAGATAGATCTTCTCATGACACCAATGATCAAGTTTTTTGTTTTCTTTGATCACATAGTCTATAAACATACGTGGATTAACAGCACGGATACCTACCATATGGCGACCAAATTTGACGAATGCACGGTAATAAGGACTGGCTACAAAGTCCACATATGACTTCATCTTGGCTGACCCCTGTGTGAGCTCATAAAAACGTAGATATGCTTGTAGACCAAACTGCACTCCAGTTTCTTTTTCCTGCTGCCAGCGACGTTTTTCTTCGCAGAGATGCGCCGCAAGAGTTGATTCCTTGCGGAATTCTTTGGCGCAATATTTACATTTATAGCTCGGCTTTAATTGATTTGTCATCAAATCCGAGGTCTCTTGCCATGTCTGCAATATCTCGTTTATCATTGATTTTCGCTAGTAGTTCTATTTCGTCTGATTTCATCGTAGGATATATCTTGGCCAAGAATTTTTGACTTTTGTTATCTCCCTCTTTCTTTTTTGCTTTCAACCAATAGTGGAACTGATTACCCATCTGTGGACTTACTGTAGTACATGTTAACCATTGTAACTTGGTATGGCGATTGATGTCAAAAAAGTGTTTGTTCACTCGTTCATTGGTGGCCATTAGATAATAGGCCTGCATATCACCACTGCCTGATACATTAGCACCGTATTTCAACATTAGATAAGTTGAAAAGCTCTTGCTCTGCTCATCAGTAAACTTGTCATAGTAAGCACGATCTTTGCGATCGAATGCAGCCATCTCGTTACCGATGTATAATGGATCTGGATTATTCATGCTTTATTATAACACCTATTTCGATATTCTTCAAGCTCAGGAATATAGTCTTTTAATCGAATGTTTCTCGATTGATCTAATTTATCATTAAATTCAAAAAATTCTTTAAGAATTTGCGTGTTAATTTTTGGATTTTCGTAATATGAGATCAATCCATCAATAAAACTTTTTAACAATTGGTCGTTTTTGTAATAATTTAATTTGGTTATTTTGACTAATCTATCTTTTAATGTGTGATCAAAATAATTCAAAGGATTTAGTAAATCATCTTTAAATTCTGCTAAACTGCAATGAACTAATGTATTAGGAAATTCTTCATCTAAAAATTTCAATAATTGATCTAATCTACTTATAGTATAAATCGATACAACAACATTAAACACAACTTTATGTTTATGTTCTGTCAGATAATGTGTATTTTCTATGATAGTATCCCATTCGCTAGGCCATCTGACATAATGATTTATTTTTTCAAATCCGTCAATGCTTACAATAAAGTGTAAATTAGTAAAATGTTTGAACAATTCTTTTAACTTGTCACTGAATTTTACAGCATTGGTATTGATTAGAAATTCAAAATCTACATTATTTTCATCGATACATTTTTGTAAGAATGTATATACGTCTGGCATTGCTGTTGGTTCACCACCTGCTAGATATAATTTTTTTAAGTTATCAAATTTAACAAAATTAAAATTAGTGTGCGTAAACTTTTGATCTGCGTCGTGCAAACCAATTTTAATGTATTCTTTTTCTATTAGATTACTATTTCCAGGGTTACAGGATCTACATTGTAGATTACAGATGTTGCTAGGTCTTACTTCATAATAACTAGGAGTTTGTATATTGATTAAGTCATCTAATGATTTAAGATTTAACCTATTGGCCCACTCAATTGTTTCTTGTTGCCTGGCGCTGAGCATACCTTTATTTTCGTAATTATAACAACTTTGACAATGCTCTGGTATTAATTCACCAGACAACATTTTATTTCTTATTTTTAAATAATGTATATCTGAATTATAATTTTCTAACTTGTCTATGGTCGTGATTGGTTTAGACGATCTACAACAAACAGTTGTAGAACCATTTTGTACTAACAATTCAATGAAGGGGAATATACAAAAACTTTTATTAGTCTGAACTAATGATTCAAAGAATGCGATGTCTTTAGCTTCTTCAGTATTTTGATAAACTACAGGGATAGAAGAATTTTTTGCTACTTGTATTGTAGTATAAAATGCATCAGGATGTGACCAAGTCTCTTTGGGTTGATTTAAAATTATCAGAGTATCAAAATTATCAATCAAATCTAATAATTTACCAAATTCTAAATCATAAACACTTGAATGATAATATCCTGTCGCGATCGGTAAATGTTCAATAATTAATCCATGGCAGACTGTATTATCTACTTTGGCTAATTCTCGCGTTTGTATATCAGTATCTCTGGTATTGTTGCCAAGACACAATATTTTTTTACTAAAACTCAATTATCTACCTTTACGTAGATAGTTTAAGATCTGTGCCACGCTCTGTTGTAAGTCAGCGTATTTGTTTTTAAGTGTTTCTAATTCTTCTGATTGCCTACGCACACGATCTTCTAACTGTGTGAATGCAGCCTGGCCTTCACGTATGGTCTTGTCATGTGACAACAGATTTGGGCGCGGTGGCGCATTTGGATCAACCTCACGTTTCTTTTTCTGTTTGAACATTTTTGGATTAAACATCTTTATATTCCTCTGAGAGCTTATATATAATTATACATTCTTCCACCGCATGTTGTAAAGCCTTATTTCTATTACGGTGTTTATAAATGTCAGTCCACATGCGTTGTTCTACTAATTCTCGAGCTTGCCAGCTTTGCCCTATCATTATGCGTTCTGTAGTTCCTTCTAATCGAGCATAGGTAGTTAGCCCACCGTCTGGGCTTTCATATATGTATGTGCCACCTGGTATCAAATTACCCATTACCAATGCCTGATAATACCTGCAATAATGAAGAGATTAGTTACGATATATAGAGCCACTATCGCTGTTCTTAATAGTGCAACTATGTCTGCTTCTTTATCTGTAATTCCCTCTTTTTGGCCTAGAGCTTTGGCCCAGAGTCTCCACATGCTCAATCCTTTCTTTACCATATTTTTCCGTAATCCACTACTTCGCTTTGTCTGCTTATGTCCTTGACAAAGTAAGCACATAAGGGATGTTCACCATCTGTTATAGGTACTGCCAGCATCTGTCCAGGGCGTAGTTTTGGAAAATACCATTTGACATCTTGATAGATATCCACGATCTCAATTGGGTGGAACTCTGGTTTGAAGCTGTCCAAGGGATTGAAACAGAATACACTGAATCCACGATCGTTAATACTTGTTAATGGTATGACTTCCAAGTCACCAAAGTCTGGTTCACCTATGAGTATCTGCCAATCCACAGGCATCTTAACCAAGTGACTGCCGATACGCAATACCAATGCGGGACTGTTAAACGATTCTAAGAAGATCAGAGGTATAAAGAAATAGTCTGGATTTTTCGGATCGCTGTTGTCTAATATAGCGAAACGCAGATCCTCAACTTCATCTGGAATCTCATTCATCTCATAAGCGGTGTTTTCTAATGTTAGTATATACATAAATTATTGCCAATCGGTCTTTTCAACGACGAATGGGTAGTTAGCCTCCTTGTAAAATTGCTTTCTTTTAGTTAAGTGCCGTTTGGCAAACTTGCAGGTACTTGTTATATCCCAGATCTGGACGAAATCTTTGTCTTCAGCTTTACGAATACCTCGACCAATTGACTGGATAACTCGAACAAAGCTCTTACCAGGCTCAATGAGCACAAGATTAAAAATACGAGGAATATTGATGCCAACAGCGGCAACACCGTAAGTGGCAACAATAACTTTGTCGTCCATTTCTGCAACTTCGTCATATTGTTCTTTTCTATCATCTGCTTTAGTACCTCCTGATACAAATACTGAATCCTTTATGCGTTCTACCAAGGCTTTTCCTGGTGCTAGACGATCAACTAACACTAAAGTATTACCTGTCTTGCGGATCGACTCTACTAGCTTGGCTATATAATCCAATCGGCCTTCTGTTTCTAACAGATATCTCAACTCACTTTGATAATCCTTATATTCTACATGATCAACTAGTTGTAGGACGTTTACATGACAATTAGCTAATACTCCTTGCTCTTGTAATTCACTGGCACTTAAACGGCCAATAACGTCTCCTATTGAGCACTTTAGGCTGATAAATTCGTAATCTTCTTTAGGAATCGTGCCGGTTAATCCCCACCTGATAGGTATATGTGCCATTACACCAGTAAGTAGAGTTTTAAGCGCATCTGCTTTGGCCATGTGTACTTCGTCAACCATAACACAGACAACGTCTTGTAAGAATTCACCAATAGTGACATCTACTTCATGATTGCGTGATCCTTTGAGCAAGATATTTAGGCTCTGCCAAGTGCAGATAGTATGTGTGCGTCCAAATTCTTTACGGTCACCAAAGTAGACCCCAACATCTAATCCCATGTTGATATAGTCAGCTTCTGTTTGTGTGACCAGACTCTTGTTTGGAACGATGACGATAGTGCGTCCATGTGGTTCACAGCTATAACTTAATGCGGCTGTGATTAGGGTTTTACCTGCACCTGTAGCTACTTCTTGTAGGCATTGTGGATTAGCTAGGAACTTGTTGATGATCTCAACTTGATAATCTCTGAGCATGATCGGCTGTCCTGCCATTGGGTGCTTGGCTGGCCAAGTGATGTGACTGAATGTATTTTCATCTACTTGATTAAACTCATATTGAGTTTTATAATCTCTGATATCTTCTACTTCTAAATTATATCCCTGCTTGTCTAGGTAAGCAATAATCTCTGGCAGTAGGTTGATATAAGTGCTACCACCTAGTTGGAAGAAAGCCACTTTACCATCCCACCGCCCTAGACGTACCGCAGGTAGATAACGAGCTCCCGGAATCTCATATTTGAACTTATTTGATAGTTCCTTACGTTCATGTAAGTCTAGTCCCTCTATCTTTACATTCACTTCATCTTTAATTAATAATTTTGCTGTGGCCATATAGTTTATTATAATGTCTTTATTTTAAATTTCCAAATTTTTCTAAACTTATTCTTTTTCCGAAGCATTCAAATCTTCATACCATCGCAACAGGTTGATTAATTGTTCTGTATCGTGTGCCACCTGCGAACGTTTTTCCTCAGACTCTACGTGTGGTAAAGTAAGCTCACAAAGTTGTTCTAAAGAATATTCATCGACTCCGCTAGTGATGATATGGTCTACGAAATTTATTCTTGTGGCTGTTCTGTCAATCATGACATTTACTACTTTATCGATTTCTTCATGATATGTTGAAAA
>Ga0315907_10002183_pt1 | contig 25191 bp, 21 predicted proteins | sample LakEriMetagenome_3_FD_203525 | JGI IMG/M metagenome (GOLD analysis project Ga0315907, IMG submission 203525) | Freshwater fungal communities from buoy surface, Lake Erie, Ohio, United States - Buoy 12 MA123 | ecosystem: Environmental > Aquatic > Freshwater > Lake > Lake biofilm | place: USA...
ACGGCAGGCTGAATGATTGCGTTGGATTGGCGTACTGCCCAATCTGCTGCTTTTGCGCGGCCTTTGCCGCCCATTGATTCTGGGCTAAATAATTTCTTTGTTAAATCTCCAGCAGTCGCGGCCCGTCCTGCTCGCTCAAACATTCCACGCCTACCCGGTCCTGCTTGTCCAGCAACATCTGCAATTGTTGTTGCGATGCCTCTAGTCATCTTTGCTGGCAGTTTTGCTGGCAAAGCAATAAATGTATTAGCGGCAGACCTAACAAAAGTATCAGGATCACCAACTGTGTACTCGCCGATTTTGCGAGATGCGGTTTGAATTGCCTCAATGCCAGTTTCAACGCCACCAGCAGTTTTAGCCACTCCTTTTGCAAGCGGAGCAACAACACCTTTCAAGGCTAATTCGCCTGCTTTTTGAGTAACCTTGCCAGTAGCTTTCCCGAATGCTTTTGTGACTGTATTTGTACCCGGCAATGAAAGCGGATTAGCTACATCAAAAAGCAAAGCAACATTTTCATTAATTTCTTCCTTCTTTAAACCAGATTCTTTTACTAGGTCTTCGTATGCCTTTTTAGCAAGTTCAGCTTCTTCTGGAGTCGCGCCTTGAGCTAATGCGGCAGCAGAAGCAAGTTTTTGTAATAATGGATTTTCTGCCAATAAACGAGCGGCATGATCGGGATTGTCTTCGTATACTTTTTGAGAGAACTGACGCATTCCCTCACGAAGCATATATTTTTCAAATCTTTCGTCTTTAGACCTGCCTAATAGTTTGTCAGTAATATCACTACCAAACATTGCAAACCTTACAGCAGCATCTGCTGCTTCTTGTGATCCCTCGGCAACTCCAACTGCTCCCGATCTCCAAGTATTGCCTGCTACCTTTAATGTTTTCTCCGCTTCTTCGGGAGATTGCGACATTGCATCAATCGGCTTTAAGATACCATTGTAAATAAATTCACCAGCACCAGTTCCAAGTTGTTTTGCAATATTTATTCCAGTAGGAATAAAAGTAGAGATTGCTTCAGATGCTTTTTGCGTAAATGGCTTTTCTTCTTCAGCATCAAATAAAATGCGTTCTTGATCACGGGACAGTTCTTGACCCGATTGCTTCATTTGTTGAAGCGTTCCTACATCTTTAATTTTTGCAGGACTATTATCTAACTCATCTTCAGGAGGTCGCCATTGTTGATTTAGATTTTTATCTAACTCATCTTCAGGAGGTTGCCAAGCCATATTATTTTTTAGTCCCAAAATCTCCGTTAAAATTATATCTTTGTCCAGATTTTAATTTTGACCACTCTTCTTGTGATTTAATTAAAATCGGTGCATTTTCTTGAATTGGTTGAAAATTAGTTTGTTTTTCAGTTTTTAACAAATTTTTTTCATGTGCTTCTAATTTACTTTGCACATCTGTTGCCCTTTTTTCTATATCTTCAAGAACTTTTAAATATTTTTCTTTGTGTAAATTCTTAACATCAAGACTGCCTTGAAGCGAAGTTAACATTTTAAGTTCAGCATCTGATAATGCACCAAGACTTCCTCCTGCCGCTTTTAAATCTACCAATTCTTGAAAACCAATAATTCCTTTTATAGTTTCGTTAAGTGATTCAACTGTACTAGCGTCAGTTGGAAATGGAAGTTTTGACAATAAATTTGCCATGCCTCCAACGCCGGGACTTACACCTCCAATAATTCCACGAATTTCAGAAATTGCTTTCTTTAATGTTTTTGCTCTATCAATTCCAACTTCAACTGTTTTAACTTGCTGCTCAACAGGCACAGCAGGAACATATGTATTAGTAAGAGTACCATCTTTATCAGTCACTTGTTTCATTACCATTCCTTTAGGAACTTGTTCCATTGGAGATGGTTCATCTTCTGTAATTCTTACATAATGCAAGCGTGTTCCCTTTTCGCCTTTTTCAATATCAATTGTAGCCTTAACGCCTAGTTGTTGCTCTAAAATCTTCTTTGCCATTCGCGCATCGGCAGCACTTTTAAATGGTCTTCCAGTTAATGAACTTTCAGCCCGATATCTATATTCTTCTTCAGTTTCCTGAATTGGTTCAGCAATCAATGTTTCTGAAGGCACGGCTTCAGGCAATGGTACTTCAACAGGTATTGCCTTTCTGATTGGTATTCCTTCCGCTCCAGATACAGGTACTGTTTCTAAAGTTTCTCCACCTACTACTGCTTTCCCAAGGCTTTCTGGATATGCATACTGTTCTTGTTCTGGAACTTTTACTGGAGCCAAGGAATATCCTTCTTCTTGTGTAGGAATAGGAGTAATGGCACTTATATTAGAAAAAATTCCTTGTTCTGAATCGGGTTTAGGAGCAATTACAGGTGGATTGCTTAACCCAGCTAAAGCACCTTCAATTCTTTTAACAGAACCTGAAAGCCTCTTGTAATTCATTAAAGCCTCTTCAGGAATCGCGCCAAGACTTGCAAGTCGCTCAAGTTCTTGAATATTGTTTTCCTTTAAGGCTTTTTCTGCTTCCCATTTTACTGATGTCGGGAATGAACTAACAAGTTTTTGTTTTGCTTCATCAAGAGATTTTTGCCTGTCTTGTAAAGCAACTTCAACTTTTTGTTCTTTTGATTGAGTAGCAGAAGATACATCGGTAGATGGAGTGATTTGTTCAGAAACAGATGTATTTTCAGAAGGAATTTCTTCTGGTTTTTTATTAAGATTTGGCCTATAATAATCACCCCAGTTTATTTCACCAGACTCAACAGCATCGGTATCTTCTTTATCTTTTATATCTTCATTTTTTGCTGTTGCTGCTTGGACTTGTTGACCAAGCAAATTTAACCTTGCTTGCTTTATAAGTTTTTCTTCTTCTGTTGGAGTGGCTTTAATTTGAGCAAGATGAACATCTCGTAAATATTTAAGTGCTTCATCATCTTTTTTCTCTTCGCGTTCACGCTTACTTACATAAGCAGTAGTAATCCCTTGAAGTGCAGCACCTACACCCTTATTTACTCCTTCAATCGCGCCAAGACCTACCAATTCTTCTCCTGATGAACGAATCTGAAATGGCTTATCTTCTTTGAACGATAGTGCCGTGTGCTGAATGCTCGCAACGGGACGCATCCCAGCAAGCGGAGATTCGCTGCGGATTGTCGCAAATTGCGGTGAAAAAGAGTAGGATTCTGATGCCATATTACATTCCTCCGAATTGTAGCCCGGATGCGGTTGGTAAAGCGAAACGATTAGTTGATTGTTGAGTGCCTCCGGTTCCTACATTGGATGCCATTGCTTGAGGAATACCCATCTGTCCTGCGGCGGGTGCATTCGTCGCAGCGGGACCAGCAACGCCAGCAGTACCTCCTGCTGCGGCGATCTTTTGTTGTTGTGCGGTTTCCATGCTGTAACCAGAACCACCGACAGAAGTCTGTCTAGAATTTTGTGCAGCTTGCTGATCAAGTCGTTGTTGATTCTCTGCCATAGATTGAAAGTTCTTTTGAAGGTTGCTTTCTGAAGAGCGACGAAAATCTGCGGCTTTTTGGTTTTCAGATTGAATAGCTTGCTGACGCTCACGCTCGGCTTTCTCTGCGGCAAGACGCTTCTGCTCTGACTCTGCGGATTTTCGAGCGGCATCCATTTGCGCTTGCATTTTTGCTTGTTGTTTGGCTTGAAAATCATTTTTAGATGAGCTTGCTCCGCTATCATAACTAGATTTTCTTTCTCCCCCACCTCGTCCACCCATAATTATGTACCTCCAAATTGAAGTCCAGTTGTTTTAGGTAACGCAAACGCATTGCTTGCTGTTGGTTTATTAGCTTCCGTAGTTGGAATGTTTGGAGCAGCACCAAGATCAACAAGTGCTTTTTTTCGTGCAGATGCCATATCGTAACCCCCTCCAGTTGCAGCAGTACCTGCCGCCATTTGAGCTTGCCGCTCTTGCTCTAATTTGTTCTGATCAGAAATTTGTTGAATATTAGAAAGAGCAGATAATTCTTGTTGAGCCTTTGATTCTTGCTCGCGACGAAGTTGCTGTGCGGCAGCATTTTGAGATTCAATCGCTGCGCTCCTCTGTTGTTCCTCTAATCGCTTTTGCTCGGCGGCATATGCAGCTTGTTGCTCTTGATACATTTGCATTTGTTGCGCCATCTGCTGATTAAACATGGCTTGTTGCATTTTCATTTCTTGCTCTCGCAATGCTTGATCTGCTTTTATTTGACTTTTACTGGGTCCGCCTGATCCTCCCATATGATTATTCCTTTCGTTTTGTTATTTTATACCCCGCCAAATTTAATGCTTGACATATCGGGCATTTGAAAAGTATTTGCCGCAACATTTTTTGCTGTTGTAGTTGCTGGTTTATAAATATATTCAGTTGGCATATCAGAAGGTGCAGTTGTATCATCAACTGGTTTTTGTGCAAGTGCAGTTGTTGCTGGTGATACTGCTGTAGATTGAGTAACTTGAGCGGGAGCAGAAGTCGCAGTCGAATAAATATCTTTTTGAGTACGCAAGTTTGCCAATTTAGCTTGTTGTTGCTGACGCATATTTGCCAACATTTGTTGTTGTTGTGCAAAATATTGAGGATCACGGCTCAACCCTTTTGTCATTGGAGTATATGAACTTTGTTTTGGATTCAACCAATTCATTAATGGACCACCAAAGTTTTTATCCCATGTCCCAACTGGTTTTCCGCTCCCCGGCAAAACATTTAATGGGTCCATTATATTTAATGGATCAATTACTTTTCTTGCACTTTTAACAAATTTAGAATTCCCAAGGTTAAAGGGATCAACAACTTTAGTTACAACTTTTCCAAATGATGAGCCACCCATAATTATAATCCTATATTTGATCTAGCCTCCAAGCAAAGCTCCGATCCGGGTTCAAACAATCTACACGCCTGTGGACGGCAATTATAAACAGAACACTTAACATTAGTGCCTACTTCTCCTTCCAAAGCAACGCATCTGTTATTTTCTGTCTTCATTAGCGGGTAATCAGTTCGTTGCATTTCAATAGGAATGCCAGTTGCGTCTGATCGATCTTTTTTGAAGATCGGCCATGACCACTTGAAACTGCAACACGCTCCACATTTTTCGCAATCATAGTTTGTCACATTCCGTACATTTTACCAACGCCACCAATTGCGCTACTAGCTAAAGTTTTTCCAGCATTTGCCCAAGCATCGTAGACTGCATTCTCTCCAGAACTGCGAAGCTGAAATGGCATATTCGGCATGAAATTCAATCCTTCTTTTTGATTTTTCTGAAGCATTTCAAGCATCTTCAAATATTTTTCTGCCTGATCCTGACTTTGCATTGCATTCGACTCGGAAGTATTTAAATTAATGCCTTTAATTCCCTCCGCAAATGCTCCAAGACCTTGCGCTATCCTTTGGTTTTGCGCTTGAGTGCGATCAAATGCCTGCAAGTCTGCGGCGGTTGCTTGCGTTGCTTTAGGGACTGTCCCTGCGGCAAATTGCGATTCGCCAATTTTATTTGTGGCTGGTGCTGATCCTCCCATATTATTTGTTCTCCTTCCATTCTACTGGTCGAAATCCCAAGTCTGGGATTACGATGTCCTCGTAGGGTGCTAAATGTGAAATGTTGCTAATCGTAGCTTTTAACTTCGGGCAATGCACATGACTTCCTTGATGCCGATCTACGCAATTCAAGCAGGTCGGATAGAAGTCGGCATTCTGTGATTTATCTGGGTTGTTTCCCCAATGCTTTGCGATTGTGTGGATGTTGATCCGTTCCACATATCGTGTTGGATCAGGCTCGACATTGTTATCGATCAAATACTGAAAGATGTCGCGATCAGTCCATCCATGCATGGGGTATAATGACACAGGACTGCCCTCTGCGTAGCGAATTTCTTGCGACAATGGTACATGACCCTTGATCAAATCTGTGTCGCTATTTTTGGTTCCAATCCACACCGATTCCCAAGGCCAATTGAAAGTTCCAGTCGGGCGTTTCAAGAAATCATCCACGCCACACATGAACTTCTCTCCTTCTCTCGGACGCTCGGTTCCTAACGAAAGCACAACTGCTTTGGTTCCCCATTGAAAGTAGTGAAGGAGATCAAATCGAACCTCGCCAGTCTCGGTGTCAGGCCCGTCTGCAAGTGCATATCGACTAGCCGGGTACTCGTAAACAGTCAAATCCCACTCCTTAATCAATCGATCAGAATAAGCATATCGTTCACGAAATTTCGGTTGGCGGAACTGGATGACAGGAATGTCAATTCCAGCTTTAAAACGAAGCAAATGAAGCATTGCGGTTGAGTCTTTGCCGCCACTCCACAAAACAACAGAATTGGGCCAATTTTTAGCCCACAATTTTGCTTTCTCAATCGTGTTTTCGACAAGTTTCGTCATATGATAATTGCCGCCGCACCAATCGCCGCGCCACCAATTCCTGCGCCTGCGCCTATTAATGCGCCTGTCCTTTGGTTTTGACCTTGCGCTTTCTGCGATGCGGCATCGTAAAGAGATTGTTCGTATGCCTGACGATTAGCCCTAGAGGTCTGTTGCAGGTTTAAAATCTCACCCATGTTTTTCGAGAGGTAGTCAAAAGCATTCTGTTTGGCTTGACCAAGACCTTCGCCCATTGATTGCGCCCCAGCAAAAATGTTTTTTTGCCAGTCTTGCATTGCGCCAAGGTTTGCTGCTTCTGATGCCATCCTGCCACCGATCAATGCGCCGGGGTCTAAACCTCCAGATGGTGCTTGTTGTGAATTTACAAATCCTTGACGAAGCGAAATATTTTCGAGCAAGCGTTTTCTTCCTTCTTCGGTAGAAATATCTGCAAGAGCAGAACGACCAAAAGTGCTGGATGGATCGACGCCTGTGGCGTAAGATGCAGCAATGCCCTTGCTTTGCAACCATTCATCCATTAAATTTTTAAAAGCAGGAGCAGAGGTCGCTTGCTCAATCTGCTCTGGCAACTGGTAACGCATACGAGCAGTAGCTGGGGATGTAATTTGCTCATATTGACGAGAACGAGCAAGGTTAGACATTCCAAGTTCTCCTGCTTGCCGAGATGTCTGCTCGGCATCAAAAGACTGCATTAAAGGCTGGGTCTTTGAATAAAGGTCAAATAGTTGTCCACGGGTCTGGATATCAGCAATTTGACCTTCTAAAGCACCACGCCCCATTTCTTGTTTTTGAGATAATAAAGCACCTTCCTGACTCATGTCAGGTCTGCTCATATATCTTCCTGCGTCAACTGATGCTACACCTCCCATAAATTATTCCTTTCGTTTGATGTAATAAACTTCTCTATGCAATCTTTCCATTCCAAGTTTTTCCATAATTTCATTAGTAAATGTTATTCTTTTATCTTGCAATGGCACTCCGACATAGCCCGGACCACCAGTTAATTGATTGTAAACTCTCCAGTCGTGCATCACTTGTACTACATCTCTTGGAGATGTAAAGTCAGGATGGAAAGCTGGATAGATTGTCGGAATAAACACATGGTCACTATATCCAACCAGTTTATTTTCTTTATAATGACCATAAACATTAATCTGTGGATGATCTACGACTTTATGATCAAATGTTTCTGCAAAATCAACTAGTTCAAGAAACTCTCCTGAATCTTTTGGAATTAATTTATATTCGATTGGTGATCTCATTTAATAGATATTTTTAGTCAAGCCTGCTTGATAATACAATTTACCATTTATCACAATAGATTTTGAAATTCCATAATCTTCAAGAGATGCAGAAAATAATTTTGGAGTTGGGATGAAAGTATTTATTGGCAATGTGAACGGAGATATATTTACCTCTGATGCTACCCGATCAATACGATTAAATACACTAATACTTCCAGCACCAGTATTCCCGGCAAACATCAATCCAATAATTTTTCTTACCCCACCAATATCTGCCATAACGCACGATCCAGAGTCTCCTCCCGCCATTGGTGATGTATTTAAAGGAGTTTGCATTATGATTTGATCTGAAAATGAAAATACTCCTTCAGAGTATGAAACATTAACAGTAGCACCAATGCCAGTTATATTTATTTTACATTCACCAGTTCCCCAACCAATTGGTCCAGATGTTCTGCCCGTGCAATATACAGTTGGATTAGTTGAAAGCAAATTATTCAATTCTGCTGTTGTCGCAAAAGGCATTGATGATGGATATGTTGTTTGGTTTATTGGTTGCCAAACCTGATATGAGTTATCATCAATATATTCTGGTCTTGGAATAATTAATGAACAATCAACATAATTTGTTCCATTTTTGTACAAAGGAATATATTTTTTAATTTTATCAAACGGCAAAGCAATATTAAACATCATTCCAGTATTACTAGAATTAATAGATGCAGATGGGAAATAAGAGTTATTATCAACCCATGTTCGTTTTTCTGAAATATTGTATGGGTCATTTATTTCAGACTCAATATTACGCTCACTAGCTATTGTTAATTTATTTATAATAACATGGGCATTTGTAACACCAACAACCCTATCATCTGTATTATCTTTAGCAAAAAATCCAAGAGTTCCAACAGTATAGCCAGATAGAGTCCACGCAGTAGGGAATTCAGATATTTGCATTCCTCCTTTAAATGCAACAGGAAGACTTGGAAACAATCTTAATCTTTCTACATTTTGATCTCCTGCTGGATAACAACTTAATGCTTTTAAATCAAAAATTTTAATAACATCAGTTGCAATTGTTGCTCCATCAATTTCTATGTTTTTTGGCAAGATTTTGTCTTTTGGTATATCAGATTCTGATTTTTTTTCATCAACACCAAAAACAAGCGATATTTCATCAGTTCTAATTCCATTGCGTGTTTTATATCCAATAAAAACACTATTAACACCAGATTCAATATTGGATTTGTAAATCTCCTGAATTTGTTCTTTTATTGATTGATTCAGCATAATAATTACTCCCAATTTACAAACAAAACATAAATACTTGCTGGAGGAGGAGGAGGAGGAGGAGGAGGAGGAGGAGGAATGTTTTCTGGCGCAAACCCAACTTCAATTTCAAAATCGCTATATGAAGTAATATTTTTGAACTGTGACGCAACTTGATCCAAAACATCTTGACGATCATTGTATGTTCCACATAACGCACACGGCAAGCAATTATTTTGATTTTTCTCAAAAGGAATTGACGAATATACAGGAACCAAAAATTCATCCGCAAACGGAGAAATAAACTTGTTCGGAAAATTCGTCAATTTAATTTTTGCTTTATCGATACTTGGCATATTAACAAGGATTGTTTGCCTTGAATTCTTGAGCGGCATTTGTTGCGGCTTGCTCGGCTAATTTGCCAGCTTCTTCTTTGGCGTGAGAATATGAAATAGTAGATATAAACGATGCGCCTGCTGTCGCAGAGACTGAATTTGTACTATTATTGCATTGAAGTGACACAGTTTTGTAAACTTTTGCACTCCATGTTTGTGGATTATACAAAACATTTTCATATGGACTAGGATCAAGATCGACAGTAAAATTCTGTCCATTTTGACCAACTACACATGATTTTGTTTCGCTTACTTGAGGTATTCCTGTTGCTTTCTCGCTCCAAGGATCAATAAATAAACGCACAATTTCAATGCCCATTTCCCCACACCATTCAATTAAAATTGAAAATGCTTTATCTACATCGTTTGTAAGAGAACTTTCGCAAGTTTCATAAGTTGAACTTCTATTTGCTGATTCAGTAATTAATCTCCGATATTGTGTATTTAAAAGAGAAACATTGTTAATTTGTTCCTCAAATGAAGTTCCTTTATATTGCCACTCATTCGTAACCGCTAAAATTCTTTGATTTAAAATTTGCAAATACCTTCCCTTGCTTCCTTTATAACTTACTTTTAAATCAACTGTCCCTCCGATTTCGCAAGCATCAATTTCTGAATAAATAAACTGCTTTAAATCCATAGAATCACCAAGCAATGGAGTTTCTAATTGGCAGTAAATCCTATTATACAAATTAGTTGTTGATCCATCAGGATTGATTTTTAAATAAGTGTCGTATCGTTCAGGTTGGAATGATTCCCAAAGATGGTTATAAGAACCATCAGCAGTCGGAGCATAATCAATTGAAAATTGAAAACATCGATTTTGATTGTCAATTTTTCCAGTTGCCCATTGTACTGGACGAGTTCCTGTCCAGACTCCTGCCCATGCTGGTTGCCGTCCTCCACCCCATTCTGCCGCAGGAGCGTAGTCCATAACCATTGTATCAGTATTTAACTTTGACAGGTATGGAACGGAATACATTAAATAGTTTTCAAAAGAAACAGCACAAATATTAGATGGATCGCCATCCATGAGTTGCTTGGTTCTTGCCATTTCAATGTCTTTAAAAAGAACTTGAGAAGACAAATAACTTGCGGAAGCAATATCTGCTGCAACTAAACCACCATCAGAATACCACCATAATTGTCCAGCTTGAAATGCTATTGACCTACTTGAAACACACCCAATTGTTGGGTAAAGAGTGTTTTGGAAATTAGCAGTTGTAGCCCATTGTGTTCGATCTAAAATGCCACTTGCAAGCGAGTATGTAGACCTATCTGTAAATATGATAAGCCTAGTTGAAGTATCTTGCCCAACATAAGAAACAAGACCTGTTATAGGTCGAATAAATGTAAAATCTCCTCGTCCAGTCCCTGTTTTTCTTTCGTCCCAAGATGTCGGATCGCCAAGGTCTGAAGCTAAAATAATATTTTTGCTTGCAATCCACATTCTGTTTCCAGAATATGACATATGTGTTCCGATAGGAATGATTGAATCTTGGGTTCCAGTTTTATTACTGCCATCCCACCAACTAGCAGAAGATAAACCATCTTGCATCATTACAATTGTATGAGCAGGAGTAACCAATTCATTTTCTGAAGTTGTTAAATTTGCTGTTTTTGTAGCTAAAGCAAAAGTGATGTTTTCAACATCCTTGTCAAACTTGATACTTGTTAGCTTGAAATCATTCCAGTTTTTAGGTTGAACCAATGGGAATGGAGAATAATAAACAGAACCATTGACCGCAAAAACAATGTAGCTTAATTCTTGAGCAATTACTCCTTCTCCATTCACATCAAAAATTTTAGCAGGAACTACAGTCGTGACTCCATTTTCTTCTCGGCTAAATGATGCTTCTTTTTGTTTGTTTGCCTGAAATATAATTCCTCCTTGAAGGTTTCCGGGCGGAAGGCTTAACTGCATTTTGTGTCCGGGTCTAGTCTGTGCAATGCCACCACGAATAGACAAATTAACACCCCATTTAAATTGATTCTCTGGCAAAGCCCAAGGATTCCGTACCGAATTGACTCCTTGCGTCCACCCAGTAGAAACTTTTTGCAGTCTACCTGTTGTGATGTTATCGCTTTTCATTAAAACATCACGGGTTCTTCGCCATCTGCATAAACTAAATTTTGGATTTGTGGAGGCTGAAATGCGTGACCATCAAGATGTTCTTGCTGATTTTTTAAATAGTTGAATGCAACACCCCAATATCGAACTGCTTGATCTGCAAAGTCTTTATCTTCCAAGTCACAAGCGTGAACAGCAGTAATAATTGATCTTTCATGCTCAATAGGAATATAATCTTGCATGGATGTGACTGTTGGAGGAGTTAATCGATAAGCGATTCTTGCCCAAGCACATTTTTTGCCAATGCGAATCCTGCGGTAGCTGGGATTAATTTCGTCTGGGTGATACTGACCAATTAAAGTCATATCATTGCTGCGTCCGTAATCAAATGCGTACAGAGAAACATATCCATCAGTTTTTGGTTTTTCAATATTTGAAATACTTTTGACTAAAACTGGACCTTGGATGCTATCAACAAAAAATTTAGAAGTGGTTTTATTACCGCTTGTCAAATATTTAACTCTTCCATTTGTAGAAGACAAATTTTTTGAATTTGCAAGCGTATCATATAACTCAAATTCATCCGCATCAATTTTGCGAACATAATATAATGTCCCTGCAACTAGCCCATTTGGAAGCACATCGTTTTCTTCTGCTCGTACTGAAATTTTATCTCCAGTTTCATATAGGCAAGCAGGCGCATAAATACTTGTCGAAGGTTGAACAATCATCTCTCGCAGGATGTCCATTGTCAATCGACCTGTTCCCGGAGTTGTAATTGAAATAAGTGTTCCGCCTTGATAAACCTTTACTCGATTCCCAAACAATTTTACTGTGTAATTTGTTCCAGAAACAAGCGGGTTTGGCAATGTTCCAGACGAGTTAAAATTAACAATTTCATCACCAGAAATAAATTCAATATTGTCTGGTTCGATTAAATTGTCATAGACAGTAGGAGTTACTGTAAATCGAATTCCAAAATACGCTTGACCAGTTCCAAATGCAGTAGCGACAACTTGTCCGGTTGTTCCTGCATTAATTGCATCATTTTCAGTTAAATATACTTTTGCAGATTTATCTGTAAATTTTTTAAACCAAAATTTCGTTACTCCATTGTCAATTGTTGGAGAAGTTGTTGGTAATGAAAAATCTGTTCCAAAATAAAAGCCTTGTACATCTGGCAGAGAAGCATAATCTCCTATCCAGTTCCCAGTAAAACTCACTCCAAAAGTTCTGGAAAGAACAACATAAAGCGTTCCAGAACCAGATGATTTTATATCTATATCAGAATAATCAGTTCCTTTAACTGTAAATGTATTAGAAGCTGGATTCTCTGCTCTATATGCGGTTCCTGCAATTAAAGGTTGTGGCAATGTGCCTGTAGATTGAAACTCAATAAACACACCAGTAGATGGAGTAATAGTAACATTAGGAGCAGAAGTATATCCGCTGCCTTGAGTGATAATATCAATTGATGTTACTTGACCTCCTGCAATATTTGCTTTTGCCGTTGCTCCGGTTCCGCCTCCACCTTCAATTTTAACTTGTGGAGCTATTGTGTATCCAGAACCTCCAGAGTTTTTAGTAAATCGAGAAATAAATGATGTTGTAATTGATGCAGTTGCTGACGCTTGATTGCCAGCAGCAACTGCTGACGCAGTAATATTCCCAGTTGCATTAGGCAAATCAGAAGAAACAGAATAACGAAAATTTGTGCTATCTATCAGAGTTATTGTTTTTACACCATTGTAATCATTAGGAAATGCCCCGCTTATCAATACTTGCGAATTATTTGCAAACCCATGCGGAACAGCAGTAGTTACTGTTGCTTGAAGTGATCCAGATGGTGCGGTTGTAATATTTGTCACAGCATATCCAGCAGTTGTTGGAGGATCAATTATTACAGTTGGTGGAGATGAATATCCTGCTCCGGGGTCTGTAATAATTACTTCAGATATAGTATTAGTTATTGTATTTCTAATAGCATATCCTTTTGCTGTTTCATATTGTTGTCCACTTGGAGCAACGGGAGGATCACTAAAAGTAACTTTTGGTTCTGTTGTATATCCAGAGCCAGATGCTGAAACGCGAACACCAGTAACGCTTCCAACTGGAACAGCAGTAAATTGCGCTCCTAAACCAGATGGGGTTGGGATAGAAAGACCGGGCGCAGTAATTTGATTTGAAGTGCCAACAACCGAAGTAGCTGGAATAAGTTTTACTAAAGAAACTAATCCTGTTGGTGGTGTCGTGCATACAATCGGATTTACAAATGATGTTGTATTAGAATTTTCTGCATCATATTTATTTTCATGTAATGTTATTGTTTTGGAATCAATAACATTAACATAATAATTTTTATTCAAAATTAATGGTTTCGGGAGGACTCCTCCTGAAGTAAATGCAACAACTTGATCTCCATCTAAAAATAAATGAGGAACTTCAAAGGTTAATTTTGTTTCAGGAGCAATTTCTTTTCTTACATCTACATTAATAGGGGATAATATTCCTGTAATGTAGATTTCATCATAATTATTTTTTGCATTATCTTCTGTTTTGAAAATTTGCAGATTTGTAGAATCTAAAAGATTTCCAAAATAAGTTGTTTTAGACTTTAAAGGAACAGGCAATGTTTGATTTTCGGGAAATACAATTGGATTTGCATTTGAAATGCCAATCGTAGGAGCTTCAGAAAAACGAAGTGCAGTTACAACTCTGCTTGCTCTCTCATCAAGGAATTTTAATGGACCAGAATCAACTATAGATTGTAAAGAAATCGGATAATCTCCAGATTGTGCATTAAGCGAATCATTAAAAATTTTGATTGTCAAAGCATCAATCACTCCAATGTAATATATTTTCCCGTCCGAGAGAGGCACAGGAATTGTTCCTGTGATTGGAGTAATGCTCATCGCTTGCCCAGAATTTAATTGATGAGGACTTGCCGATTTAAATGACTGAATCGGCGTAATGCTAACTTCGCGAGTTGCAATATTTGAGTCAGATGGCGAGATTGTGCCAAAGGCAAAGTCGGAAGGAGAATTAATTGGGATTAACAATCCATCAACACCAGTACCATCGGCCAATTGACTGCGGATCGGACGATTCGTGTCGTTAGTGCCAACAACTCGGATGACCTTGCCTACATCGTTGGAGGATTCAGCAATAGCTACCAACTCGGAAGGCTGAATGATCTCCATTAAAGTCGCCACATAGCCTCGATCATCCCATGCCCATTCGACGGGATTAAACATTCCGCCTTTGTTTACATGATACTGGAAAAGACGATTTCGGAAGTATGTAGGACTGCCATCTACATTGACCGCAAGCGGCACAGAAACGCCGCGAGGAAGCGCAATGGAGCAACCATCCCACCCTGTGCAGACATCGACCTCGGCAGTCGATTGCATCCAATGCCCAGACTCCATTAGAGTTTGGACTGCCTGCGAAATTTTTCGGAAAACCTTTGGCTTATCAGTTGTTCCTAAAATCTCCGCACATTCCTCGAAAATCTGGGAAACAAACATGATTATACAGCACCACGGGAGAGTTCTTGAGCGAAAGCGGCAAGATCAGCATCTTCAGTCTCGCCGGGAGTTGCAGCAACAGGCATCTCGCCTTCCCCCGCGCCTGCGGCTTGCTGTTCCACTTGAACTGCTAGAGCATCGATAGCCTCTGCCAATTGCACTACAATGCCGTGTAATTGGTCGAAAGTCGATTTAGGGATGGACATCATTACCTCACCGCCTTCGGGAGCGGCAGGCGGCATTGGTGCATCGGTCATAGCCTCTACAGGCATTGGGTTGTCTTGTTTTTTCATAAATTAGTCTTCTTCTTCTTCGCTTCCACCAATTTCAATTTCGATTTTGGTTTTTGGCTTTTCTTCAGCTTCCTCAAGTCCATTTTCAATGGCATCCTCGTCATCCATTTCTTCTTGCATCTCACCAGACTCTTCAGAATCTTCAGGTTTAATGCCACAAATACAAAGCTCCACGCAATGACGCTTTTCGGTTTTTCCATCACGCATCATGGTTTCTTCTTTCTCCATGATTTTTTTAAAGTAAATCATGGCAGTTCCTTCTTTTGGCAAGCCCTTCAATGCTTCGGCATTCTCAAAATACAACGATGGATAATGATATTCATTTTTTGGCATTTCCATCTCCATAGAAATTGGTTTTATTGGTTCACCAAGGTCTTCAAACCCGGATGGAAGATCGTATTTTTCTTTTGAGTATGGCATTTTATTTTGCTTCTAGTTTTTCTACTTTTTCAGATAGTTCTTGAACTGCTTTTATTAGAGGAGCGATAAATTCATTATAGCCAATAGTCATTGCCTGATCGCCACCTTTTATTGTGTGATCTTGAAAACCACCAAAGTCAATACCACTTTCTTCAATAACTGATTTTACTTGTTGAGCTAATACACCATGATGAAAACGGATTCTTTTTTTACTTCCATCTTTTACGATGTTAGACAGTTTACTTGCTTCCCTCCATTCATCCATTTTTTTGTTGTAATCTTCAACATCTTGATTGAATTTTTCAAAATCTTTCAAGTATTGTTGATGCTCAATATTGTATTTGTTAATATCATTTTCAGCATCACTAGACTTAATAGGCTCAATTGGAGGATTAGGATACTTTAAATCAGGAGGAAGAACACGATAATCTTCTCGGTAATCCCACCTGTAATCAACGGGACGAATTTTTTTAATAAAATCTAATCCTAAAATAGTATCACGAATGTCAGATTTATCTCGTTCATCGGACCAAGCATTAGGTTGACAGGTAACAGTTGTAACATTAGAATCACCAATCCTAACTTGATTATTTGTAGTTGGTTGAGCGTTATATCCAATTGATGTAGTATTGGTTGGATTTATTGCAATATTTGATGCTAAATATCCCAATGCGGTATTATTTGAACCAGTTGTAAAAGAATTTAAAGCAAAATCACCAATAGCAGTATTCCCGCTTTGTGCAGCATTATTAAACAACGCAAATCTTCCAACTGAAACATTGTTGCTTCCTGTTAAATTATTATATTGAGAACCATATCCAACTGCTGTGTTAGATACTCCAGTTGTATTTTTGTTAAGAGAAAAACTCCCAAAAGCATTATTTTGAAACCCAGTTGTATTAGCATATAATGATTCATTACCAAAAGCATTATTTTCTGATGCTGTTGTATTTAATCTTAAAGCAGAATAACCAACAGCAGTATTTAAACCACCAGTAGAATTATCCGCTAATGCAGCAAGTCCAACGGCTACATTGCTATGCCCTGTTGTGTTTGAAAATAATGCATTTCTACCTAATGTAGAATTAGAATATCCTGTTGTATTTAAAGCTAAAGAATTTGATCCAACTGCTGTATTGTTTGGGCCAGTTGTATTCTTTAATAAAGCTACATGACCAACCGCAACATTATTATCACCAGTTGTGTTTTCATTTAATGACTGAACTCCAATACATACATTATAAGATGATGTTTTATTTTTAAATAACGCCTGCGCTCCTATAGCAACATTTTGATTTCCAGTAACATTTTCAAGCATTGCCTCAAGCCCAAGTGCTGTGTTTGCTGATCCTTGAGTATTTTTAAACATTGATCCATGCCCAATACTTGTGTTTTGCGTTCCAGTTGTATTGTTTGGCAAAGACACATTTCCTACTGCGACATTGTATACTCCTGTTGTATTAAAATACATTGACTGAACTCCAACTGCAACATTACTTGATCCGCTTGTATTTGAAGCTAATGCAGATGAGCCAACTGCCGTATTATTAGAATTGCTGCCTCCTCCTCTTGAAATAGGAATCAAATTAAAAGAAGATGCATTAATGTTTGCAGCAGAATCGCGAAGTGCAATAGTATTTGCTGTACTGCTGCTTGTTGCACTTGTTCGTGAATTTGACAAAGTTCCAGATGTAATATTAGAAGCATTTGTTGTATCAATAAGTGCTGAAGCGGAAAGCCCGGTAATTACATTTGGAGTTGCTTTTGTTAATGGCATAATAGTTAATTTAGTTTATTTTTCCTTCAAGAATAACAATTTTATTTTCTAGTTCTTGATTCTTTTTTGAAAGCTCTTGAATTGCTTTAATCATCGGCCCAATAAATTCATTATATCCAATAGTCATTGCTTCTTCCCATCCTTTAATAGAATGATCTTGGAAACCACCAAAATCAATTCCTGTTTCTTGAATTACCTGCTGAAGTTGTTGAGCAAGAACTCCATGATGGTATCGAGTTCTTTTTTTGCTACCATCTTTTATAATATTGCAAAGTTTATTTTGTTCTTTCCAATCACCTATGGCTTGATTAAATAAGTCATCATTTTCAAAGTCATTCCTATTAGGAATTTGTGTGCGATAATCTTCTCGGAAATCCCACTTATAGTCAACTGGGCGAATTTTATTTATGAAATCAAGTCCAAGAATTGTATCTCTAATATCTTCCTTGTCTCTTTGGTCTGACCAAGCATTAGGTTGACAAGTAACAGTTGTAACATTAGAGTCTCCAATTCTTACGGAGTTACTAACTGTTGCCGTTGTATTTGCTCCAATATATGTTACATTTGATCCATTTGTAATAAGTGCGCCAGCTCTATATCCTAATGCAGAGTTATTTGTTCCAATATTATTGCTATTTAATGCTTGGTATCCAACTGCTGTATTGTTTGATGTTGTTTGATTTGAGTATCCACTTTCATCACCAATATATGTATTGTAATTGCCAGTGGTGTTTTGATTTCCAGCTACAACACCGATTGCAGTATTGCTAACGCCAATTGTATTGTTATACATCGTTTGCGCTCCAACTGCGGCATTCCTATCTCCAGTTGTGTTTTCATGTAATACAGAATCTCCAATAGCAGTATTAAATGAAGCTGTATTTTTAAACAATGTTTCAACACCTATTGCAGTATTGCTTCCTCCTGTTAAATTTGCTTTTAATGCACTATGTCCAATAGCAGTATTTGCACTGCCAGCAGTTGTAAGAGTTAATGCTTGAACTCCAATTGCTGTATTTTTGGTTCCAATAGAAGCATTAAGCAATGATTGCGCTCCAATTGCAATGTTTTGACTTGCAGCAGTAGCAAGACCCATTGCTTCAAGGCCAATAGCAATGTTTGCAGTTCCTGTTAGGTTTTCAGACATTGCATTATAACCAATAGCTGTATTCTGAACTCCTCCAGTATTTTTAAGCAAAGAAGCATATCCAACTGCAAGATTTTGAGTTCCAGTTGTATTGTCTTTCAATGCATCTGGTCCAATTCTTACATTCGATGATATATTCGATCCACCTTTGCCAATATCAACTCCATTAATTTCTGAATCGGCTCCTGCTAAAATATAAGTTCCAGCACGAATAAAACCAGTTGCACCAATGTTTCCAGAGGTTGTTATATCGCTTCCTGCTTGAATAAGACCACCGCAAACAATAAAGCCTGTAGCACCAATGCTTCCAGATGTTGTTATATCGCTTCCTGCTTGAATAAGACCACCGCAAACAATAAAGCCTGTAGCACCAATGTTTCCAGAGGTTGTTATATCACCTGCGGCAGTAACTATTCCAAGAGAAGATAATTGCGCTCCAGCTTGAATGATGCCACTTGCGCCAGTTACAATGTTTCCTTCAACAACAAGTTTTTGCGCTGGATTAGTTACTCCGATTCCAACATTTCCATCACTATAATAAATATTGGTTCCATTTGTAGACCATTGCGTCCCTGCGCCAGTTGCTCCGGTCAGTCCTGTTGCGCCTTGAGTTCCAGTCGCTCCAGTTAATCCTGTTACTCCAGTAGAACCACGAACTCCAGTTGCTCCTATCGTTCCAACTCCAGTTGCTCCTATCGTTCCAACTCCAGTTGCTCCGGTCAATCCAGTTGCTCCTTGAACTCCAGTCGCTCCTGTCGAACCAACTCCAGTTGCTCCAATAGGTCCGGGCGATCCAGAAAGAGATACACTCCAACTACTAAATGTTCCAGAACCAGTAATAGATGTAATATTAACAACTAATGCGCCAGTTCCGCTATTGTAGCTTGTAATATTTCCTTCCATTTTATTAGAAGAAGTATTTGCAACAATTACACTTTGCCCAATGCTTAAAGCCAAAGATGTTCCAACAGTCAATGTTTTGCTACCAAGACCAATGGTTAGTGATGTTGATGATGTAGTTGTATATTTATCTCCAGCAACACCAGTTGCCCCAGTTGCCCCAGTTGGTCCTCCAGAAGGTCCGGTAGCACCAACAAGACCAGTCGCTCCTGTCGATCCAACGCCAGTTGCTCCAGCAGGACCAGTTGCTCCATCAGGACCAGTAGAACCAGTAGAACCAGATGCGCCAGTAGCTCCAACAATTCCTAAACCAGTTGCTCCTTGTAAACCTGTGGACCCAATTAATCCAATTCCTGTTGCGCCTTGTAAACCTGTTGCGCCTTGTAAACCTGTTGCCCCTACTTGTCCTACAATTCCAGTTGCTCCAGTCAAACCAGTTGCTCCCGTTGCTCCAATTGGACCACCACTAGGACCAGTCGCTCCAGCAGGACCAGTCGCTCCTGTAGCACCCTCTGATTTTGATTCAAGTTGAACTATTGTAATAAAACTTCCAGATGGGACAGGAGAAGAAAGCGTCAGAGTTGCAGGAACGCTTGATCCCATTGTATAATTAATAGGGTCTTGAACAACACCATCAATATAAACTATGTATCCATTTGGATTTAATGCGGAAGCACCAGACAAAGGAAATGTGGTTTGACCACTACCAGCAAATCCCCATCGCATAAATTCAGTATGGATATCTATAGTGTCATTAAAAACACGCAATAGATAGCAAAGCAATCCTTCCCCTTCTTCGCGTGGAATATCATCAACTTCAGCACTATTATTAGGATCGCAAGGAATATCCCAAACAACTCGACCATTGGTTACAGTTTTGTTAATCGTGCCGTATAGAGCATAAACAAGATTCCCAATCAGAGAAGGAACTGATTCAGGAGAGATTTGAGGATATGGAACTTCTGGTGAGCAAATATTGCTATAAGTGGAGTTGTTGCAATTGCAGGACATATTTTTGTGATGTTATATTGTGAAATTAAAATGTCAATTATTTGTTACTTCGCGCCATTGACGCTCGAAATGATTATCAAATTAAACAACACAGGCGCAGCAGAATATGTTTCACCTACAAATGTTGGGATTGGAAATGTAATTGGCATATTTTATTGAAAATCTATATTTAGATTTACTTCATTTGGATTTACTGGCAGTTCTGAAAAATTAACTTCGTTAGCAGGAATAGCTATCGTTCCATCTGGAGGATTCCATTTGCTTGTGTCGCCATCCCAAACAACTGTATTAATCAACCATCCACCATCTTTGTCAAGTATTGCGTAATTATTCATTTTAGAAGTAGGTTGTAATAACTATTATTCCTTGCGCTCCATTTCCGCCAGAACCTGTAGTAAAATTTCCGCTTACTGATCCACCGCTACCGCCACCAGCACCATAAAGCCCTCCATTCCCTCCATTCCCTCCATTTCCAGTATTACTCGAAGCCCCTCCCCCTCCCCCAAATCCCCCTCTCGGCATTCCAACAGGATTGCTATATCCATTAGCTCCAGTTGTAGCAGCAAGTGCAGTTAAAGATGACCCAACACATATCCCTCCCGGAATAGATTGGCCTACAATTGTTTGATTTACATTCGCACCCCTTCCCCCAAAGCCGGGAGCAATGCCAGAAATAAAAGCTAGTGAATTACCGCAAGTTCCAGAATATCCCGTTGTAGATTGACCACCATAATACATTCCCCGTTGATTGTAATTTTGAGCTTCAGAACAAGCACTAGCCTGCAAAACTCCTCCATTACCGCCACTCGCAAATACTATTGAACCAACACTTGATGTTCCTCCATTTGCACCAAGATTTACACTTCCACTAGTTATTCCCGCTCCTCCTAAACCACCAGAACCTATTGTTATTGTTTCAGTATTCAAGAACAAATCAGCGGAAAGATTAATTTCACTTACTGCTCCACCAGTTCCACCCCAGTTGGCACTAATAGTTGTTGTGTCTGTAGTTTTGTTTCCAGCCGCACCACCCCCTCCACCACCTATACAAGTTACATGGACAACCTTAGCACCAGTTGGTTTTGTCCAAGTTCCAGATGTAAGAAATGTTTGGATGTCTACGCTCCCCGCCCCCAATCCAGTAGCTCCGATTGGTCCGGTCGCTCCAGTAGCTCCTTGTGTTCCAACTCCGGTTGCTCCAGTCGCCCCTAATCCAGTTGCTCCGGTTGCGCCAGTAGCTCCAATTGAAGCAGTATTTGCAATAGAATCCCAAGCATATCCATTCCATTGCCAAGTTTTCCCAGCAGCAGAATATGTTTCACCTACAAATGTTGGGATTGGAAATGTAATTGGCATATTTTATTGAAAATCTATATTTACATTTACTTCATTTGGATTTATTGGTAGTTCTGAAAAATTAACTTCGTTAGCAGGAATAGCTATCGTTCCATCTGGAGGATTCCATTTGCTTGTGTCACCATCCCAAACAACTGTATTAATCAACCATCCACCATCTTTGTCAAGTATTGCGTAATTATTCATATTAGAAGTAGGTTGTAATTATTGCCATTCCTGCTCCACCTCCACCACCTGCGCCACCTGCTGTAGTGCCATAACCTCCACCTCCACCACCTGCGGCAGGAACTCCACCTGCTCCACCTGCACCACCTGCGCCAGACAAGTTTCTACCACCACCACCACCACCTGATCCAAATCCACCAGCTATAATACTTTGACCATTACCTCCCGCGCCTCCGCCATCTGCGCCTCCTGAGCCTCCAGTAAGAGGCGTAACTGTTGAAGAGGAACCTGTAAACGCAGAAAAATTATTTGCTGCGCCTATACCGCCAATTGCAGATAGCCCATAGTTTAGGGTATTAGCGTTTGGTGCGCCGCCAGAAGTCGCAACTCCAGACCCAAATGGAATACCCCCGAATACAACAAAGCCACTAATTTGTCCAGCACCTCCTCCAGTTGCTTGATAATTGTTAAAAATTGTTGTTCCTCCACTTGAATCACTTACTCCTCCAGAGCCAATTGTGACTCCTATCGGCGAAGATGAAAGCAATAAAGCATCTATTGTTATATTTAAAAATCCTCCTCCTCCTCCTCCTCTATAAGAAGTACCAGTAACATTATCTCCACTTTTACCACCACCACCACCACCCCAAAGTTGGATGTTTACAGCTTTAGCCCCAGTTGGTTTTGTCCAACTTCCAGATGTAAGAAATTTTTGGATGTCTACACTTCCGCCACTAGCAGCAGGTCCAGTTGCGCCAACTGGTCCAGTAGCACCAGTTGCACCAGTTAATCCTACCCCTGTAGCACCAGTCGCTCCAACGCCAGTAGCTCCTATTGGTCCTGTGCTTCCTTGAATTCCAATTCCTGTTGCCCCAGTCGCGCCAGCATTTGAGGCATTTACTTCAACCCAAGTGTTATTATACCATTGATACTCAATAAGTGTATCAGTATCAACCCACCTTTGCCCTTCAAGTGGAGAAAGAGGAGGATTTGGTTTATTTTCAGAATAAATAGTATTTATTCCTGAACTACCTTGAACTCCACTTGAACCTGTAGCTCCAGTTAATCCTTGAATGCCTTGAATCCCAGTCGCGCCAGTTGCCCCTAATCCCGTTGCCCCCTGAATTCCTTGTGTTCCAGTTGCTCCGGTTACGCCAGCAACTCCGGTAGCTCCTGTAGCTCCTAATCCTGTAGCTCCTGTAGCTCCAGTAAGACCAGAAGTAACAATAGCAAAAATAAGTTGTTGGTTATTTGTAAATTGAGACACCCCACCAGAAGCAACAAGGGTTACAGGAATAGAGATATAACTGTTAACAACAACAGTAGGAGTAGATGAAATTTCCCAAGTCTGATAATTATTAGAATTTCCTTGATCTTGAATTACAAAATTATCACCAGTTTTAAATAATGGGAAGAATACATCAATATCGTTGCCAAGTGCATCTATATGGGAAAGCGTAATAGTTGTAGCAGAAACTTGAGTTAGATTATTCCATATAATTCTACCACTTGCAGGAAATCCAGATATATTAACATCATCTGCTTTGTAATTGTAAAAAGATGCAGATTGCCCCGGAAGTCCAGTTGCACCTTGAGGACCAGTTGCTCCTGTTGCTCCTGCGCCTGTAGCTCCTTCTGGTCCTGTTGACCCTTGAATCCCAGTTGCTCCTTGGGGTCCAGTCGCGCCTGTTGCCCCTGCGCCAGTAGCTCCCACAGGTCCAGTTGCGCCAGTTGCGCCTTGATCTGCTGGTGCTAGTGCAATATTCCAAAAATCAAATGCTCCAGTTCCTTCAAATTCATCAACATTTATAGTTACAGCAGTTGAGCTAATAGCTATAACAAAACCTTCAACCCAAAAATTAGATGCTCTGGTAGCCCTAACTCGACTTCCAAATGCCCAAGGAACATTTGCAGCAATGTAATTAAATGTTTTATTACCTGCGCCAATAATATTACTTGTATCACTAAATCTAGTATTTACTGAAGGTTCTCCAGTTATGCCAGTCGCACCTGTCGCGCCAATTCCTGTCGCGCCTGTTGATCCAACTAAACCAGTCGCCCCCGTTGCTCCATTAGCTCCTGTCGCGCCAATTCCCCCATCTCCTGACAAAGCTATATCCCATTCAGAAAAAGACCCAGAACCTTGAATTTTATCTACATAAATTTTTACACTTGTATTTGAAACTTCCAATACATTTCCCTCAACCCAATCGAATGGATATGCAGAATTTGCAACTGCACGAAGTCTTGAACCAACAACCCATCCTATAACAGCAGAAGTATAAGTAAATGTTTTATTTCCAGTCCAAATTCCATGCGTTGAAAAACTCTGCCTAGTAATTACTGGAGATACTCCACTTGAACCTGTTGCTCCAAATCCTGTTGCTCCAGTCGCTCCTTGGATTCCAGTTGCTCCAATTAATCCAGTCGCTCCTGTTGCCCCTAATCCAGTTGCACCTATTGGTCCCGTGCTTCCTTGAATTCCAGTTGCCCCTTCTAAACCAGTTGCCCCTGTTGCGCCAAATCCCGTTGCTCCTGTTGCCCCTAATCCTGTTGCTCCAGTTAATCCCGTTGCCCCAGAAGCACCAATCCCAGTTGCGCCAGTCGCTCCAAAGTATGCCCAATTGCAATTAGAACTTGATCCACATCCGCAAGAACAACCAGAACTACTACTAGGAATCCAATTATATTGCTTTGGCATACTATGCTTCGATCAGTAAATAGGGAATTGTTGTTTGAGAATAGCGGTCCATTTGCTCGTAAACTAGCGTCTGAAATGCGCTCCATTGGTTGGGCGGGAGTGTTTGGCAACCTAAAGAACTCGTAGAATTGTTGGACCCGCGATGGATGTTGATATGGTAGCCTGTCGAGATGCCTTTGCCATCGCGCATAACAGGCAATGCTTCGTCTTTTGTGGCTGGGCGAAGAGCAGGGTAGCCCGGGCCTTTAGAAATGCCGTGTTTGCCCTTCCTGTAGCGATAAAGACCGGGCAGCAAGACTGCCACACCTTCGCGATAATAAGAAGGATCGGTATTCGCATTAAAAGACACATAGGCAGAAGGCGAAATTACAAAAATCGCATCATCGTAGATGCCTCGATCATTTTTGCCAACTACACCCATCGTGTCTTTAAAATATCCACGAACCCCTAACAAAGCGAGTTGATCGGTAACACCCGCTTTCCGCAGGTATTTTTCCGAAAACTCTCGCTTTTGTTGGGGACGGGATTGGGGAATCATTTTCCTTTGCGAAGCACATTAATTA
>Ga0315907_10002184_pt1 | contig 25188 bp, 15 predicted proteins | sample LakEriMetagenome_3_FD_203525 | JGI IMG/M metagenome (GOLD analysis project Ga0315907, IMG submission 203525) | Freshwater fungal communities from buoy surface, Lake Erie, Ohio, United States - Buoy 12 MA123 | ecosystem: Environmental > Aquatic > Freshwater > Lake > Lake biofilm | place: USA...
TGCCGTCGCTGCCGTACGCCCCCGAGGCGCTCGAGCCGCACATCGATGCCCAGACCATGAACATCCATCATGGCAAGCATCATCAGGCGTACGTGACGAACCTCAACGCGGCCATCGAGAAGGCGCCCGAGATCGCGTCGTGGTCGCTCGATGACCTGTGCCGCAAGATCAACGACGTGCCGGAGGCGGTGCGCACGGCCGTGCGCAACAACGGTGGCGGCCACTGGAACCACTCGCTGTTCTGGCAGCTGATGGCGCCGAACGCCGGCGGTGAGCCCACGGGCGCGCTGGCCGAGGCGATCACCAAGGCGTTCGGCTCGTTCGCGACGTTCAAGGAGCAGTTCCAGGCCGCCGGCATGGGCCGCTTCGGCTCGGGCTGGGCGTGGCTGGTCTCGAACAATGGCGAGCTGTCGATCATGAGCACGCCGAATCAGGACAACCCGCTCATGGAAGGCAAGCACGCCATCCTCGGCGTGGACGTGTGGGAGCACGCCTACTACCTCAAGTACCAGAACCGCCGCGCCGATTACCTCGGGGCGTTCTGGAACGTGGTGAACTGGGCGGAAGTGGCGAAGCTGTACGGGAAGTAAGAAGGTCGCCAGAGGCGGCTGGAACTGCGCACTGACAACTGCGACCATGAACTACGAACTCCCCCGGAGATCACGTGATTTCCGGGGGAGTTTGTAGTTTGTAGTTGCAGTTGTCGGTCGTCAGTGCACATGAAGCTACGCCACCGCCTCCTCCGTCTTCCGCCGCGCCGACAGGATGAGCGTGACGGCCGTGTAGGCAACCACCACCGCCACGAGCCAGCGGAGCGCGGTAAGGGGCAGCGACTTCACGATGTAGGCGGCCACGAGCACGGCGGGCACGCCGCCGACGATGTTGGCCATCACGGCGCGTGGATCGACCTTGCCGAGGCGGATGAAGCGGTCGCTGGCGAAGGGCATGAGGAAGGCGCAGCTCCCCATCATGATGGGGAAGCCGGCGGCCGGGTTCATGCCCAGCACGCTCACGAGCAGCAGGCAGGGGCCGTACAGGCCGATGCCGATGGTCATGAGCACACCGAGCACGAAGTTGCCGAACAAGGCCACCCCCAGCTTGATGCCGGTGAGTCCGATGGCCTCTCCACCGCCGGGGAGAGCACCAGCCGCCTGCGCCACCGTGAGCAGCGCCGCGCCGGCGAGGCACAGCCCCATGCCCAGCTGAATGCGTTGCGTGGGCCACTTCGCCACCAGACCTGCCCCCACCCACGCCCCGACCACCGCGGCGACGATCATGCCGATCAGGGTGACGGCCTCGACCTCCACGACCTGCGTGTAGATGAACGCCTGCGTCAGCGCGGCCATCGTGTGTCCGGCGTTCAGGGTTCCCGGAATGAGGGCGTCCTTCACCCACTTCGTGGCGCGGTAGATCGTGGTGCTCGTCGCGAACGATCCGATACCGAGGGTATCGAAGAAGTTCGTGACGACGCCGCCGATCAGGAGCCCCGGGGTGGGCTTGATCGAGCCAAGCTTGGGGAGGCCTCGCACCAGCGAGACGATGTGGTACACGGCCACGAGACCGAGGCCGATGAGCAGCAGCAGCTTGGCGTCGAATTGCATCGGATGCGGCGGGAAGTTCGGAGGGCGACCAGCGTGGACCTACAACGTACCGCGCGGTACCTCCGTTGTCCCGTCCGGTGCGTCGGCGCGCCGGACGGCGCTTCCCCCTCAGGACAAGGCGGCCGGCACGAGCGTGAAGAGGAGCGTGATCCCGAGCCCCACCAGCGACGCGCCCCAGCCGCTGCCGCGCGAGACTCTGGCCACGACGCTCACCCCGACCGCGGTGATGACCACGTTCCAGATGGTGAACAGATCGGTGCTGGCGAGCAGCGCCATCACGGCGGGGTTGGTCGACAGCGGATCGACGAAGCGCGCGGGCCCGATCGAGGCTGCGAAGAGCGACGACACGTTGGTGGTGTCGAGCACCGCCCCCTGGACGGCCGTGGCCAGAATGCTGATGACCCGGGGCACGCTCGCCAGCGTGGCGATGAACACCCCGCGACCGAAGGGCAGCGGCGCGCCGACGACCTTGGCACCGAGCCACGTGACCACCCCCCCGAGCACTCCGGAGAACACGGCGGTGAGCGCCCAGGTGAAGAAGAGCACGTAGCCGCCGATCTTCCGCCCGGACTCGACCGCCTCGGCCGGCATCTTCCGGCCCTGCGCGGCCATCTTGATGACCTGCAGGTCGAAGTTGGCGTCGACGTAGGGCTGGAGCAGGCTCCGCGTGGCCACCAGCAGCACCACGATGATGCCGGTGAGGACGAGCATGTACATCCCGGCCCCACGGCTGCGCGATCGTTCGAAGACGGTCGCGGGAGCCCAGAGTACTTCCAGGATGTCCTCCCACACACCGCCCTCCTTCGCCGCCGTGGAGCTCCCGCTCATCGCGCCGCCTCTCCCTCGAGATAGGTGTACCCCTCGAGCCCCGCCACGAAGTCCGCGATGAACATGTTCATCTCGTCGCGCGTGAGCCCCTTCGATGAATTGACCTTGCGGCGGAACGTGGCGAGCAGCTGCGAGGCGCCGAACTGCACGTAGTTCAGCACCTCGGTCACCGTATCCCCCTCGACCAGGTCGGTGATGTCGTACCCGCCCTGCTCGTTCATGCGCACGTGCACCGCGTTCGTGTCGCCGAACAGGTTGTGCAGGTCGCCGAGGATCTCCTGGTAGGCCCCGGTGAGGAAGATCCCGAGGATGTAGTCCTCGCCGTCGCGGAACTCGTGGAGCTCGAGACTGGGACGGCCGTTCTTGTCACCCACGAAGCGATCGATCTTGCCGTCGGAGTCGCAGGTCACGTCCTGCAGCGTACCACGGCGTGCCGGCTCCTCGGTCAGGCGGTGAATGGGCATGATCGGGAAGAGCTGATCGATGGCCCAGCTGTCCGGCAACGACTGGAAGAGGGAGAAGTTGCAGAAGTAGCGATCGACCAGCGACGACTCCAGCTCCGGCAGGATGTCCTCGTACGTGTCGGGATCCGCCTTCGCGATGCGGTAGATCGCGTTCATCGTGGCGAGCCAGAGCACTTCCGCCTTGGCCAGGCCACGCAGGTTGAGCACCCCCGAGTTGAAGTACTGCCGCGCGCGCTCCTTGTCGAAGGAGGCATCGTGGAACACCTCGAGCACCTTGCGGGGCTTGGGCTCGCGCTCGATGAGCGTGCGCCAGTCCTCGTACATCTCGTGCAGCAGCGAGTGATCCTCGTCGTGGAGCGCCGGCACCGGCTGCTCGGCCTGCGACTCCACATCGATGACCTTGAGCAGCAGCAGCGCGTGGTGGGCCGTGAGAGCACGCCCCGACTCGCTGATGATGTGCGGCATCGGCAGTTCCGCCTCGCGGCACGCCTCGGCGATCGTGTAGATCACGTCGTTGGCATACTCCTGCAGCGTGTAGTTCACGCTCGCGTTGTTCGTGGAGTTGGTGCCGTCGTAGTCGATGCCCAGCCCGCCGCCCACGTCCACGTGCGAGATGTCGACCCCGAGCGAGCGCAGCTCGAGGTAGAAGCGCGCGACCTCCGCCAGCCCCGACTTGATGAAGCGGATGTCGGTGATCTGGCTGCCGAGGTGGAAGTGGATGAGCTTGAGGATATCGAGCCGCCCCGCGCTCTCCAGCCGGTCGATGAGCTTGATCAGCTCGGCCGAGCTGAGGCCGAACTTGCTCTTCTCTCCGCCACTCTGAGCCCAGCGGCCGGCCCCCTCGCTCGCGAGCTTGATGCGCACGCCGCACGTGGGCTGCACGCCGAGTTCTTCGGCCACTTCGAGCAGCACGTCGAGCTCGCTGACCTGCTCGAGCACGATGAACACCTTGTGCCCGAGCTTCTGGCCCATGAGCGCCAGCCGCATGAACTCGTGGTCCTTGTAGCCGTTGCAGACGATGAGATGTTCGGTGGTCTCGGACAACCCGAGCACGGCCTGCAGTTCCGGCTTCGAGCCGCACTCGAGGCCGACCCCGTGCGTCTTGCCGAACTGCACGATCTCCTCGACGACGTGCCGCTGCTGGTTCACCTTGATCGGGTACACCGTGGTGTAGCCCCCGGTGTACTCGAACTCCTTGATCGCCTGCGCGAACCGCTCGGAAAGGGTTTCGATCCGCGAGCGGAGGATGTCGGAGAAGCGCAGCAGAATGGGCAATTGAATGCCCTGCCCCTCGAGATCGGCCGCCAGATCACGCAGGTCGAGCGTCAGGCTCGGGCGCAACGGATCCGGGCGCACGACGACGTGCCCGCGTTCGTTGATGTCGAAGTAACCGGACCCCCACCCTTCCACATTGTAGAGGGCGCGGGCGGCGTCGATGGACCAGGGCTCGGCGGGCGCCGGCTCGGAGATGGGCTGGATACGTGTGGCCATAGGGGCGGAAAGCTAGACGGTTCGTGCCGATGGAGGGAGCCATCGGCACGAACCGTCAGAATTGTGACACGGCGCGCCGGCGGACGTCGCCGCCCAGCGCGCGTCAGTTGTCGCCGTCGAGCAGGCCGCCGAGGCCGCCGAGCACCGACCCTTCGCCGACGCGCTTGCCACCCGCCGAGGGCGCCGACGCGAGGATGCGATCGGCGAGGCGGGAGAACGGCAGCGTCTGCAGGATGACGCGGCCGGGACCGGTCATCTGCACGAAGAACAACCCTTCGCCACCGAACAGTGCCGTCTTGATCCCCGGCACCGTCTGGATGTCGTAGTCGACGGAGGGCTGAAAGGCCACGAGGCACCCGGTGTCGACGCGCAGCTTCTCGCCCGGCGCGAGATCGATGGCGTGGAGGGTGCCCGAGGCGTGGAGGAAGGCGAGGCCGTCGCCGCTGAGCTTCTGCAGGATGAAGCCTTCCCCGCCAAAGAAGCCCGCGCCGATGCGGCGCGTGAAGGCGACGGAGATGTCGATGCCGCGCGCCGCGCACAGGAAGCTGTCCTTCTGGGCCATGACGGTACCGCCCCAGTCGCGCAGGTTGAGCGGCACGATCTTGCCCGGATAGGGCGCGGCGAAGGCCACATCGGCCCGGCGGGCGCCGCTGTTGCCGAACAGCGTCACGAAGAACGAGTCGCCCGCGAGCACGCGCTTGCCGGCGCCGATGAGCTTGTCGAACAGCGAGCCGCTCTTCGCGTTCGGATCGAGCGTCGTGGCCATGGTGATGCCTTCGCGCATGAACATCATCGCACCGGCCTCCGCGAACACCGCCTCGCCCGGATCGAGCGTGACGATCACGGCCTGCAGGTCATCACCGATAATCTGATAGTCGATTTCGTCTGCCATCACTTGCCTCCGGGGGAACCGGCGGGCGTGGCCGCCCGCGCGGGTTGGGGGGTCATCTTCACCTGATCGCGCCCCTTCTCGAGGAAGGGGATGCCACGCACCATCCACAACGGCGGTTCGGCGCCCTGCAGTTTCACCGCGAAGAACTCCTGCATCTTGCGGTCGATATCCTTCTGGTTGGCCCGCTTGGTCGGATTGTGCTCGTCGCCGTTGTACACGACCATGTACGCCTCCTTCTGCAGGCGGCGCATGGCGACGTAGAACTCGATCCCCTGATACCAGGGTACCGCGCCGTCGTTGTCGTTGGCCATGAAGAGCACGGGCGTGGTCACGCGATCGAGCCGGAAGAGCGGCGAATTCTCGAGGAAACGCTCCGGATACTGCCAGAGTGACCCGCCGATGCGGCTCTGCGTGTGCTCGTACTGGAACGTGCGCGCCAGACCGCTCTGCCAGCGGATGCCGCCGTAGGCGCTCGTCATGTTCACGACCGTGGCGTTGGGCACCGCCGCCGCGAACATGTTGGTCACGGTGATGAGGTAGGCGGACTGATAGCCACCCCAGGACTGGCCGGTGATGCCGATGCGCTTCGCGTCGACATACCCTTTCTGGATGAGCGCCTGCACGCCGGGGATGATGGCCTTCGCGGCACTCGGCCCGGGCTCGCCATCGGTGTACACGATGTCGGGCATGAACACCAGATAACCCAGCGCATTGTAGACGAGCGGGTTGACGGTGTTGCGACCGCTTGGCGCCTGATAGTTGTGCAGGCCGTCCGTGAGCTTTTCGTAGTAGTACACCACCATCGGGTACTGCTTCGACGCGTCGAAGTTCTCCGGTTTGTAGAGCAGGCCGCGCAGCGGTACGCCGTCCCCGTTGAACCACGACACCAGTTCCACGCTGCCGCGCGGGTACTCCGCGTCCTGCGGGTTCGCGTTCGAGATCTTCGTGGTGCCCGCGATGGTGGTGCCGGTCCAGAGATCGGGGAACTCGCGATAGGTGCTCTGCGTGAGCAAGTACTGCTCGGCATCCCGCGCCTTCTGCAGGCCGTTGAGAGTGCGATCGGCCATCACGAGCTTTTCCGGCTTGCCATCGACGCCGATGCGATCGCGCCAGAACCCGCTCGCCTTGGTGAGCGTGTCCACCGCGCGCAGCAGCAGCGGGGTCGTGGTGTCGAGGAACGGGTCCTCACGATCGGTATCGACGACGCGGAGGGTGAGCCCCGCACGGCGCCCTTCCCCGTCGGTGAGGTTGCGGGCGGGCACGACGCCGCTCGGGTCGACCTCCCACACGTCGAAGCGATCGTACACGAGGACGCGCTTGTCGCCGGGGGTCCATCCCCCGAGGCCGTACGGCGGCGGCACGTCGGGCGAGTCGAACTCCTCGTCCTCGAACTTCACCGGCAGCTTTTCGGTGAGCACGACCTTGCGTCCGGTGGCCGTGGCGTAGGCGACCCACTGGCCCTTCTCGAACCACGTCACGTAGTTGGCGCCGGGCGACAGCTGCGGCTGCCCGTCGAGCTGCTTCCCGATCAACGTGCGCGCGCCGGTGAGCGGATCGATGAGATACGCGTCGGTCGCCCCCTCGCCCCAGAACTGCGGGATGGCGTACTCGAGGCTGTTGAGGGCGAGCACCCGCTTGCCGTCGTTGCTGATCACGACCCGCAGGGAGTCGTTTGCGAGGCGGGTCCACTTGTTGGCCGCAAGCGTGTACAGCGCCGTGTACGTGCGGTTGCGATCACGGTTGGCCGAGACCTTCTGCTGCGGCATGATCTGCGCGTCCTTCCAGTGCCACAGATCGTACACCGCCTTGTCGACGAGGGAGTCAGCCGGAATGGAATCGGCCGGCACGTTGGCGAAGGCGAACACGATCGCGTTGCCCTCCCGCGTGAACCCCACCTGGCCGCGGTCGGCGATGAGCAGCCCGTCGGGCGCTTCCGTGGGCGCCACGAGGCGGCGCGCCGCCACGGGCTTCCCCTTGGCGGGCACGAGCGACGCGTGATACACGCTGAAGCGCGGACGCGGTGTGGAGTCGTTCACATCGGACACGAACGCCACCTGCTTGCCTGCGCGGTCGAAGGTGAGGCCGCGATAGGTGGCGCTTCCGGCGATCAGCGTGGTGACGGTACCCGACGCCAGATTGCGCACGAAGGCCCCGTTGCCAGCGCCGTCGCGTGTGGTGACCGTGTACCCCAGCCACTGCTCATTCTCATCGATGGCGTAGCCGGTGACGCCGTCGATGCGGAGGTCGGTGCCGGCCGCGAGATCGCGCAACACGAGCGTGCTGCCGTACTCGCGGCGCGGGCCCGCGGGCGCGCCGGTCGCACCGGCGCCGTTGGCCCCCGGTGCCCCGTTGGGCCGCGCCGCAGCCGTGGTGTCCTCGAGCTGGTAGGCGAGGTACTTGCCGCCGTTTCGAGCGAGGCGGAACGACCGCACGTTGGCCACGCGCGTGACGGCGCCGTCGGCCACGTTCACGATGCCCATACCATTGCGCGGTGCCGGGGTGCCGCGACGCGCGCGGGCGCGCTCCACGTCACCACGCGCGGGATAGATCGTGAACACGACGAAGCGCGAGTCGGCACTGAACTGTGCCGGCGCGGCGCTGAACTGCGCGGCCGAGTCGGCCGAGGGCTGGAGCTGCGGGCGCCCGGTGAAACCGCGGCCGATGTTGGCGTATTCGGTGGCGCCGCTGGTGGCGCGCACCATCAGCCACCCCTCGCCCACGACCGGGCTCACGGTGTACGCCACCCACTTGCCGTCGTTCGAGAGGCTTGCACCGGCGATGGTGCGCCACTCGTCGTAGGTGTCCTGAGTGATGGGCTTCTTGCCGGCCGGCAGGGGCGGCGGCGTCCAGCGCGAGACCGCGGTGAAGGGATTCGCCGGCTGGGCGGCAGCGGCACCGGGGAGGCCGCCAAGACTGGCGGCCACGACTACCGGCGCAAGAGAGGCACGCGTGACACGACGCGTGACGGAACGCAGGGCGATCGATCGCATCGAACGGGGTGCGAGACGGGTGCGTGGGCTGGTCGCAGGTTCCCCCTGGCCCCAAGTTGGAGCCGGGGTTCCTGCGACACGAAGACTAACGGCGCGGCCACGACCGCGTGAGGACCGCAATGAGACGTTTGCTCGGCTACTTCGCGCGAGGGCTGGTGCTCCTGGCGCCCCTGGCCGTGACCGTGTGGGTGTGCTGGATCGTATTCCGGAGCGTCGATGGCTGGCTCGGGCTGCCGATTCCCGGCGCCGGCTTCGTTGCCACGCTGGTCCTGATCACGCTGTTCGGCTTCCTCGGGACCAACCTGCTCACGCGGTCGGCGGTGGCGGCGCTCGAGGCCCTGATGAAGCGCCTCCCGTTCGTCCGCCTTCTGTACGGGTCCACCAAGGACCTGCTCAACGCCTTCGTCGGCGAGAAGCGCCGCTTCGACAAGCCGGTGATCGTGAGCCTCACGGCGGATCATTCGGTGCGCCTGATCGGCTTCGTGACGCAGCAGAGTCTGCAGCACCTCGGCCTGTCGGATCAGGTGGCCGTGTACTGCCCGCACTCGTACAATTTTTCGGGCCAGCTCTACGTGGTGCACAGTTCGCAGATCCAGCCGCTCGATGTGGCCAGCGCCGACGCCATGGCGTTCGTGGTCTCGGGCGGTGTGGCCGGTCTCGTCACCACCTCCCAGTCCACCGGCGAACACGCCACCACGTCCCCCGCCTGATGCTGCGTTCCCTCATTCGCACCCGCCCGGCGTGCCAGGCGATGGTCGGCGGCGCCGCGGCGCTGCTGATCGCATCCGCGTCGGTCCGTCCGCTCGCGGCCCAGGGTGCGCCCGCTGGCGCGCCCCGTCAGGACGCCCCGGTCCTTCTCGTGCCCGACGCCGTCTTCGACGGCACCACCGACACCCCGCACACGGGGTGGGCGGTGCTCGTCACCGGCCAGCGCATCACGGCGGCGGGGCCCCTGGCCACGTTGCAGGTGCCAGCCGGCACGCAGCGCATTCCCCTGCCCGGCACGACGCTCATGCCCGGCATGAGCGACCTGCACAGCCACGTGCTGCTGCATCCGTACGACGAGACGCCGTGGAACGATCAGGTGCTGCGGGAATCGCTCGCCCTGCGCACGGCGCGCGCCGTGAACCACCTCAAGGCCACGCTCGACGCGGGCTTCACCATGCTGCGCGACCTCGGCACCGAAGGCGCCGGCTACGCGGACGTGGGGCTCAAGGAAGCGGTGGATCAGGGGATCATTCCCGGCCCGCGGCTCTTCGTGACGACCAAAGCGATCGTGGCGACCGGGTCGTACGGGCCGAAGGGGTTCGGCGCCGAGATCGGCATCCCGCAGGGCGCGGAGGAGGCCGACGGCGTGGAGGGGGTGACGCGGGTCGTCCGGGACCAGATCGGCCACGGCGCCGACTGGGTCAAGATCTACGCCGACTACCGGTGGGGTCCGCGCGGCGAAGCGCGCCCGACGTTCACGGCGGCCGAGTGGAACGCCATCGTGCAGACGGCCACGTCGAGTGGCCGGCCCGTCGTGGCGCACGCCAGCACCGTGGAGGGGATGCTCCGCGCCACGATGGCGGGCGTGGAGGTGATCGAGCACGGCGACGCGGCCACCCCGGAGGTGTTTGCCGCCATGAAGCAGCGTAACGTGGCGTTCTGCCCCACTCTGGCCGCCACCGAGAGCACCACGCGCTACCGCGGCTGGAAGAAAGGCGTGGACCCGGAGCCGGCCGGCATCACCCAGAAGAAGCGCATGTTCCGCGATGCCATCGCCTCGGGGGTGACGATCTGCAATGGCAGCGATGTGGGCGTCTTCGCGCACGGCACGAACGCGCTCGAGCTCGAACTGATGGTGGAGTACGGCATGACGCCCGTGCAGGCGCTCAAGGCGGCGACGAGCGTGAACGCGCGCATCATGCATCGGGAGCAGGAGTTCGGGCGCGTGGCGCCGGGGCTGCTCGCCGACCTGGTCGCGGTGGAGGGAGACCCGACGAAGCGGATCGCCGCCATCCGGCAGGTGCGCTTCGTGATGAAGGGCGGCGCCATCCACCGGCGCTGAGCGCGCGCCACGCGGTGCGCGCCACGCGGTGCGCGCTACGAGGGCACCGCAGCGGGTCGGGGCGCGTTGACCAGCGTGCTCCGACCCGATTCTCTTCCCGACCATCTCGCCGAGCGTGTCACCACGCACTCGGATCGCCGTACGGCGCCCCCCTCCGGCGAGTTCGTACTGTACTGGATGCGCACCGCGGTGCGCGCGCACGAGAACCCTGCGCTGGATGCGGCGCTGCTGCTGGGGCGGGCACTCTCGCGCCCCGTGTTCGTGTACCATGCCCTGAGCGAGCGCTATCCGTTCGCGTCGGACCGGCACCACACGTTCATCCTCGAGGGGGCCCGGGACGTGGAGGCGGAGTGTGCCGACCGCGGTATCGGCTACGCCTTCCACCTCGAACGCCCGGGGCACCGTACCCCCGCGCTCCGGCTGCTGGCCGCGCGCGCGAGCGTGGTCATCACGGAAACGATGCCGGTGCCGCCGCTCGACTGGCTCACGGACGGACTGGCCGACGAGGCCCCGTGTCCGGTGTGGAGCGTGGATACGGCGTGCGTCGTGCCGATGCCACTGGTCGAGAAGGCGCACACGCGGGCGTTCGCGTTCCGCGACGACACGGCCGACATCCGCAATGAGCGCCTGCGAAAGCCGTGGCCCGAGGTGTTGCCATCCGGCGCCCCCTTCGTCCCCGCCGACCTGCCGTTCGAACCCGTGCGGTTGGCCACCGCCGACATTCCGTCACTCGTCGCGGCGTGCGAAATCGACCATGGCGTGGGGCCGGTGCCGCACACGCGTGGCGGGTCGGTGGCAGGCTATGCGCGCTGGGAGGCCTTCTCGCGCAGCGGACGGCTCGCGCGGTACGCCGCGAAGCGCAACGACGCGACGATCGACGGCGTGAGTCGTATGTCCCCCTACTTCCACTACGGCATGGTGTCTCCGCTGCGCATCGCGCGCACGTGCGCCACGTTGCCGGGAGACGGGCCGGAGAAGTTCCTCGATGAGCTGCTCGTGTGGCGCGAGTTGGCGTACGCGTTCTGCTACTGGCATCCGTCACCCACGACGCTGGATGGCATTCCGGCGTGGGCGCGGGAGACGCTCGCGAAGCACGAGCGCGACCACCGTGAGGTGCTGTCGTGGGAACGGCTCGCGCGCGCGCAATCGGGCGATGCCCTGTGGGATGCCACGCAGCAGTCGCTGCTGCGCCACGGCGAACTGCACAACAACGTGCGCATGACGTGGGGCAAGGCGATCCCCCTCTGGTCGGAGGACGCGGAGCAGGCGCTCGAGCGGCTGGTGGATCTCAACCACCGGTATGCCCTCGACGGGCGCGACCCGGCGTCGTACGGCGGGCTGCTGTGGTGCCTCGGGCAGTTCGACCGGCCCTTCAACCCGCCGGTCCGCATTCTCGGCACCGTGCGCCCGCGCCCCACGCAGGAGCATCTCAAGCGCCTCAACCTCGACGCGTACCGTCGGGTAGTCTTGCGGCCGCTGCGCGAGCGTACGCCGTCCGTCGTGGTGGTGGGCGCCGGCGTCGCCGGACTCGCCTGCGCGCGCACGCTCGCCGACCATGGCCTCCCGGTCACCGTGCTGGAGAAGGGCCGGGGTGTTGGCGGACGGCTCAGCACCCGACGCGAAGGGGAGTGGCGCTTCGATCACGGTGCCCCGCACATGCAGTTCGGTGACCCGCGCACTGCCCCCCATGTGGCCTCGTGGGAGCACGATGGCTACCTCGCCGGCGTCCACGAGACGCTCACGGGACGCGGGGCTATGTCCACGTGGCCCAAGCACCTCGCGGGCGATCTTTCGGTGCGGAGCGGCGTGCAGGTGCAGGCGATGCACCGACGGCATGGGGGAGACGGCGCCGCGTGGCAGCTGACGGACCAGCACGGGGCACACCACTCGGCCGACGTGGTCGTGCTGGCCATTCCGGCGCCGCAGGCCGCGGCCCTGCTGGGGGCGGACGGCCCGGCGCCGCTGCGCCCGCTCCGCGACGTGCAGATGGCCCCGTGCTGGAGCACGATGGTGGTGTTCGATGCGCCACCGCCGGTGCGCGTGACCGAGCAGCTGCTCGGCGGTGAACTCGCGACCGACGACGAACGACTCGCCCGCTGCATTCGCCAGCCCGACCTGCCGGGGCGGCCGAGTGCCGAAGCGTGGGTGGTGCAGTCGGGGGCCGCGTGGAGCCGCGCCAATCTCGAACGGTCGGCAGATGAGGTGTGCGCCGAGATCACGCCCCTGCTGCACACGCAACTGGCGATCGCGGGCGGTGTGGTGCACGCGGCCAGTCACCGGTGGCGCTATGCCCGCACCGACGTGGGCGTGGAGGCCACCTGCCTGTGGGACGGGGGAACGGCGCTGGGCGCCTGCGGCGACTTCGCGACGGCGTTTCCGCACGCCGCGAGCGACGTCGAGCGCGCGTGGTTGAGCGGGGTGGCGATGGCCGGACGCATACTGGGTGGATGAGCCGTCGGCTCACCCACCCAGTCGATGATGCATGCCGGCGCGACGCCGTGTCAGAGCGGCGGCGCCTTGAAGTACGCGGCGTCCGGCTGGCCGAAGGTCACGATCTGGCTCGTGAGCACCACGTCGCCCTGGCCATTCCGCTGAATGAGCGTGGTGGCGACCAGCTTCTTCTCGAATTCCTTGTAGTCCTTGTAGATCGCCGTCTGCGGCCCCATCGGCGTGGCGGTCACCGTACCGATGCGCAGCCCCGTGTTCACGTCGAAGAACTCGGTGACCATGCGTCCGCCCTTCGTGGTCGCCTCGATCTTCCACGCCTCGGCGCCCTCGAACGTTTCCTTGCCGACGACGGCTGCCTTCGCGAACCGTGACGGATCGAGGAAGGCCGCGCCATCCGCGCTGGGCTCCGCCATTTCCTTTGCCTGCTCGGGGGGCATGGGCTGCATCCCCTGCCCCTGATCGACCCACCCCTTCTCGCCGTCGAAGCCCTGATCGATCTTCACGATCCCGAGGTCGATGATCATGCGTAGCTTGTTCGGCAGCGCGCTGTGGCGCTCGTACGAGCCCGAGATCCCGGCGAAGGTCACGTTGGCCGTACCCTTGTCGGAACGTCCCACCACACCCTTCCACGCATCGCGCCCGCCAACGGCCGCCGCGAACTTGTCATAGACCTGCTCCACGGTGGGGGTCTGCGCCTCGGCGCGGACGGCCCCACCCACCATCATGACGGCAGCGATTGCTGCCGATGCGAACTGACGCATTGACACTCCAGGTGACGGGAAAAGAGAACCCTCGCGCAGCACTACTGCGCGAGGGGCTCAGGAGTTTCACGCTCCGGGCGTTTATCGCGGTACGATCCCGGTGAAGGGCGCTTCGGCGCCGGCGCGCAGCGCCTCGATGCGTTCCATCGTGAAGTCGACGAGTTCCTGCATCGTGGGCGCGTCGAAGACCAGCTTCGCACCGGCCGCCGCGTAGAGCTCGGGGAGCGTGCGCGTGCCGCCGAGGGCCAGGAACTGCTTGTACATGGCCACGGCGTTCCCGGCGTCCTGCACCGCATTGCGGAACACCTGCAGCGCCCCGAGCTGCGCGATACCGTACTCGATGTAGTAGAACGGCAGTTCGAAGATGTGCAGCTGGCGATACCAGCGCGCCACGCGCTCCCGCTCGAGCCCGCTCCAGTCGACGCCCTGCTCGAACTGGCTGCGGATCTCCAGCCACTTCGCGTCGCGGGCATCGCGATCGGCGCCGGCCGGGTCGGTGTAGATCCACGCCTGGAAGGCGTCGACGCTGGCGATGTGCACGAGGGCCCCGAGCACGTCCTCGAGATGCTCGAGCCATGCCACGCGGGCCTCTTCGGGGGTGTAATAGCCGTCGGGCTGCACCAGATACGGCATGGCAAGCAGCTCCATGCTCATCGATGCGAGCTCCGCGGCCTCGTGCCCGGTCTTCCGCATCCAGGTAAACGGCAGCCGGTGCGTGGCGAAATCATGGAAGCAGTGCCCCGCCTCGTGCACCAGCGTGTTCACGTCATCGGGGACGCCCACCGCATTCATGAAAATGAACGGACGCCCGCGGAACGACAGATCGGTGCAGTAGCCGCCGGGCGCCTTGCCGGGTCGGCTCTCGAGGTCGAGCAGCGATTCATCGGCCATGAGCGCGAACTGCGCCCCGAGCTCCGGGTCGACGCGCCGGAAGATGGTGCGCGCCCGATCGACGAAGGTGGTGACGGTATCGAAAGGGCGCAGCGGTTCCTTCGCTTCGAGATCGACGCTCACGTCCCACGGGCGCAGCACGTCCACGCCCAGCGAAGCGCGCCGATGCTCCATCAGCCGCGCCACGGCCGGCGTGACGGTCTGGCGCACGGCGTCATGGAAGGCGGCGGTGTCGCGCGGGGTGTAGTCGAAGCGATGCTTGGATACGAAGCAGTACTGCTGGTAGTCCGCGAACCCCGCCTCGCGCGCGACCTCCACACGCAGCGCATGCATGCGGTCGAAGCACTCCGCGAACTCGTCGCGTTTGTCGAGGTAGGCGGCCGCGCCGAGTCGGAATGCCCGTTCGCGCACGGCCCGATCCGCTGCCTTGAGAAACGGCTGCAGCTGCGGGATGGTCTTCTGCTCGCCATCCCAATCGACGCTGAGACCGCCCACCAGCTTCTGATAGCCGGCGGAGAGCTCCTCGATGCGCGAGAAGCGTTCGACATTCGCCTCGCGGAAGATCTCGATGTCGCTGCGGAACCGCTGCAGCGTGGTGTCGAGATCGGGGCGGGACCAGCCGAGGGCAAGGAGTCGCCGGGCCAGACGCACCTGCTGCTCCTCCAGCTTCGGGAAGATGTCCATCGAGAAGCGCAGGTACGCTGCCTCACGCGCCGCGTCGGCGGTGTCGCCGGTGTAGGCGATCATCGCGAGCGTCCCCGCCTCCCCGATCAGCGTGTCGAGGCGGGACCACGTGGCCAGCCACGGCTCGACGCTGGCCGAGGAAGCCTCCAGCGGTATCGCCGCGAGAGCGTCGTAATGCGGCAGCACATCCGCCCACGCCGCGTCGCGAAACGCGTCGGGCGAGGCGGGGAGATCGATCAACGGCACCAGGGTGTCAGTCATTCGCCATAGGGGATCCAGATGTTCTTCACCTGCACCGCGCGTCGCAGGAACTCCCGCCCTTCCCCGACGCGCGGATCCAGCCATTCCCGTCCCGTCCATTCGGTCCAGGTGCGCTTCAGGTTGGCCGCGGAGGCCTTCTCCACCGCCGTCGCGCCCGCGTGCGAGCCGAAGTACCACACGGCATCGATATCGTCGTGATCGGCGAGGGTGCGCACGAGGGCATCGCGTGTGCCCGTCACCAGGTTGATCACCCCGCCCGGGACGTCGGAGGTCTCGAGCACGCTGTAGAAGTCGGTGGCGGCGAGCGGGAAACGCTCCGATGGGATGGCCACCACGCGGTTGCCAGTGGCGATGAGTGGTGCCACGAGCGACACGAGCCCGAGCAACGGATAGGGATCGGGGCACGCCACACCGACCACCCCGATGGGTTCGTGCATGGCGAGCGCCACCCCGCGCAGGGGCACGTCGTGCACGGCGCCATCGTGCTTGTCGGCCCACGCGGCGTAAGTGAAGAGGCGCGAGATCGCCGCCTCCACTTCCGTGACGCCGGCGTCGAGCGGATCACCGGTCATGGCCACGATGCGCTGCGCGAATTCCTCTGCGCGCACGGACAGGTTCTCGGCCAGATAATAGAGAATCTGCGCGCGCTGGTGCCCGCTCAGCTTGGCCCACCCGCCCGCCGCATGGGCGGCCTCGACGGCGTTGCGGATGTCCTTGCGATTTCCCTCGCCCACTTCGCCGACCCGGCGGCCGTCGAGGGCGTGCACCGTGACCGAGTACCCCGAATCGGGGCGCGCCTGCTTGCCGCCGATGAACAGCTTCGGTGTGCGATCGATGCGCGGCATGGTGCCGGCATCCCGGGGCTCGTCGCTGCTTTCGTCTGCCGGCGCGACCGGATGAATGAACGGCAGCGGCGCCGCCTCGTGCGCCCGCACGGGCTTGAGGTACTCCCACATCCCCTCGCGACCGCCCTCGCGACCGAAGCCCGACTCCCGATATCCGCCGAACCCCGCCGCCGCATCGAACAGGTTGGTGCTGTTGATCCACACCACCCCGCACTTGAGCTTGGGCGCGATGTCGAGCGCGAGGTTGATGTTCTCGCTCCAGACGCTCGCCGCGAGTCCGAAGGGCGTGTTGTTGGCGAGCGCCACCGCCTCCTCGGGAGTGCGGAACGTCATGCTCACGAGCACCGGCCCGAAGATCTCCACCTGCGCGATCGTGGCGCTCGGCGCGACGTTCGTGAACAGCGTGGGCGGATGAAACCAGCCGTCGGCCGGCTCGGCCCACGACGGTTGCCAGCAGGTGGCCCCTTCGTCGATCCCCTGCTGGCACAGCGCCCGGATGCGCTCGAGCTGCACCGGCGCGACGATGGCGCCCATGTCCACCGCTTTGTCGAGAGGCGAACCCACGCGCAGACGCTCCATGCGGTCGCGGAGCTTCGCGAGCAGCCGATCGGACACCCCCTCCTGCACGAGGAGACGCGAGCCGGCGCAGCAGACCTGCCCCTGATTGAACCAGATGGCGTCGACCACGCCCTCGACGACGCTGTCGAGATCGGCGTCCTCGAACACGATGAACGGACTCTTGCCGCCCAGCTCGAGGGAGAGCCCCTTGCCGCTGCCGGCCGTGGCGGTGCGGATGGCGCGGCCCACCTCAGTGCTGCCGGTGAAGGCGATCTTGTCGATCCCCTCGTGGGACACGATGGCGGCGCCGGTGCTGCCATCACCGGTGACCAGATTGAAGACGCCGGGGGGCAGCCCCACCTCGTGTACGAGCTCCGCGAAGCGGATGGCGGTAAGCGGCGTGAACTCGGCCGGCTTGAGGACCACGGTGTTCCCCGCCGCCAGCGCCGGCGCCACCTTCCACGCCAGCATGAGCAGCGGGAAGTTCCACGGGATCACCTGCCCCACCACGCCATAGGCGTGATGCCCGGCGAACTCGCTCGACAGCAGCTGCGCCCAGCCCGCGTGATGATAGAAGTGACGCGCCACGAGCGGCACGTCGATGTCGCGCGTTTCGCGGATCGGCTTGCCGTTGTCGAGCGTCTCGAGCACGGCGAAGTGCCGCGCATGCTTCTGGATGCCGCGGGCGAGCGCGTAGAGCCAGCGGGCGCGGGCGTGATCGTCGAGCGCCTGCCACGCGGGGAGCGCGGCGCGCGCGGCCGCCACCGCCGCGTCGACGTCGGCCGACGTGCCCTGTGCGACCTGCGCCAGCGGCTTCCCCGTCGCCGGCTCGAGCACCTCGAAGGTGCCGCTGCCGGCGACCCACTGGCCGCCGATGTAGTGCCCGAAGGTGCCGCCGTGTCGCGCGATCCAATCGCGCACGGGGGCATCCCCCTCGGGGGCAGGACCGTAGCTCATCGCATCGAAGAGCGCCCGGACGGTCGGCGTGGCCGACGGGGTGTTCGGAGGCGTGGTACCAGCCATGGACGTCTCCTCAGACCATCGGTTGACGGGAGGCCGATGCGTAGCGGCCGGTCACGAAATGCTCCAGCTGCCGCTCGACATCGGTGAGCAGACCGCTCGCGCCGAAGCGGAATAGGTGCGGGCGCAGCCAGCGGTCGCCCAACTCCTCCTTCATGAGCACGAGCCAGTCGAGTGCCTGCTTTGCCGTGCGGATGCCGCCAGCGGGCTTGAAGCCCACTTCGTGGCCGGTGCGCTCCCCGTACTCGCGAATCATGCGCGCCATCACGAGGCCTACAGGGAGCGTCGCATTCGACGTCTCCTTGCCGGTGCTGGTCTTGATGAAGTCGGACCCGGCCATCATGGCCACCATGCTCGCACGCGCCACGTTGGTGAGCGTGGCGAGTTCCCCCACCCCGAGGATGGTCTTGAGGTGCGCGTCGCCGCACGCCGCCCGGAAGGCGCGCACTTCGTCGTAGAGCGCTTCCCAATTGCCGGTCAATACGTGGGCGCGCGTGATGACGACGTCGATCTCGGTCGCGCCCGCCGCCACGCTCGCGTGAATCTCGGCCACGCGCTGCTCGAATGGCGACAGCCCCGCCGGGAAGCCGGTGCTCACGGCCGCCACGGGAATGCCGGTGCCACGCAGCGCGTCGACCGCAATGGCCACATACTGATGGTACACGCATACGGCGCCGGTGGTGAGGTGCAGATCGGCCACGCCGAGCGCCCGCACGATCTCCGGCTTGAGCGGCTGCGCCGCCTTCGCACACAGCCGCCGCACGTTCCCCGGCGTGTCGTCCCCGGCAAGCGTGGTGAGGTCCATGCACGCGATCGCACGCAGCAGCCAGGCGGCCTGCCACTCCTTTTTGACCGTGCGGCGTCCCGGCAGGCTGGCCGTGCGGCGCTCGACGGCACTGCGATTCACCCGGATGGCGCGGACGACGGACCGGTCGAGGGCGGTACCGGGATTGCGGACGGGAGGCACCTCCGGGGACAGTCCGGAAGGCCAGCGGGGCGCGCCGCCTTCGGCGACGTCCGCAGGGCGGGCCGGGCGGGGCGCATGCAGGGGAGTGACGGTCATGGCCCACGCAATCTAGGCGGGGAACGGGGCCGGCGCTCAACTCACGGCGGGCTCCCGCCGATACCTGTCAATCGGAGAGGAGTACCCTGACTGCCCAGCTTATGCGTTCCGCCCGACCCACAACTCTGCTCGCCGCGCTGTTCCTGGCCATCCCGACGCTCGTGGCGTTCCCGGGGTGTACCAAGGCTACGGAGGCCCCCACCGCGTCTCGCCTGACGATCGTCCAAGGACATCTGCAGCAGGCCGCTGCCGGCACCGTCCTGCCCACGCCGATCGTGCTGCGGGTGTACGCCACCGACGGCTCACCGATGGCGAACGTGCCGGTGAGCTTCAACGTGCTGGCGGGCGGCGGGTCCGTGGACCCCGGCACGGTGAAGAGCGACGGCAACGGCGAAGTGAAGGCCCGCTGGACGCTCGGGCCGGGGTCTCAGGTGCAGACCATGGTGGGCAGTGCGCCCGGCGTGGAGCCGGTCACGTTGAGCGCGCTCGGCATTCTGCCAAGCGAGATTTCCATCGCGCAGGGGAATCAGCAGACGGGCCGGGTGAACACCGCCCTCCCCGTGCAGCTCGTCCTTCGCATCACGGGCACCAACAACGTGCCCATTCCCGGGCAGACCGTGGCGCTGACGATCGCGTCGGGCGGTGGCAGTCTGTCACCGCAGTCGGCGGTCACCAACAGCCTCGGGGAAGTGACAGTCCGCTGGACGCTCGGTCCGCAGGTCGGGTTGCAGACGGCGACGGCCACGTCCGGTACGGTCGGTCCGATCACGATCACCGCGGTCGCGAACTGAACGCACGTTTCGCGAACTGATCGCGGCCATTCGGGGTTGCAGAAGGGAGCGTCACGCACCGTCCGTTCCCTTCGTCCGTTCCGCCCCGCCATGACCGCCACGTCCGCGCCCTCTTCCGCCACGCCCCGCTTCGACGGGCAGGTCGTGATCGTGACCGGCGCCAGCGACGGTATCGGCCGGGCCGCGGTGCGTCGCTACGCGGTGGGGGGCGCGCAGGTGGTGATGGTGGGGCGCAACGAGGCGAAGACGCGCGCGGCGGCCCACGCAATCATGACGGACACGGGGCGCCGTGACATCACGGTGGAGATCGCCGACCTCTCGCGACAGGACGCCGTGCGCGACCTCGCAGCGCGTCTGCTTGCCGCGCACCCCCGCATCCACGTGCTCGCGAACAACGCGGGCGCCATGTACCTCGAGCGGCGCGAAACGGCGGACCGGCTGGAGCGCACCTTCGCGCTCAATCACCTGAGCTACTTCACGCTGGCGCTGCTGCTGCTCCCGGCGCTGTACCGCGCCGCCGCGCCCGGGGCACCGGCGCGCATCGTGAACGTCTCGAGCCGCGCCCATGAGAACGCCCGCCCCGATCTGGACGACCTGCAACTCACGCGGGGCTTCGGTGGCTGGCGCGCCTACGCCAACTCGAAGCTGTTCAACATCTGGTTCACGCGCAGCCTGTCGCGGCGGCTCGACGCCACGCGCGTGGTGACGCACGCCCTGCACCCCGGCGTGGTGAGCACCCGCTTCGCCACCAACAACGGCCGCATGGGACGCCTGCTGCGCGGCCTCATGGACGTGGTGTCGATCACCCCGGATCAGGGGGCGGACACGCTCGTATGGCTGTCGGGAGCCCCGGAGGCGGCACTCACCACAGGGCGGTACTGGCGCACGCGCCGGGAGCGGACGCCCTCGCGCACGGCCAGACGTGACGACTGGGCGGACACGCTGTGGCATCGCTCCGCGGCACTCGCCGGCCTCGACGCCGACGCGCTGACCGTGCAGGCGCGGGAGACGCATGCCGACGCGTGACGTGCCGGGGCGGGATCTCCCCCGCCTCTGGGCGATTCTTTCGCGGCTGGTGCCGCTGGTGGTGTCGTTTCTCCGAGATCGGCGCCGCTGGCTCTGGTTCGGCGGTCCCACGCCGCGCAGCGCCGCATTCCATCGGCGGCGAGCGGCGACCATCGTACGCGATCTCGCCGACCTCGGCCCGACCTTCGTGAAGCTGGCGCAGATCTTCGCCAGCCGCGCCGATCTCATCCCCGAGCCGTATCTGGGGGAACTCGGCACACTCACCGACCGCGTGCCGCCGGTGCCGTGGAGCGACATCGAACGGACGCTCACCCGCGCGTGGAATGCTCCCCCCGACGAGGTGGTGCAGGCGCTCGACCGCACCCCCATCGCCGCCGGCTCCCTCGGGCAGGTGCACCGCGCGCGCTACGAAGGACGCGACGTGGTGGTGAAGGTGCTGCGCCCCGGCGTGGAAGCCGTGGTGGACCGCGATGTGCGCCTCTCGCGCGCGATCGTGGATCGGGTCTACGCCCGGTGGCCGCACGTACACGTGATGGGGTTCCGCGTGGTGCTCGACGAATTCGACCGCCACGTGCGCGAGGAAATGGATTTCGAGCGCGAGGCAATGCAGTGCCTGCGCATGCGCGAGCGCTTTGCCGATGAGCCGCGCCTCTGCATCCCCGACGTGGAGACGGCGCTCACGCGACGGGAAGTGCTCGTGCTCGAGTTTCTCGAGGGGACGCGCATCGACCGCCTCGACGACCACATCGCCCGGGGGCAGGTGCAGCCGCAGCGGCTCGCCGAAACGCTCATCGAGACCTACGCGCGCATGATGCTGCGCGATGGCGTCTTCCATGCCGACCCGCACCCGGGCAACCTGCTCGTGGACGCGCGCGGACGGCTCGTGCTGCTCGACTTCGGCATGGTCATCGACGTGCCGGTCGCCACCCGCAAGGCGCTCTTCGACACGATCCTCTCGGCCATCCGCCGGGATGCGGCCGGCACCGCGAACGGGTTCTTCGCCCTCGGCATGGTCGCGCCGGGCACGCCCCCCGAAACGATGACGGCCCTCGTCGACGCGCTGCTCGACATCGCGTACAGTGACACCGCCACGATCGAGCGCGCGCGCGTGGTGGCCGACCGCGTGATGCGCGAGCTCTTCAACTGGCCGATCATCCTGCCGGGGGAGCTCGTGTACTTCGCGCGTACCGCCGCGCTCATCGAAGGGATCGGCGCCCGTTACGACCGGAGCTTCAACAGCATTCGCGTGGCCTCGCCGGTCATCCTGCGCCTGCGCAACGAACTGCTCGCGGCGCTGCTCGGCGACGCCGGCACGCGCGAGCCGCTGGTCACATGGGCGGCCACGCTCGGCGCGATGGCCGGGACCGCATACACGGTGGTGCGGCGGTGGTGGCGGTCGGGATCTCGTGAAGTCGCGGCGACTGGCGCGGAACCACTGAGAACCAGCAACTGAAACTACGAACTACCAACTCTCCAGACACTGCGTGATCTCCGGGGGAGTTCGTAGTTCGCAGTGACAGTACCGAGTTTTCGGTTCGACCTGCTAGAAGATCCACTCCCGGAACAAGTCGAAGCCGAACTGGAGGCGCGGAAAGACGTCGCCCGCGGGGCGCGTGCAGGGGGCCGATCCCGGATCGACACCCACCTGCCCCCACCAGTTGCGCGCGAGGCGGTATTCGGCGGCCACGCCGCCCCAGAGGCCGGCGCCACGCAGCGTGGCCTGCCCCACGCCGCGGCAGATGCCGGTGTTGAGGCGCAGGAATGCGCGCTCACCGAGCTGCTTGCCGGCGCTGATGCTGAGATTGAGGTTGTCGATCAGCGAGGTCCCGGTGAGTGCCCCCTCCTGCTGGCCGCGGCCCGTGCTCACCTGGATCGTGTTCACCGGCAACCACCGCTGCAGTGCCCCCTCGACCAGCCCCCCCACGCTCGGGAGCAGGATACCGGTCACCGCCCGCACGGTGCTCTGACTCTGGCCGTCGAGCGCGAACGTGGGCGCGCCGAAGATGAGCAGCGAGATGATTTCGCTTTCCGGTGCGCTCGCATAGAGCGGATCGGTGCTCGACAGGGTGAGCACTGGTTTGTCGTAGTTGCCGCCGATGTGCACGCGCACGGGGATCTCGCTGCCGCCGGCGACGCGCACGATGTTCGTGGCCGTGATGTCGAGGGTGGGCGCGATGGCGTTGTTGCCGAAGAAGCGGACGCGCCCCGAGTCCACGCTGAAGCCGCGATTCACCACGCCGAGTTCGAGGCGGTACTGCCCGCGGTTCGCCCGGATCTCGCCGTCGAGCGCGAGCAGGTTCCCGTTCATCGTGACATCGAGGCCGCCCGAGAGGTTCACGCGGGATTCTGGCGTCTGCACCCACACCTCGTTCCCCAGCTCCACGCGCGCGTTGGCCACGGTGATGGCGGAGCCCAGCCGCGACAGCGACCGGGCGGCCGTTTCCGCGACCGGCACTTCGTCGGCCCCGAGCAGCGCGCGCGCCGCGTCGCTGGAGAGATCGAGCGCCGTACGGGCACCGAGTGGGTCGACCACGAGATTGGCGCGCGGTACGAACAGATTGCCGCTCACCTGCGGCCGTGCGAGCGGGCCGGCGAGACGCACCGCCCCACCCACGTCGAGATCGGTGCCGTCGCGCTGCCGCGACACCTCGAAGTCGCGCGCCGTCACGCGCACATCGACGCTGGCGGGCGTGTCACCGGCAGCGAACCGCAGCACCCCGGAGGCGCCCACCGTGTCGCCGGCCCCGCCGCTGCGCAGGGCGAACGACTCGAGCACGAGCGAGTCGGCATCGGCGCGCAGCACGAGGCGACCGTCGGTGGGCTCGATGCCCAGGTCGAGCACCCGTGCCCCGGCGTCGGCGAGGGCGATCCGGCCACGGGCCGACGGGCGCTCGAAGGTGCCGCCGAGTTCGAGGCGACCGGAGAGCAGCCCGCGCAGGCGTGTCACCCCGGCGACCATGATGGGAAGGGCCTGGAGTCGAAGCGAGTCCACCACGACGTCGCCCTGCACGGCATCGGAGAGCAAACGTTTCTCCACAGTGCCGATGGTGAGGTCCACCGGCAACAGCCCTTCCAGCCGGATACTCCCGCCGGCCGTGTCGCGCACAAGCGCCTGCGCGGTGAGGCGACGATCGGCGTAGTGGCCCGTACTCGTGACCGGAGGCATGCGTACACCGTCGAGCCCGAGCGAATCGGCCACCAGTTCCCACGCCACCTGCGGATCACGACGCGTACCGGCCAGCGTGGCACGGCCGGTGATGGTGCCGGCGACAGGTGCCGTGCCAGCGAGAAGCGCGCTCACCTCGCCGAAGGGGAAGCGCTCCACGCGCACTTCGCCCTGCACCGCCCCATCGCGCGGCACATCCGCCTGCACCGCCAGCACGCCGCCGGCCGACGAGCGCAGCTCGAGCGGGGCGACGCGAAGCCCGGCGCTGTCGGTCGCCACGATGGCCGGACGGACGGACCGCCACGTCACGCTGTCGTACACGAGTTGCAGCGAATCGACGCGGACGGTCGTGGCGCGCCCCGCTGCCGCGTAGCCGCCGCGCACCACGAGGTGCGCATCGTCATCGGTACCCACGTCGAGGATGAGCGCACCGCTGTCGGGGGTGGCGTCGGCCACCCGGAAGCTGGCCGAGCGGATGCGGACCGCGCCGATGCCGGTCACGTCGTCGGCGTTCGCCGCGCCCTCGAAAGCCGGCCGGCGCAGCACATCGGTCGCACGCGCCGATCCGAAGAGGCGCCCGACGTGCACCGCACCCACCTGCACCCCACGTGCACCGAGGGCCGCCGTAGCGTCGGCCTTGCCGAGGCTGCCGAAGAGGTACCCGGAAAGCGACAGATCCCCTTCGAGGGTGTCAGCCGCGAACCCGCGCAGCGACGCCGCCAGCGCACTATCCACCGGCTGCATCATGTCGGCGAGCCGCGACAGCTCTCCGCGCACGGCGCCCAGCGAATCGGCGCGCACCGACAGCTGCAGCGTGTCGACGGCGAGTGTGTCGCGCGCCAGCGCGCCGCGCGATTCGAACAGCATCCCGCCGATGCGGGCGACGGCCGAATCGACGACGAGACGATCCCGCCCGAGGGTGGCGCTGGCGACGAGGCCGAACGCCGGGCGGCCCGCGCCGACACGCTGGGTGAGGACCACGTCGCCGCCAACCTCGATGACGCGCGCCACGGTGGTGTCCCCGGACACGACCGCCGCACTGTCGACCGGCCCACGCGCGGCGAGACGCACGGTCCCGTCGATCGCCGTGGACGGCACCGAATCGCGCCCCATCCATGCGCGCACGTCGAAGGCCGAGAGTGTCCCCGCCGCGGTGGCGCGCCACTCCCGTGCCAGGAGCGACGCCCTGCCCTCGAGCGCGACCGACGCGTCGATCGGCGCGCCCGCGGAATCCGCGGTGAACCGCGCCGTTGCCCGATCGAGGGCGGCGAGGCGCGCGCGCCATGTGAGGGCCTCGAGGGTCCCGTCGAGCGACACGGTAATCGGAAGAGCGTCGTGTAGGGAAAGAGTGTAAGTCG
>Ga0315907_10002187_pt1 | contig 25158 bp, 21 predicted proteins | sample LakEriMetagenome_3_FD_203525 | JGI IMG/M metagenome (GOLD analysis project Ga0315907, IMG submission 203525) | Freshwater fungal communities from buoy surface, Lake Erie, Ohio, United States - Buoy 12 MA123 | ecosystem: Environmental > Aquatic > Freshwater > Lake > Lake biofilm | place: USA...
AATTCTGCTTCAACCTCTAGTGAAGGGAAAAAAGCACCAACGAAAAAACTAAAGGGTGTCAGTTTTGTGGGCGGTCCCGATCGTGTCGATCTAATTTCATTTATTGATTTAAAAAATAACAATGTCAATGCTGTTTCATTGATGCCATTTTCATTTTCTGTAAATGGCTCCGGCGACTTGATATGGGGTGGTGGAGGACAGTGGTGGGGTGAGACACAGGAAGGGATTCAGGTGTGTATTGATTTAGCAAAAGAAAAAGGTATTACAGCGATGATAAAGCCGCAGATCTGGCTCCAAGGAGGAGTATTTGTGGGGTATCTGGATCATGCCAGTGATAGTTTATGGAGAAGTTTTGAAGAAGATTATTCGCGATTCATATTAGAGTTTGCGACATTAAGTGAGAAGAATAGATTGCCATTGTTTTGCATCGGCACCGAGGTCGATCAGTGGGTACGTAAACGTCCTGACTATTGGAGAGGATTAATCAAAGCCATTCGCAATGTTTATCATGGCGATTTAATTTATGCTTGCAATTGGGGTAGTGAAAAATCATTGCCGATTTGGAATGATCTGAATTACATCGGAGTCGATATGTACGGTCCAGTGTCTAATGAGGCGACCCCATCAATGGATACATTGAATGCAAGTTGGAAAAAATACAAAGCTCATTTTAAGCAATTGAGTGATTCTTTGAAGAAAGAGATCATTTTCACCGAATGGGGCTACCGCAGTGATGATTATTGCGGGCGCAATCCATGGGCGGATACACTACACGGCAATGTCAATTATGAAGCGCAAGCAAACTGTTATCGCGCGCTAATCGAGAATTGTTATAATGAGGATTGGTTTATGGGCGGCTTTGTATGGAAGTGGTTCCCGTCCATCGAGCAATCAAAAGCCGAGCAAGATCATTTCTCCCCCCAGCAGAAAGAGGCGGAGAGGGTGATGCGAGAGGCGTGGTAAAGCCGCGTTGCAACGCGGCTGTACGATGCCGCTCTGCGGCTGCTTCGCGCTGCCGCTCCATCGCGCCGCTCTGCGGCTGCTTCGCTCCGCGCTGCCGCTTTGCGGCAAAAAAATGGGCTGTCCTAATGGACAGCCCAGATTCTTTTCGATAAAAGTATTTTTATCAGTAGCGGTTGTTATCGCGGTTGAAGCGAGGCTTGTAACCATCACGACCACCGTCACGTCCGCCACCGCCGAAGCTGCTGCGTTGTGGGCGATCATTGCTACGTTGTGGACGATCTTCCGCTTCTTTAACGTTGATCTTTCTTCCTTTAACGTCGCTTTGATCAAGCGCTGATACTGCGTTGCGACCTTCTTCGTCAGAAGACATCTCAACGAAACCGAAACCGCGTGAACGGCCGGTCATTTTGTCCATTATCACCTTTGCAGATGTAACAGATCCATACTGTGAAAAGATTTCAGTGAGCTCCTCGCTCGTTAGGCTGTAATTAAGCCCGGAAACAAAAATGTTCATGTGATTAAAAAAAAAACGTTTGTTGGTTTACATATCTAATACTCCAACAAACATTAACCACATAACTACAGAAAACGTGTTGAAAACTGATATGCTTTGTCAAAGATAATCTTATTTCGATACAAACAAAGGAATTCGTAAAAAATTATCTGATAATATTTTAGCACTGCTAACTCCCATCCAATCATCTAATAGGGTAGCGTACATTCTTCGAAAGTCTATTTCATGAACTAAGTCGCCATCCTTTAACTTCTCCAAATCAGGCATTCCGCCATACAGGCCTGGTGTTTTGATACTACCACCCATCACAAACGAAACTCCTGCCGTGCCATGATCGGTCCCTCGGCCCGCATTCTCTTTTACTCTCCGACCAAACTCTGAAAAGGTTAAAATCGCCACATCTTTCCATCGGTTTTCTTTCTTTAAGTCACTTTTCAATGCTCCAATGGCTTGTGAATACTCCTGAAATAGCCTGTTTTGTGTTCCTGGCTGACCAGCATGTGTATCAAATCCTCCCAAGGTCAAATAATAAACTCTGGTCTTACACCCGGACATAATCAACTCGGATGTCGATTTCACTTGGCGTCCGAACTCGGTCAATGGATATGCTGCGCTGCTTGATTTCTTATTGGATTGACTATATATGTAGTCAATTCCACTTGTGGCCTCGCGCAATGTGGTGCGTAAATAAGATACATTATCGTGATCATGCGCTCCTTCGCACATATGATTACCAATAGATGCCAACTGATGTGCTTGCTGAATATCGCGAATAGCCAATCCTTTTTTATTCTTCCCTTTTAATGCAAGGCTCAAACTATCATCAATCTCCAACGCGTCTTGAGGAAGAAAACCAGCATCGAGCATTCGGCCGATCCAGCCATCACTCCAAAACACATCACTTGCACTCGCACTTTGCCAAATATCCATCGAGCGGAAATGACTGCGGTCGGGTTCTGGATATCCCACATTTTGCAATATGGCAAGCTCCCCTTGATCAAACATCTCACGCAATGCAAGTAGCTTGGGGTGAAGCCCTACTTCCGATGTTAGCCCTAGAACGTCCGCAGGACGGATACCTATCTTCTGTCGGTATTGGTAGTATAGGTCGTTTTTAAATGGAACAACTGTATTCAATCCATCATTTCCACCGCTCCATTGAACAACTATCAAAATTCTATTATCCGCCGCAAGCATATTATTTGCAGATGCACGCAAAATGTCTGGAAGCAACAAGGCTCCAGATGCAAGAGCAGATGTCTTAAGGAAATCTCTTCTTTTCATAATTAGTGCAATTGATATTCTGGAAGTGAAAGAATAGCGGTAACAACATCGCTGAACTTTGTCCAACGTGCATCGTAAGGTGGAGCCACAAGATCTGTATGCGACATCAATAAACCAAAGACATAGTGATACTGCTCCTCGCGGGATTGAATATTTGTAGGAATGCTTTTTTGTAATTGCTCAAAATGAAGTGTTCCTAAAAATGGTTTCTTCTCTTTGTTTTTTATCAATGCACTTTCTGGAAGTTCTTTTTCTTTTAAATCAAAATTATCCCTACCAAGAAAAATATAGGGGAGGTTCATTCGCAAGAGCAATGATGTGCTATCGATCCATGCCTGATTGCCCGGCCACCCTGCCACATTGGGAGGGAAGAAGAGAAGTTGTCCCAATCCACGCTGAAGCTTGATCATGTTTTCTGGATTGTTCAATCGCAATCCAAACAAACGTTTATATGATACAATTAACTCAACAGGTGATTTGATTAAACTTCCTTTTTTATCATTTCTATAAAAATGCTTTGATGTAAAAATGAATTTTAATACGGGCTCGATTTCGTAATTATTCATTCGAAATACTTGTGCCATCTCATTTACGAACGCTTGGTCAATGGTGGGGTGTATGAAATGTCGATAGAGTTTTTTTGAAATAAAAACAGCTGTGGTTGGCTGCTCTAAAATGATACGTATAATGTCTTGACCATTCCAGTTTCCGGTTTGACCGCAAAAAGTTTTTTGTCCATCATCGTGTTGTTTCTCTTCGAACTTAAAATAGCCATCTTTCCCAACATGCCATCCCGTAAAGGCTCTAGCGCTTTCTTTGATGTCTTGTTCTGTATAATTTCCTCTTCCCATCGTGAAGAGTTCCATGAGTTCGCGAGCGAAGTTTTCGTTGGGAGCGTTTTTCTTATTCTGCTGATTATTTAGGTAAATAATCATTGCAGGATCCATAGCTATTTGTTCGAGAAGACTTTTGAAATTTCCAAGCGCATGCGTTCTGAGCATATTGTTTTGTGCTTGCATCAGCACTGGAAAAGGCACTTGCGTAGCAAAGTGATTGTGCCAAAAGAAAGTCATCTTCTCTCGCAATTGAGCACCTGTAGTGCTCATATGATCAAGCCATGAAAGATTTAATTCTTGTAAATCTTTTCGGCTTTTCAAAATCATTTTCAAGATTTTTAATCCACCTACATCTTCCTTTCGTTCACGAATATCTTCAAATCGCTGAAGGGAATTGAACTTCTTACTGTCTTCAAATAATTGATCTACGAGTTGCTCCGTTGATAAGGCTTCTCTGCTTTGCCAATATTGCGGATGCAACCCGAAGCCCGCTCGAGAATAAAGGTGATGGATGTCTTGAGTTTTTGTCATTTTTACAATAAGGTCAGACTCATTTTGTAGCCTGCGTGTGATCGAACATTAAAAACAGTGCCATCTTCGAATATTAAGTATTGACCTTTAATACCCATTAATTTTCCTTGATACAGCGGTGTAGTATCTAACTTCAATGACTTCACCTTAAGAGGATAGTTTAAAACAGGATAATTAATCTTGGTGACCTCATCAGAATCGAAAACAAAGTCGTGATATTCCTCAGGTAAAAAATCGAGTACTTGATTTTTCTTTACATCCAGGGGAGTATGATCATTTGAGAGATTTTTGAGCATGGCTTGCCAATTGGTTTTATCTGCCATATGATCTTTCAATGCAACTTCGATAAGTCCCGCAAGCTGACGGTAGGGAGTTTCTGCGAGAATAATCGCCTCGCTAGCACCTTGGTCAATCCATCTACTAGGCACATTGCCCGTGCGTGTAACACCAACTTTAATATCACTAGTGCGGGATAAGTACACTAAGTGAGGCTTATTATGATGCTCTTCTTCCCATGCAGCATCGCGAAGCGCAATACCTTCGTGGATGCGACTTAGCTCAGGTCTTACGATGCTCGGTGAAGCACTTGGTGAAGTCATAAATGCTTCATAGCTCATGCCTTCACCAAAAGTCTTCTTGATTTTCTTTCCTGTTTCCACACAATGAATTTCATTTTCAAATTGAAGCTCAATGCGTTCACCCACCAAAGGATTCATGAAATAGGTCCCCGTATAATCTAGGATGTCAACAATAGGCAAAGTGTATTGCGCTGTTCCATCAAGTGTGGTGCGCATCTTTCGGAGGTTGGTGGTGATTTTCATCAGTCAGAAATCGAATTATACAATGATCTTTAACAGTCCATGCTTGTTATAAATGCTGAACTTTGTACAATATTAATCTAGTTTTATGAATGCATTGGAAAGTATTATTGCTTCTGGTTTTGAAGGAGCAATGTCTTATAAAGAATACCGTGAGAAGATTGATCGTCTGCACGAAGAAGGAAAGGTAACGGGACCAAATCAAACAGAAGATTTACTTACATATAGCAAGCTCAATGTTCATCGCATGGATCGATGGGATAAGCATACGCATCTATCCGATCACACGAAAGAGGTAGTGGGGAAGATTGATAAGTCTGTGACATTCTTAGTTCTAACAGAAGGATGGTGCGGAGACGCAGCACAGATCGTTCCTGTAATTCAGCAAATAGCGAATTTGAATTCATCGATTCAAACCAAGTATATTTTACGCGATGAGAACTTGGAAATCATGGATATGTTTCTCACCGGCACCGGTAGATCTATTCCAATTTTTATTCTAATCGATGAAAAAGGTAAAGTCCTAGGTCACTATGGCCCAAGACCGCGGAAGGCTCAAGAGCTCATCAGTCAATTGAAAGCGGATTATGCAGACATGGATGTAATAAAAGAAAAACTCCATCTCTGGTACGCTCGTGACAAACATCAAGAGCTAGAGATGGAGTTTATACAATTACTCGAGCAAAAGCTCGTGTAGCTTATTTCTTGATCATTCGCATGGTTTTTACCATGTTTGATTTCTTCCATTGAATCATGTAGATTCCTTGAGACAACTCACTCACATTGATACGCTGAATCTGATCTTCGGTAGCAATAGTGTGTGTGTAAACTACTTTTCCTGTAAGGTCAAATATGTTTACTGTTCCGCCATTAAATGATGGAGGAGTTTCAAGTGTCAATTCACCGCTTACTGGGTTAGGGTAAAAGCTTGGAGTAAGCACGAGGTCTGCATTTTCTTCTGTTGAAAGGACGTCAGAAACTTGGTTCACTGTTACGTCATCGACATAGTAGATACCACCAGTGTTAGCCCCGCTTGGACCTTCTGTTCCATAGAAGTTGATGGCAACAAGTCTATTTGTACCTGCATTACCATTGGCATTATTCAATGACCATTGGAAGCTGCGAATCTCAGTGCCGTTGATGAATATTTTTCCAATATCTGCTGTGAGGTTGACATATAATTTTACATCAAACCAAGTGTCAGAAGTATAGTTAACTGGGCTCGCTTCTTCTACACTTCCTGCAACGGTAGCAATAGCGCCACTTGCCGAGAAGAACACATCCACTGCCCATTCATAGGTGGTGCTGTTGGCAGCCCAAGTATGAAGCGCATTGAAGTATCCGCCTTCGCCATTTGGAATGTACATCTTCCAAGTAGCCTCATAGGCTCCCGTTGTGTAAGGGCCGAGCGGAAGCACCATATCGTTGCCCGTTTGGTTGACTTTCATACTGTTTGGGGTACTGAAAGATTGTTCAGTACTCACAAGTGCATCGATATTTGTTGCACCGGTCCAAGTATCCCAATTGGTAGACTGAGCGGCCACTCCAGTACCAGCAGTATAGCTGTCGAAATTGTCTTCAACAATCAATTGAGCTTGTGAAATAAAAGGAATAAGAAATACGGAAGAAAGTAATAATTTTTTCATACACGTTTTGGTTAAGGGTTAATTATAAATAAAACAGGTCGTACGAAAATAGTGATTATCACTTATTCAAACCATAATTTCCATTTGGAGTCATCGATCACTTTTCCTTTGTCGATAGTATTCTCAAACTCGGGTGCAGGAATTCCAAGTTGGGCGCAAACATCGCTGTAATAATTTTTTCGAGTGGGATGTTCTGGGTCGACAATATTGAACGATTCGCCTTTGACACCCTTATCCACGGTAAGCTCAATAGCGGAAATCACACGCTCTTGGCTGACCAGATTGATAACGGCCATCGGTTTGGCAACATTTTTTTTACCAGATAAATAAAAAGCGGGATGACGCTTGCCTCCATATAAGCCGCCGAGTCGGAGGATGGTCACATCCTTGTATTCTTGACGGTATAGTTCCTCGAGTTGACCCATAGTGGAGTTTCGATCAGCCTTTTCCTCATCCATCAGTTGTGGGGTGTCTGGGTAAATAGAGGTTGAAGATGTATAAATGAGCTGTGGGATTTCAAGCTTAGCGGCAGATGCTGCAATCGAGCGATGGAGCTCGTGGTCGGCTTCTGTCTTCGGAGGAGTGAGGGTACACACTACCGCGTCGTAGAATTCTGTAATCTCATGCTGAGATATTGCGCGGATTCCATCAGATTCGAGTTGAGCGCGGCGCTCGGCTTGGCGAGTGGAGCCAGTAACGGTATAACCTTTGCGCTGAAGTGCTACAGCGAGGGGCATTCCAAGCCAGCCACACCCGATGACAAGTACAGATTTCATAGGCCAAAGAAACAAAGATTTTCAGGGAAATGTTTGGAACAATAGTTGGTTTGCATCATTTCACATAGGGGTAAGAATTCAAGGAAATGTTAAACTTACCTTTGCCAAACAACACAAACCACAAATTTGAAGTCATTCAGATATTAGAACGATTTATGAAGAATAACAAGTACATTCAAATTGCTTTGTTTTTATTGATGGCACTGATGACGATTAGTGTTCAAGCACAGAAGGCAGCACCAGCCAAGAAATCAGTGAACGCGAAGTTCAAAATCAAAGGTCGCATCGAGGGTTTGAAAGATACCGTGCTCTATCTCGGTAACTACTACGGAAAAAGTCTTTATTACAATGACACCACGCGCGTGGATGCGAATGGTAATTTTGAATTTTACGGGAAAAATCCAGACCAGATTGGTAAATACGCCATCATTATGCCTGGTCCAAAATATTTTGACATCATCGTTGATCAAGAAAATATTGTGCTACAAGCCAATGCAGATAATGACATCAACAAGATCGTAATCAAAGAATCAGAAAACAATAAGATGTTTTTTGATTATATCCGATACATCAACACCAAACGTCTTTCTAGAGAGCCTATTGATAAGATCTTGAATGATAGCTTGAAGACTGATGAGGAAAAGGCACCAGCAAAAGAATCTTTGAATAAGCTCAATGATGAGGTTATTGCTTATCAGAAAAAGATTATCACAGATCATCCGAATTTACTTTTTGCCAAGCTTTTAAAAATGAGCTTGGATCCCGAAACACCAGCCGCTCCAGATTCATTAGACGAAGTTGGAAAGGCTCGCTATCAATACTATTGGTTCCGTGAGCACTATTGGGATAATGTAGATTTCTCTTCTCCTGGTATGATTCGCGATCAAACAATTCACCGATTAATTGAACGCTATATCACACAAACGCTTCCACAAATTCCTGATACTCTTTGCATCGAATCAAAGAAACTCATCGATCGTGTTTCTGGAAACACAGATTTGTTCAAGTACTTCGTAAACTACATCACCTACACAGCTGAGACTTCTAAGATTATGTGCATGGATCGCTTGTTTGTGTTTATGGTCGATAATTACTATAACACAGGGAAGGTTGATTGGATGGACGAAGCGAAGATGAAGCAGATCAAAGAGTCTGCAGATGAGAAAAGAAACTGTATGTGTGGTGAAATTGCACAAGACATAATTCTTCCTGATGCAACAGGTCAGAAATGGACCAGCATGAAGAATTCAGCAGGGAAGTACACTCTGCTTGTGATTTGGGAATCTACTTGCGGTCACTGTAAAAAAGAAGTGCCAAAGCTTCTAGATGTTTACCACAAATGGAAGGACAAAGGCTTGGTAGTTTATGCAGTTGGTAATGAGCTTGAAAATGACAAGTGGGTTAAATTTATTGATGAAAATAAATTGGACTGGATCAACGTCAGCGATACTCCTGAAATCATGAAGCAAGACAGTGCATCTAAATTGATTTATAGCGGTATCACTACTCTCAAGAGCTTGAATTACCGCACCACTTGGGATGTAAATAGTACTCCGAAAGTTTTCCTAATGGACAAGGACATGAAGATTATTGCGAAGCAATTGAGTGCAGAGCAGATTGATGATCTACTACAAAAATTGGAGGATGGAAAAGAGATCAATCTTCAGAATGTGAAGGAGCACGAATACGAAGACGAAGATGCTCCAACTGGAGCTCCGTCGAAGTCAACGAATATGAAGCCTCGACAAAATCCGCCACCAAAGAAGTAGCGATTACTGTTCGGTAAAAATAAGATCTAATGAAATGTCATGCCGTTCCTTTGGAACGGCATTTCTTTTTTGCATCGAATAGAAAATACCAATCTTCTTCGCATCTGGATATTGCACCAAGAAGTTGTCATAATACCCACCTCCATAACCCAAACGGTAACGCTGCTCATCGAAGGCAAGGCCTGGCACAATGATCATATCAATTGCACCCTCATATAATTCGCCAGTAGGGTGTGCAGTGCCCCAAATGCCTTTCTCTATTTGATCTAAAGAATGGAGGATGCGATTCTCTAGTTTGCGTTGTTTTAAAGTTTTTGGAGCGATTATTTTGATGTCTTTTGAAAGACAAAAAAGAATAGTGGGAGTGATGTCTATTTCAGCACCCATAGGCAAATAACAATGCACCACCTTGGGCTGATGTAATACAACCCAGTTTTGGAGTTGTGCATTTATAGTGAGATCGAATTGCTCTTTTAACTCGGAAGGAATAGCTGTTCTTAACGCAAGCGATTCCTTTCTCAGATTTGATTTTTCGAGCAATATATCTTCCATCTATTATTCTTCTTCCTTGTAATAGATTTTGTAGAACTTTCTTCCATCTGGTTCAACGCCCTTTTCAATCAACTCACGATTTCCATGAACATAGATGTGAAAATTTTTATCGAGCTTGATAATGCTTTTGAAAATGCTCTGTTGCTTTTTCACAGCAGGAGTAGATATTTCAAAGCTATCCTCTAAAACAATTTCATTGTCTTCTTGAAATTGATGGTTGAAGTTTTGAAATGATTTAATCACTTCAGGATATTGAAGAACTTCTTCTTCAAATTCACGCTTGTCGAAATTGTCATGCGTTTTGAAGTATTCAACCGACTTCTGAAGCATTTCAATTTGCTCTGGTTTTTCTACTTCAAAATCATCTACATATTGCGTGGTGACAAATGTCTTGGCCAAGCTCATGTATTGCTTGGTCTGTTGGTACTCATCATTACATGGAGTGATATTCAAGAAAAGGTCTTTCCAGAATTCAGCTTCAGTATTCTTATTGTTTCGATCTAGTATGCAGACACGATATCCATCACCAGCCTCTTGATTGAAGATAATAGCCCCCTTATCTAATTTGTCGAGATTGATTCCATCTAGGAGATAGAGTTCAGCTTGATCGCCATTGGCAAGCACTTGAAAGAATGATTGCTTGTTTTCTGATTTGAAGATTCCAATCGCCTCACAATTTTCTCCATCGAAAGCGATGTTTTTTAGATGGGCAATAAAGACATCTCCAGGCTTAATTTGAGGGTGCATGGAGACATCAAAAAGCCTTTTGGTTATCTGTATAGATGTCAGGTGAAAACTGCTTCTGTTTTGAAATATTTCTTTAGAAAATTGACGCAACGGATTTTCTTGTTCGTGCTCAATTTCTGTTTTGAAAGAATACTTCTCCACCAATGGCATAGAGGATAAAAAGAAATGCAAAAGTTTTTCTTGCATAGCATTATCATCCACAGCGATGGGAGCCTTCGATAAAAATATATCATCGCCATTGTGCTTGTTGCCCACGCGATGAACAGATAATTGACTAATAATGGCTAAGGAAACATCTATCATAATACAGCAAAGTTAGAACTTCCCATCACAGGAAGTTCTAACTGTGAGTTAGTAGTTAATAAAAAGAATGACTTAGTCTTTTGTGTTGTAGAGAACGAAAGAGTAGATGTCTGTAAGCTCTTCGATCGTCTGTTGTGTGCTCTTCCCTGCGCCATGACCTGCGCTGGTTTCGATTCTAATGAGCACAGGGTTTTCACCTTTGTGATATTCTTGAAGACGAGCCGCGAATTTGAAGCTGTGTGCAGGCACCACGCGATCGTCATGATCCGCTGTGGTAATAAGCGTTGCAGGGTATGAAGCACCTTGCTTCAAATTATGATAAGGTGAATATGCCTTGAGGTAGTTGAATTCTATAGCAGAACTATCAGCACAGCCATATTCTGGAATCCAACCTTTACCTACTGTGAATTTGTGGTATCGCAACATATCTAAAACTCCCACAGCTGGCAATGCTACTTTGAACAACTCCGGACGTTGGGTCATACACGCACCAACAAGTAATCCACCATTGGATCCACCTTGTATAGCAAGGTGTTCAGATGAGGTGTATTTTTCTTTGATGAGATATTCTGCCGCTGCGATAAAGTCGTCAAAAACATTTTGTTTTTTCTCCTTCATACCACCTTGGTGCCAAGCCTCACCTAATTCATTTCCGCCACGAATGTTTGCGATGCAATACACGCCACCATTTTCCAAGAACATAATTCTGCTTGCAGAAAATCCTGGTTGAATTGGGACGCTGAATCCTCCGTATCCGTAAAGGAGAGTAGGGTTGGTGCCGTCGAGTTTGATGCCCTTTTTCGATACAATGAACATCGGAACTTCTGTACCGTCTTTGCTCTTGTACATCACTTGCTTACTTTCAAAATCCTCTGGTTTGAAAGGCAATGACATTCTGCTAAACTCTGTACTTTTTCCTGTAGTAAAATCATACTTGTAGATCACACCAGGATAAGTAAATGAGCTGAAAGAATAGAAACAATAGGTGTCAGTTTTTTTCGCTCCGAATCCTCCTGCGCTGCCTGTTCTATCTGGGAGAGCAAGTTCTTTTTTATTAGAACCATCCATCGCCATTGTGAAGATGCGTGTATTTGCTTTATCCAAGTAGCTCGCTGTGAGTTGACCACCACCAGTGCTCACCGATTGGAGTAAGTTTTCAGTTGCAGGAATAATCTCTTTCCAATTTTCCTTCGCTGGATTTTTAGGGTCAATACTCACCAATCGATAGGTTGGAGCATCGATGTCTGTCATTACTAAAATTCTTCCATCATCTGTAACGTCGACAGGAGAGTTATGTTGGGTCACATCAGTGAAGAGCGGAGTGAATTTTCCCTTTAAATCCGAACCTTCGCGATACCAAATTTCTGATCCATCTGTTCCGGGAGATGAAATCAAGAAAGTCATTTTTTTATTCTCAGTCATATAAAGACTGTTGTACATATACGGGCGCTCATTATCACGGTGCACAAGAATATCTTGTTCTTGTTTTGTACCCAATTTGTGATAGTACACCATGTGGTACATGTTGTTTCCACTGAGCTCTTCTCCCTTTGCAGGCGCAGGATAGCGGCTGTAGAAGAATCCATCATTGAACCATGATGCATCGCTGAATTTCACCCACTCGAGGACATCACCTGTTGGTTGTTTTGTTTCGATATTATACACCACAATCTTTGACCAATCGCTACCACCTTCACTGATTGCGAAAGCAATGTGCTTGTTGTCATCAGAAGGAGACAAGAGTGATGCTGAAGTGGTACCGTTGGCAGAGAGCGCATTTATATCTAGGAATAATTCATCTGCACCATCGATACCATTTCTCACGAAATATTTTCCTTGGGCCTCAAGTCCACTATTTTTATAAATTATAAAACGTTCGCCTACTCGAACAGGCATTCCCACTTTTTCTACGTTGATCAACTCTGTGATACGCGCCTTGATTGAATCACGAAGCGGAATCGAGTCGAGATAGGAACGGGTGAGGATGTTCTGTTCTTTCACCCAAGCAGCTGTTTGTTCGCTGGTGTCGTTTTCGAGCCACAGATAAGGATCGTAAACATTTTCCCCAAAGAAAGTAAGGTTAGAATCTTGCTTTGCAGTGATAGGGTACTTCTCAATTTTCATACGTTGAATCGTCGGTTTTTTTTCTTCAGAGCATGCGACTAATAGGCCGGCAATGCAGATGAAGGATAACATTTTTTTCATGAGAATAATTTAATTTTCTACAAAATCTAAATCTCTTCCATAGGTTTCCTTGAGCATTGACCAACCAATGAATGCGAGGACCAATGATAAGGCACCCACTACTATTGCTGCTTCAATGCGGCTTTCAAGTAAGCCCATTAGATATACAAATAAAGCAGAAAGGGGAACCATCATCCCACGAGCAAAGTTAGGAACGGTCGTGGCACTCAATGCGCGGAGATTGGTGCCGAATAATTCTGCGGCAACTGTCACGAAAATCGCCCAGAATCCGACCCCGAATCCTAGGAGTCCGCAAGCGAAGTAAAGCATATCAGCGCTCTTCATAGGAAGGAAAAGATAGAATGACATGAAGATGCCTGTGAGACAGAAGAAGATGAGCAATACATTTTTTCTGCTTCGCATCAATTGGGATAATAATCCGCTCGTAAGATCTCCGAAGGTCATGCCGAGGTAGCAATTTCGAATAGCAATGCCTGCGCTAAGATTTTCTTGAATACCAAGAGACTTGCCGAATTCAGGGGCTTGATAAATAAGTACACCGACCACAAACCACGCAGGCATTCCCATTAGAATGCAGCTCATGTAGCGTTTTAGTCGTGAGCGGTTATTGAATAGCATAAAGAAATTTCCTTTGGAAACATTCGAACTTGCTGTTGCTCTAAACATGCCGCTTTCATGCACACTCACGCGTAAGAAGAGAAGAGCGAGTCCTAGTCCGCCACCAATGAAATATGTAATACGCCAATCGAATTTATTCCCAATCAAGGTTGCTGCAATCGCTCCGCTCACACCCACAGAAGCAATGATCATGGTGCCGATGCCTCGCTTTTCTTTTTGCATGAGTTCGCTCACTAATGTTATACCCGCACCTAATTCGCCCGCTAGTCCGAGACCAGAGAGCACACGACAAACACCATAGGAGTAAATTTCTTGTACAAAGCCATTGGCAATATTTGCGGAGCTGTAGAGAATGATAGATCCGAAGAGGACAGATATACGTCCACGTTTATCGCCGAGCATGCCCCATAGGACGCCACCCACGAGCATTCCCACCATCTGCAGATTGGTAAGCAGCATGCCCATTTCGCCATTAGCTTTTCCTAAATAGCCGAGTTCAGTAAGGCTATCTTGACGAAGAACGCCAAAGAGTACAATGTCAAAAATATCTACAAAGTATCCGAGGGCAGCGACTAGCACGGCCATCCAAATACCTTTCGTCTGAGTTTCGTTGGTCATAAAAACGGTTTAGCTCAGCGAAGTAACAACATTTTGTCACTTAGAACAACTGCCTATCTGATGTTAGAAGGCTTGCTTAGAATAATTAAAGAGGTTTTTATAATTAAAGATTTTTCTAAAGAAAGCACTTACAATTATGTTTATCTTAATTGAATTTTCAAGACTTGCCCAGGACGAATATTTTCTCCGCACTTATTCCATTTCATGATATCCTCAGGAGTCACCTTGTGTTTTTTGGCAATTGCCCAAAGGGTGTCTCCATTTTTAACTTTGTACGTGACAATGTCGTCTTGCTTTGGAGTCACTGGTTTTGGTTTCGGAAGGGGAGTCACTTTTGTTGTATCGGGCTTATTCGCGTTATCAAGCAAAACAGCATCAGGCACTGCTGTCGGATCGATATTTTGTTCATCTTTAGTTTCAGGTTCTTCAGCCTTTGGAACACGCTTGCGCGTGGTCTTTACAATCTTGAGACGTTGCCCTGCACGGATTTTATCAGAACGAAGCTTGTTCCATTTCTTGATTTGAGCAATGGTGGTCTTGTGCTTGCGAGCGATGACACCCAATGATTCTCCTTTGCGTACTACATGATAAACATTCTCTTCGATCACCATGGTCTCTATTGGAATCACCTTTGGCTTTGGGGTCCATTTGTAAATGCTATCCTCCAATGCTTTGAATTTTCCGGTGTATTGATTGTCTAAAATGAAAGACACTTTTTTATAGTTCGCCTCAATTCGATCGCCGATGAAAATAGGATTGAGCTTTTTCATTGCTACGATATCCGCACCAGTTAAGGCACTCAAACCTTCAAAGTAGACAGGTTGAGTGAAGCTGATGCTTTCATAATTTCCAAGAATATCGAAATAGTGATGCAACTGATTATTGACGCGATTATAGGTTTGTTTGAAAAGCTTATTCGTGTAGACAAAGAATTGCACGAAGAAATCTGCATCATCATCGATCGATTGCCATTCTCTTTCCTGAGCAGAGGAAATTCGTTTCGCGTAGGCACGGCTCACATACCATGCTTTCAAAGTGAGTTCTGCATTACCATTAAAACTTTGGTGAATTGATTTTAACTCTTTGATGGCTGCATCAATGGCAAAGTCACCACCGCGACGCTCGTCCACGATGCTGTCCATGCGCAATTGCTGATAACGAGCGCTGAGATAATCCATACCGAAGAGTCCGGCACGATCACGGTTGTCTTTATGTGCAGGGTTCATTCCACTCATGAGAAGTGGAATGAATTTGAATTCTTTCGGCAGACCCGCAAGACTCAATTTTTTTTCAATAAGAGGAAAATATAAATCGCAAATAGAGTGAAGCTGAATATAGCGCTCTACCTTATGATCTGGGAAATAGAGGTTGTGAAAAATAAGAGCCTCTTCATATCCATATTTGACAGCTATGCCTAGAATAGGTTCGTTATCAGTAGGGGGTGCGAATAAGGTGGTCTTGTCAGAATAGGAACGATCAGCGAAATGGCTCGGATGATTTTTAGTCAATTCCTGAATCAGCCACTGCTCAGTCGATTTTTTAAATACTTCTTCTTGTTCTGCTAAAAATACTAATTGTCCGAATGATAAGTAAGAAAACAGAACAAGAGAGAATGAGATGATAAAACGCGTCATAGGCTATTAATCCACTTGGTATTCCAAGCGCATGGTGATAGATGCAGTTTTTCTCTTAGATGATGTATTGAATGTACCGCCCCAGCTGTAATCCTCTGACGAGTTTTGTGCAGTAATTTGAAAGATACCCATGTTGGCATTTCTTAAATTACCAAGGTTTCCACCAGCATTTAATGCGATTTGTTCAGCTCTCACTTTAGCGTCTTGCGTTGCAGCGGCGATCATTTCAATTTTCAATTCTGCTAACTTGGTGTAGTAGTATTGAGGTTCATTTGAATAGAATTCAATTCCAGAATTGATGAGTTCTGTTACTTCACGAGATACGCTCTCAATTTTGTCAACTTCGTTTGATTCGATGGTCACACGTTGCGTAAGACCATATCCAGCAAAAATGGAAATGTAGCGTTCGCCTTCATATCGAGAATCGAATTGCTTTTCAATATTCACTGCAGAAAAAATGATAGATTCTGCTGGTACACCCTTCGAAGAAAGGAATTCTTTGATGATCTCACGATCTTTATTAAGTGCTTCACTAGCCTCTGCAAGATTGAAACTGGTTCTTGAAAATGAACCTTCCCAAACAATTAAATCTGAAATAAAATCTTTTGAACCAAGACCTGTAACGAAGATCACATCTTCTGCTTTGTGCCTATTGGCGTAGGTGTAAGAGAAAAGCGCTGCTGCAATAACAACAGCCGCAGCGATAAAAATGGAACCTAAGGCTTGTTTCATTATTAGAAGTAATTGATTCAGTAAAGAAACAAAAAAGATGCCCATAAAAGACAGGATTCTTCAATTGTTCGTTTTTCACTTTTGACTTTTGATAACTCCTGGATGTCGTGTTAATATCTTGGGCTTTTGCCAACACTTTTGTAAGGCATCAGGAATAACCTGTTGAAGCTTTAACCAATGCTCAAATTATGCATCCGAGAACAAAAAAATGGTTGCTGTTCGCAGTTACCGCTATTAGCTTTTACCTTTTGATGGCTCGCTAAAAACAGTCATTTCTTTTGGCACGGTCTTGTGTATGGCTCAAATTGATATATTTGAAAAGTAAACAAGACTTATGAAATACCTATCTATTCTATCTATTTGCGCAATCTTACTCACTTCATGTGGTCATGAAGAGAAGGTTGTCTTTACATCCGAAGAAATCACACTCAGTGCAGAAGGCCCGTTATTCGAAGGGTCCAACACTTTGCAGGGCTCTATGCTTATTGATTTGAATAAAATCAAAGCCGGAACTACCGCAGAAAATGTTGAGAGTGTAAAAATTAAAAGCGTTAAGCTTACTTCTACTGACTCGTTATTATTCAACGAGATTTCAAATATCACCTTACAATGCACTTCGAATGATGCAAGCATGATTCAATCTGCTGTGCTTAATCCAGTGCCAGAAGGTGCTTCGAGCATTTCACTCATCCCTTCAGCTGAGGCGGATTTGGTAGAATTGTTTAAGCAAAAGGAAATGCTATTCGTTGCTGATGCAGAATTACGTGCTGATAAGGACGGCAACATTTCATATAAAGCGGTTGTTGAATTTGAATTAACATTAAAAGATTAATCCTGTGATGAAGAGAATGATTTTGTTTTTCGCTATGGCGCTAATGATGCCAGTATTTGCTAGTGCGCAAGATGCCAATGCGGATAAATTAGTTGGAGTATGGGAACCAAGTCACGGCAAGGCTCGTGTGAAGGTGGAGAAAATTGGAACTAAATTTTATGGTAAAATTGTTTGGTTAAAAGAGCCAAATGATCCTGAAACAGGGAAGCCAAAAGTGGATAAAAACAATCCTGAAGAAGCGCTAAGAAATACTCCTCTTAAAGGATATAGATTGTTGAAGGACTTTATCTACAAAGGAAACAAAGAGTGGTCTGAAGGAACAATCTACGATCCAGAAAACGGTAGCACCTACAAATGTGTGATTCGAATGAAGGACGATAACACTCTTGAAATCCGTGGTTATATCGGCGTTGAAGCGCTAGGTAGAACGGATGTTTGGAAGCGCTTAGAAATCAAGAAATAACTTTTATGAATCGTATTCTCTCTATTGTTCTCCTGCTAGGAGCAAGCATTTCATTGCACGCGCAAGTGGATTCACTTGCTACTGACACGCTCGTAGAGGAGGAGGACTTCTCGATGTACGATAATGTGGACTTTGCAGATCCTGGTGTCAAGCGCTTTTGCACAAGCAAAGTGCTTGACCTCAGTCCTGCTAAATTCATTACGATTGGATACGATTACCAAGCAAGACATCAATTAAATAATGGAGCATACAAAGCCTCTATATTAAATACGACAATTAATTATGGGGAACAATCAACTGCCATCAAAAGCAGCGGAGGACCTCGTTTCAACGCGAATATCCCTGTAATTTCTAGAAATAATATCATCATTCAACTCGGAGCAAACTATCTTCAAAATGATTATGCATTGGTAAATCCTGTAGATCGCTATCCAACTCAAAATCCGATCTTATATCCTCCCATGCAAGAAACGATTGAGCAATCAACATTGCGTTCGATGGGACTGAGCGCTACAGTATTTAAGCCACTCAACGAACGTCAGTTCTTGATTTTACAAGCTTCGCAGGATTGGAATGGAGACTATAATTTCGGTGACTTTCAAGATATGCATATGCCGACTTTTTCGGCGGCAGGAATCTTTGGATGGAAACCAAGCGATCGCAAAATGATCGGCTTTGGTGCTACTAGAAATTATCGTGCAGGGGAATTAAATTACATTCCTGTATTCCTTCTCAACTGGACAGCTCCATCGCGTAAATGGGGAGTGGAAATCCTCGCTCCAGCTCGCGGACACTACCGCAGAACGTTCTCTAGCCGCAGTCTTCTTTTGATTGGATATGAACTCGAAGGAAATTCTTATGTGCTGTCTAAGCCAAGTGTATTTCAGGAAAGCGAATCGACTTTTGTGCTCAGAAGAAGTGAATTGAGATTCAGAGCTGTTTACGAACGCTCTATCAAGAGCTTCATCTGGCTATCATGGCAAGTTGGATATCGCTACAATTACAGCTATAATGTGGATGAGTTGGCAGATGGTCAAGACTTCTTCAGAGGTTTCTTTGGAGAACAACCATTCGCTATTGAAAATGATTTGACCAATAGCTTCTATACGATGTTCACCATCAATTTGGTGAGTCCTTAATCGACTTGATTTAATGTGATTTTACGATCATCACCTGCGGTGATGAATTGCTCGCTGTCGAGCCACAATGCTGCATTCACGCTATGTGTATGCCCCGTTCCGCTCGCCTCTTGTTTTGATTTTACCTCCAGCGTTTCTGCATCCCACAACTTGTAAGACTTATCCCGCGAGGTGGTCAGCATATTTTTTTTATTCGGAGAAAAAGAGATGTGGTAGATCGTGCTGTAATGCGCTGGCAATTCGAGCAAGAGTTTGTAATCTTCTTTAGTATTCCAAACTTTAAGCAGTCCGTCTTTACCACCACTCATCAATGCATTTTTTGTCGGGTGATAGCACAAACTAGTGACACCATCTTTGTGTCCTTGTAGTGTGTAGATTTCGTTGTAGAAAAAAGTCTCGAAGATTCTGATTTTCTCATCTCCGCAAGCGATGGCTAATTGATAACCATCCACCGTTAGCGCCAATGCCCGCAACTTGAACTCTCCGAGTGGAATGTGTCTGATTAACTCGAATGAGGGCATATGCCAAATGCTAAAGCTTCCATCTCCAGCCGCGACTATCAATTGCTTTTCTTTTTCATGAAAAAGTAAAGAGTAGATACCAAGACGATGTGTAGTGAAATGCCTGATTTCTTTTTTATCTACTAAATCAATCACATGCAAATCTCCTTGTGAAGTGCCAATGACGAGCAGTTGAAATGATGGAATGTGTAAGAGAGAAAAAACAGGTTGCTCGAGTTTTACTGCAAAAGCTTGTTGCTCCAAAGTATCACTGTTCCATTTCACTACAAACTTATCTCCCGCACCGCTGAAGAACGACGCACGGTCGCTTCCTGCCGTCAGAGTATAGACAGAGGCCGCATGTTCCGTATTGGTTCGTAGGACTTTCACTTTACAAACTTACTATCTTTGTAAAAATTATATCACATGAACTACGTATTTCTAGGATTGGCGCTGCTTTTAATCATTGTTTTTGCAAAGAACAAGTTCAGTAATCGTCGATAATCAATTATAAGGAAGCAAGGGTATGAGTCAAGTTGGAATTCCGAAGGGAACAAGAGATTTTGGACCAGAAGTAATGGTCAAGAGAAATTATATTTTCTCAGTGATTAGAAAGACATTTGAGCGTTTTGGGTATTTGCCATTGGAAACACCTACGATGGAAAATCTTTCTACACTGACTGGAAAATATGGGGAGGAAGGAGACCAACTTATATTCAAAGTGCTTAATAATGGTGACTATTTAAAAGACGCGGATGACGCGGCTTTGAGTCAGCGTGATTCGCGCAAATTGAGTTTTAGTATTTGTGATCGTGCCCTTCGATATGACCTCACAGTGCCATTCGCGCGCTTTGTGGTGATGAATCATAATCAATTGGCTTTACCATTTAAGCGTTATCAAATCCAGCCAGTATGGCGTGCGGACCGTCCGCAAAAGGGCCGCTATCGCGAGTTCTATCAATGCGACGTGGATGTAGTGGGAAGCAATAGTTTATTGAATGAAGTAGAACTGATTCAAATTTTTGACGAGGTACTTACCAATTTAGGACTACCTGATTTTTCCATAAAACTAAATAACAGAAAAATACTCAGTGGCATTGCCGAAGTGGCGGGCGCTGCGGCGCAGATGATGGACATGACCATCGCCATCGATAAGTTAGACAAGATTGGAGTAGAAGGAGTAGAGAAGGAACTGAGAGAAAAAGGATTCAATGATGATCAATTAAAAGTGATCAATTCAGTATTGAATATTTCAGGTTCGAATGAAGAAAAACTCACACAACTAAAAGGCATTCTTTCAGCAAGTGAAATTGCGGTGAAGGGCATCGAAGAGGTGCAATATATTTTGACAAGAGTAGCAAGTGTAGGTCTGGAAAGAGCGAAGCTTGAGTTGGATCTGACACTTGCGCGTGGACTGAATTACTACACTGGAGCAATCTTCGAAGTGAAGGCAAATGGTGTTCAGATGGGAAGCATTTGCGGCGGCGGTCGTTACGATGACCTCACCGGAATCTTTGGATTGCCCGGCCTCAGCGGTGTTGGGATATCATTCGGTGCGGATCGTATCTATGATGTGATGACCGAACTTCAACTTTTTCCACAAGAAATTGGAGCTACTACAAAATTACTTTTCGCTAATTTCGGAGAAACAGAAGAGATCTATTCTCTTCCCATTTTACGTCAGATAAGACAAGCAGGTATCAATGCAGAGATTTATCCTGAGGCTGCGAAGATGAAGAAGCAATTCAAATATGCAGATGACAAGAAGATTCCATTTGTGGCCATCATTGGTGCAGATGAAATGTCAAATGGTACCATCGCTTTGAAGAATATGCAATCTGGCGAACAATCTAATGTTCGTCTCGAAGAATTGATTTCGCAATTGAAATAATTACTCGACCATCAATACCAAGCCTTTCAAGTATTCTCCCTCTGGGTGGAATACATTGATAGGGTGATCTGCTGGTTGGTGCAATTGGTGAAGGATACGCACTTTTCTTCCAGCACTAATTGCTGATGCAATGACAGTATTGGTGAAGAGTTGTTTGTCTACTGCTTGTGAGCACGAGAAAGTGAAAATAATTCCACCGGGTTTTATTTGACTAATCGCAGCTTCATTGATACGCTTGTATCCTTGCACTGCCTTGTGGCGCGCGCTCAAATGCTTAGCAAATGCTGGCGGATCGAGTACAATGATATCGTAATCAACTTCCAAGTTTTTCATGTAATCCACCGCATCTGCTTTGATCACTTTGTGATTCGCATTTTCAAAGCCATTAAGAATGATATTCGATTCAGTGAGGTCTAATGCCTTCTGACTGCTGTCGAGGCTGTGAACAATCTCCGCACCGCCTCTAAGGGCATAGACAGAGAAACCACCAGTGTAGCAAAATGTGTTGAGTACTTTCTTGCCTTGTGAAAGCTCGCCTAATAGTTTTCTGTTCTCTCGTTGGTCGATAAAGAATCCTGTCTTTTGACCTTCCTCCCAATCGATATGAAACTTACATCCATGCTCTAGAGCAATCGCGTCGAGCTTGCTACCATGTAAGTATGAATCGCTCGATGTTTCTGATGAATTCTTGGATAGCTTTTCAGCGCTCTTGTCATAGATGGCTTCTAGTTTACCGCCATAAACATGAAGCAAAGCATCTTTGATTTCATTTCTCAAACGGTGCATTCCAGCGCTGTGGCTTTGAATCACAGCGGTCTTGCCATAGATGTCGATGATCAACCCAGGAAGTCCGTCTCCTTCCGCATGCACTAATCGATAAATAGAAGTATTTGCAGAATCGACAAACCCTAGATTTTTCCTTACATCATAGGCGTTTTGAATCTTTTGAATCCAGAAATCAGAGGAGTTATTGTAATTCTTACCAAAAGCAAACACGCGCACAGCAATGCTTCCTTCCGAGTAGTGTCCCGTTCCTAGCTGATTTCCCTTGTGGTCAAGCACGTTTACGATATCCCCGCTTTTTGGCAGACCATCCATTTTCTGAATAGCTCCGCTAAAAATCCAAGGGTGTTGGCGAAGGATACTATGTTCTTTTCCTGACTTAAGGCTGATTTGGACAAGTGAATTCATGCCGCAAATCTAAGGCAAAGCGACTAATCGTCGAGCCCTGGCAATGAGAGGCGCAACATGTCGTCGAGAACCAGCTCTTGATGATCGAGTTTCCAGCGAATCATTTTATGTAAAAGTTCGCTATCAAATTGTGGAAGTAATTTATCCACTTCATCCAAAGTAGGAGCGGTATGTAAGAGCTGCGCTGATAGCGCTTCCCAAATGTGTTCGTATTGTTTGGTCTCCAAACCTTTCTTCGCTCTATCGCGACAAATGTCACATTTGCCGCACGCTTCTGGCTCTTTTTCTCCGAAATATTCAAGCAATTGAACACTGCGACAGCGATCGCGCTGCATGTAGCGAATCATGCCTTCCATGCGTTCGGTTTCTGCTTTGATGCGATCTTCATAAACCTCTTTCGATAAGCGTAAATGCTCCGCACTTTCACGAGCAGTGAGGTAAGTAATCTTAGGCGTATCTGTTGCAGGAATGTAGTCGATCACATTCTGTTTTTGTAGTAAATACAATAAGCTTATGACCTCCTTATCTGATGTCCGAATTTGCTTGGCAATTTCGCTTTCTTTGATGGGCACATAATTATCGAATAGTCCGCCATACATGCGAAGCAACTGCTTTATGAAACCATCCATCTGGGCATGTGCTACTTGAAAACTGTATAAATCTCCTTTGCTAATGGATATCGTGCATCGCGAAGGCATGTGAATGCTATCGCTGAGGGCGATGTATTCCGCGGCTTCCAGGATATTCAAAGCATGCATTGTTTCTGCAGCTTTGAGGTGAAAAGACTTTACGAATGCAGCAAGATTAAACTCAAACTGCACATCTTTTCCAGCTCCTACTGCTAGTTGGAAATTATTTCCCAGCGCTTGATAAACACGGCGAATGGTATCGATGGGAGGGAATTTTGCTTCTACTTTTTCTCGAAGAGAAATTAAATCGCCCTTGTTGTAGAGCAACACTCCGTACGCTTTTTTTCCATCTCTTCCTGCGCGTCCTGCTTCTTGGAAGTAAGCTTCGGGGGTGCTAGGAACATCCATGTGAACCACTACTCGCACATCTGGTTTGTCGATGCCCATTCCGAAGGCATTGGTCGCACAGATAATGCGAGATTCGTTTCTGAGCCATCGTTTAAATGCTGCATCTTTTTCTTGATGCGTTAGACCAGCGTGGTAAAAGGTAGCGCTGTGTCCTCTTCTATAGAGAAATTCAGCCACTTCCTTGGTGCGGGCGCGAGTACCACAATACACTACAGCACTGCCCGGCACATTTTTCAAAATATCTAGAAGCTTATCTTCTTTGTTCTCATGTTCGATTACCACATATGCGAGATTCGGTCGAGCGAAGCTCGTACCGATCACATTCTCCAATTTGAAATGAAGTTTCGCTTGGATATCTGTAACTACTGCTGGAGTGGCGCTAGCGGTTAGAGCAAGCACCGGAACAGTAGGATGGAACTCTCGAATAGCAGCGATTTCAAGATATGAGGGACGAAAATCATATCCCCATTGGGAGATGCAATGCGATTCGTCTACCGCTATCATTGAAACCATCATGCGTTTGAAACGCTCTTTGAAAAGTGTGCTCTTCAATCGCTCTGGAGCGACGTACAGAAACTTGTATTTTCCCTGAACGCATAGATCAAGGGTCTTGTCGATCTCTCGAAAATTCATAGCGCTTGTTATAGCCACTGCGCTTATCCCTCGCTCGCGAAGATTGGATACTTGATCATACATCAATGCCATCAAAGGACTCACCACGAGGCAAACTCCTTCCATACACAATGCAGGAACTTGAAAACAAACACTTTTTCCTCCTCCTGTTGGCAGCAGTGCCAATGTATCGTTGCCATTCAGCACAGACAATACGATTTCCTCCTGACGCGGACGAAACGCAGCGTGGCCCCAATAGCGATTTAATATTTCAAGTGGAGTTACTATAGACACCTTGCAAAAATACGAAATAGTGTCGCCACTCTGAAAAGGGCGCAGCAGTGGGCTTTGAGATTGATTATCTTCGCAGGAAATTATTGAATAGAATGCGACATAAGATAGTAGCAGGAAACTGGAAAATGAATAAAACGCTTGAAGAAGCGATGGAAATTGCTATTGCACTTCAAGAAAGAAAAGAGGATGTTCCCCAAGGAGTGAAAGTAATTATAGCACCTCCGGCGCTTTATTTAGCGAACATTGAAATGATGGAAGAACCATTCTTTTATCTATCAGCTCAAAACTGCAGTCACCATGATTTCGGAGCCTTCACAGGTGAAATCAGCGCTGCAATGTTGGATGGAATGAATATTCCTTTTTGTATTCTCGGACATAGCGAGCGTCGTCAATATTTTCATGAAACAGATGAATTGATTGCTTCGAAAATTGACGCTTGTCTTCGCCACAATGTTCAGCCTATCTTCTGTTGCGGGGAAGTTTTAGAAGAAAGAAAAGACAAGAAGCATTTTATCACAGTGCTTCATCAAATTGAAAAAGCATTGTTCCATCTAAGTGCCGATCAAATGGAAAAAGTAATCGTCGCTTACGAGCCGGTATGGGCAATCGGAACAGGTGTTACCGCCTCTAATGACGAAGCGCAAGAAATGCAC
>Ga0315907_10002189_pt1 | contig 25144 bp, 21 predicted proteins | sample LakEriMetagenome_3_FD_203525 | JGI IMG/M metagenome (GOLD analysis project Ga0315907, IMG submission 203525) | Freshwater fungal communities from buoy surface, Lake Erie, Ohio, United States - Buoy 12 MA123 | ecosystem: Environmental > Aquatic > Freshwater > Lake > Lake biofilm | place: USA...
GTGGGCAACCCGGACCGTGCCTTCGATTTCGCGGCGCTGCCGCACTGCGGCGTCGGTCTCGCCCGGCTCGAGTTCATCATCAACCGCATGATCGGCGTGCACCCGCGTGCGGTGCTCGACTTCGACAAGCTCGATGTCGGTCTACGGGCGCAGATCCGCGCGCAGATGGCCGGATACGACGACCCGGTCGGGTTCTATGTCGACAAGCTCGCCGAGGGCATCGCGCAGATCGCTGCCGCCTTCGCGCCGCAGCCGGTGATCGTGCGCCTTTCGGACTTCAAGTCCAACGAGTACGCGAACCTGATCGGTGGCCGCCTCTACGAACCCGTCGAGGAGAACCCGATGCTCGGCTTCCGCGGCGCCGCGCGATACGTGGACCCGTCGTTCCGGCCCTGCTTCGAGCTCGAGTGCCGCGCCCTGCGGCGTGTCCGCGAAGAGATGGGCCTCGAGCATGTGCAGGTCATGGTGCCGTTCGTGCGCACCCTAAACGAGGCGCGCGAAGTCACGGCGCTGCTGGCAGCGAACGGGCTCGGTCGCGGCGTGAACGGCCTCAAGGTGGTGATGATGTGCGAGCTGCCCTCGAACGCGGTGCTCGCCGCCGAGTTCCTGCAGTTCTTCGACGGCATGTCGATCGGCTCCAACGACATGACCCAACTGACGCTCGGCGTCGACCGCGATTCGGGGATCGTCGCCAAGCACTTCGACGAACGCGATCCTGCGGTCAAGGCGATGCTCTCGATGGCGATCCGCGCCTGCCGCGACGCCGGGAAGTATGTGGGTATCTGCGGTCAGGGACCGTCCGACCACCCCGACCTCGCGCGCTGGCTGGTCGAGCAGGGCATCGACAGCCTGTCGCTCAACCCGGACACCGTGGTCGAGACCTGGCTGATGCTCTCCCGGATGACGCCGCGCGACTAGACCCGCGACGGCGCGACGGTCGCGTGCGCAGCGCGGATGTGCCGTCGCATGATGTGGGCGGTGGCCAACGCGCCGCAGAGCGCGATCGTGAACGCGATGCCCCAGGATTCCGTGGCAACGTCGATTCCGACACCCATCGCGATCCAGAGCGGACCCGTCCAAACGGGCGCCCCGTACTCGAGCGAGGCTCTGCAGCCCGGGCAAGCGTTGAACCCGTAGTGGACTTCAGTTCCGCAGTTAGGACAGTGGCTGGTGGACACGGTTGACCTCCGAATTACCGGAAGAAGGTTAACCGACCGTTGAGGCACCAGGCGGTCGCGAACTGCGACCGGATTCACAGTTCCGCCGTCAATCGTTCCCTGGGCTGCGCCCCGAGAGGAACGGACAGACCGACAGGTCGACATTGCCGCCCGACAACACGATGCCGACCGCATCGCCCGGCGCGCCCAAGCGACCCTCGAGCAGCGCCGCGATCGGCACCGCCGAGGACGGCTCGATGAGCAGGCGCACATCCTCGAGCAACACGCGCATCGCCGCGATGATCGCCGACTCGGACACGGTCAAGACATCATCGACCGCGGCGCCGAAGATCGCAAAAGGGCGGGCGCCGATCGAACCCCGCAGACCATCCGCGATGGTCGGCGGTGAGCCGCTCCACCCGAGCCGCTGGCCGCCATGGAACGACTGCGCCGCATCATCCGCAGCGGCCGGCTCGACACCGATCACACGACAGCCGGGCGCCATGCTGCGTACCGCGAGCGCGCAGCCAGCCAACAGCCCCCCGCCCCCCACAGGCGCCGCGAAGACATCGAGCTGCGGCTGCTCGGCCAAGAGCTCCAACGCGGCGGTCCCCTGCCCTGCGATCACGCGCGAGTCGTCGAAGGGATGCACCACCGCTGCACCGGTCTCTTGCACGAGGGTCGCGAGCATCGCCTCGCGCGGCGCCAGCCCCGGTTCACAGCGATGGAGTTCGGCACCCTCGGCGAGGATGGCGGCCAGCTTCACGGGCGATGCATCGCGCGGCGTGACCACGAGGCAGCGCCATCCGAGCAACCGGGCCGCACGCGCGAGCGCCGCGCCGTGGTTGCCGGAGGAATGGGTGGCGACGACACGGGCCCGCCGTCCGGCGACCGCTTCGTCCTCCAAGGCCAGCAGCGCATGGGTCGCGCCGCGGTACTTGAACGCCCCGGCGTGCTGCAGGTTCTCGCATTTGAGGAACACCTTCCGATCGCAGCGTTCGTCCAAGCGATCGGAACGGATGACCGGTGTACATACGACCCGCCCCTGCAGGCGCCCGGCTGCAGCGACCACCTGTGGGAAATCCGGCAGGTCGGCGGGCGGCGACCCGGCGGCCACCGCGGCGAGTCTCAGCATGCGCCGCGGGCGCCGAGGTTGAAGAGGTGATCGCGGTAGTGCTGCAGTTCGCGCACGGAGTCGCGGATGTCCTCAAGCGCGAGATGGGTGCTCTCCTTGGTGACGCCCTCGGCGACACCCGGGGCCCAACGGCGCGCGAGTTCCTTCACGGTGCTGACATCGAGATTGCGGTAGTGGAAGAACGCCTCGAGCGTCGGCATCAGACGCGCCATGAAACGCCGGTCTTGGCAGATGCTGTTGCCGCACATGGGCGACGCCCCTTTGACGACATGCCGCGACAGGAACTCGAGCGTCGCGGCTTCGGCGGCGGCAAGCGTCACCCGGCTCTCCCGCACCCGCGCGAGCAGACCCGAGCCGCCGTGCTGGCGTTGGTTCCAGGCGTCCATGCGCGCAAGCGTGGCCTCGTCCTGGTGGATCGCGAACACCGGCCCCTCGGCGATGAGACGCAGCGAGGAGTCGGTGACGAGGGTCGCGATCTCGATGATCGTGTCGGACTGCGGCTGCAGACCGGTCATCTCGAGATCGATCCAGATGAGGGCATCGCGACTCGGCAAGGCTTCAGACATGGACTTCACCGCTGCAGAAGGCCCCGCTCGCTTGCGGTGCCGGTTGTGGACGAGTCTAGCAGAGGATAGAGTCGCCATCGGTCAGACAGTCAGGCGGCAGCAGTGGAGTTCGAGGCACAGGTGATCGCAGCGTTCGGGCGCCATCTGCAGGTGCGCGACGATGCCGGTATCTGCCACGAAGCACGGCCGTTCGGACGCCGCATGCAGGCGGTCTGCGGAGACCGCGTCCGCTGCCGATCCGATGCCGCATACGGCGAGGTCCACGCCATCGAGGTGCTGCCGCGGACCTCGCTGCTGCAACGCTCGACCTTGCGCGGCGGCGCCGAGCCGGTGGTCGCCAACATCGACCTGCTGGTGGTGGTCGTCGCACCGCAGCCCGAGCCCGACCTGTTCGTCGTCGATCGATATCTTTGTGCCGCGAGCTCTGCAGGCCTTGCAGGCCTCGTGGTCCTCAACAAATCCGACCTGCCGGGCGCTGAGCCGACCGCTACCGCCCTCGAGACCTACCGCGCCGCGGGCTATGCCACCTTGACCTGCAGCACGGCGACGGGCGCCGGGATGGCTGAACTCGAGGCGGCGCTGAACACCCACCGCAGCGTGTTCGTCGGCCAGTCGGGTGTCGGGAAATCCTCGTTGATCGCGCGGCTCGTGCCGCAGGCGAGCGTGGCGGTCGGGGCGCTCGATCGGGCCGCCGAAGGACGCCACACGACGACCGCCGCGCGCGCCTACGACCTCGCACCGTCCGGTCAGTTGCTCGATTCCCCCGGGGTGCGCGATTTCGCGCCCGCCATCGGCGCGCTCGACCCGCGCAGCCTCGGCTTCCCCGAAGTCGAACGGCTCGCGGTCGAGTGCCGGTTCCAGGATTGCCGGCATCTGCGTGAGCCGGGTTGCGCCGTCCTCGCAGCGACCGAGAGCGGTGCCCTAGACCCCCGGAGATACGAGAGCTATCGGCGGTTGCGCCGGCTCTATGAGGATCTGCAAGCCGCCGCCTCGCCGGGCGGACGGCGCGCTCCGCGCCGGGGCGGAGGTCACTGACCGAGCGACAGTCGACCGGCTAGCGCGTGGGCGAGCGTGCCGCCATCGATGTATTCGAGTTCGCCGCCGATCGGGACCCCGTGCGCGATCCGCGTCGCGCGCACGCCGCGGGCGCGGGTGAGTTCCGCGAGGAAATGCGCGGTCGCCTCGCCCTCGACCGTGGGATTGGTGGCGAGGATGACTTCCTGTACGAGACCTCCTCTCAGCAGCGCCTCGAGCTCGCCGATGCCGAGCTGTTCCGGGCCGATGCCATCGAGCGGCGAGAGGTGCCCCATCAATACGAAGTATCGCCCCCGATAGCCGCCCGATTGCTCGATGGCGACCACATCCGCCGGCGATTCGACCACGCACAAGAGCGAGGCGTCCCGCTGCGGGGATTCGCAGACCGCACAGAGCTCCGCTTCGGTGAACATCCGGCAGCACCGGCAACGACCGACATTCGTGAGCGCATGGTCGATCCCCTCGGCAAGCCGACGCGCCCCATCACGGCCATCCTGCAGAAGGTGGAACGCCATGCGTTGCGCGGTCTTCGGACCGACGCCGGGCAGCGTGCGCAGCGCGTCGATCAACCGCGCCACCGAGGGGGCGTGCTTCATCAGAACGGCATCTTGATGCCCGGCGGCAGACGCATGCCGGACATCGCAGCGGACATGAGCTGCTGGCTCTCGCTCTCGATGCGGCGCACGGCGTCGTTGATCGCCGCGGCGATCAGGTCTTCCAACATCTCGCGATCTTCGCCCACCACCGCCGGCTCGATCTGCACGCGGCGAACCTCGTGCTTACCGGTCATGGTGACCTTGACCATGCCACCACCGGACTCGCCGGTGACCTCGAGGCGCGCGACTTCCTCTTGGGCTTTCTGCATGTTGCGCTGCAGGGCTTCCGCCTGCTTCATCATGTTGCCAAAACCGCCGGACATCAGGTCTACCTCAGGTGGGACGGATGGAATCGGGTTTGATCGTGGCGCCGAACTTGTCGCGGAACGCGCGGACCGTCGGATCCTCCTCGAGCGAGCGGCGTGCCGAAGCGAGACGCGCTTCGGCGTCGCGCTCTTGAGCACGCGCCGGCGTATCGGGCTCGGATTGCGCGATGCCGATCTCGACCTTGACGGCCTCGCCCAGATGGCGCGTCAGCGCCTGGGCGAGCTTTTCCACGAGCGCCGTCGTGCGCAGGGTCTGTTGAGACGGGTCGAGCGAGAGACGGATCACCGCGCCATCGCGCCCCGCGTAGGCGCAATGCGAGGCGAGTTGACGCACGGCGCCGCCGACCTCGAGCTGCGCGAGCGTGGCAGGCCAGTCATCGAGTGCGCTGCGTGCGACGACGGGGCGTTCTTTCGCGCCACCGCCCGCCTCCACCGGCGATGCGCTCGAGGCGGGCCTCGGCCGGGGCGTTGCGGCGGCAGAGACGCCCGCCGCGCCCGCCGCGGGGGCCTGACCGCCCTCGCCGCCTGCCGGCCGGAACGCGAGCATCCGCAGCAGCGTGATCTCGAACCCGGAGCGCGCATCGGGCGCCCAAGCGAGATCGCGCCGGCCGAGGATCGCGGTCTGGTAGTAGAGCTGGACATCTTCGGGGCTGATGCGGGCGGCAAGATCCGCCAACAGCTCGGACGGATGCAGATCATCCCCTTCGTAGGCCGGCAAGGCCTGGCGCAACGCGACCCGCACCAACAAGGTCGCGAGTGCATCGAGCACTTCGCCGTGATCGGGCGCCCACTCTTCGAGGCTTTTCGCGTAATCGAGCAGGGCCGCCGCGTCGCCGTCGGCCAAAAGACCCGCGAGTCGCGCCACCTGCCGACGATCGACCGTCGCAAGCATCGCCCGGGCCTCGTCCTCGGCGACCTTGCCGCCACCGAAGGCGAGCAGCTGATCGAGCAAGGAGAGACCATCGCGCATGCTGCCGTCGGCGGCCTCGGCGACGAGCTGCACCGCCGCGTCGTCGAAGGCGATGCCCTCCGCGCCGAGGATGGTCTTGATGCGCGCGCTGATCAGCGGCACAGAGAGCCGCTTGAGGTTGAACTGCAGGCAGCGCGAGAGCACCGTGACCGGCAACTTCTGCGGGTCGGTGGTGGCGAGCAAGAACTTCACATGCGGCGGCGGTTCTTCGAGCGTCTTCAGCAGCGCGTTGAAGGAGTGCGCCGAGAGCATGTGGACTTCGTCGATGAGGTAGACCTTGTACCGACCGCGGGTGGGCGCGTACTGCACGTTCTCGAGGAGTTCGCGGGTGTCGTCGACCTTGGTGCGCGAGGCCGCATCGACCTCGATGAGATCGACGAAACGCCCTTCATCGACCTCGCGACACGTGGCGCATTCCCCGCAAGGGGCGGGTCCCGCCGACACTTCGCAATTGAGGCACTTGGCGAGGATGCGCGCGATGGTGGTCTTGCCCACGCCGCGGGTGCCGGTGAAGAGGAAGGCGTGATGGACGCGGTTGGTGGCGAGCGCGTTGGAGAGCGCCTGCAGCACATGCTCCTGGCCGGTGAGTTCCTCGAAGCGCTTGGGGCGCCATTTGCGGGCGAGTGCGGTGTAGCTCATCGCGTGGGGACTCGGGGGACGGGACTCAAGTGGGAGGCGGCCCGCACCAGCCTGACTCCGGCGCCCGACCGCACCGCGACCGTTGCTCCCTTCCGGGCCTGGCGGAATTGACGGCTGGTCGTCGCGGAGGGACCGATGCGGGACACCATGGAACCAATGCGTCCCCGGATGTTACCAGACGGTCACTTCATCGTCGGCATGACGAAGCTCGCGCCCTCGCGGGTCGCCCCAGGCCACCGGGTGGTCACGGTCTTGAGGCGGCTGTAGAACCGTACCCCCTCGGGACCGTGCACATGGTGGTCGCCGAAGAGCGAGGCCTTCCAGCCGCCGAAGCTGTGGAAGGCCATCGGCACCGGGATCGGCACGTTGATGCCGACCATGCCCACCTGGATGCGCTGCGCGAAGTCGCGCGCCACGCTGCCGTCGGCGGTGAAGATCGAGGTCCCGTTGCCGAACTCGTGGGCGTTGATGAGCCGCACGGCGCCCGCGTAGTCGTCCACGCGCGCGATGCAGAGCACCGGCCCGAAGATCTCCTCGCGGTAGATGGCCATCTGCGGCTGCACGCGATCGAAGAGCGAGGCGCCGATGTAGAAGCCCTGCTCGAAGCCGGCGCGGTCCATGCGCAAGCCGCGGCCGTCCACCACGAGCTCTGCGCCCTCGGTGATACCGCGGTCGATGTAGCCGCGCACGCGCTCGAGGTGGACACGCGTGACGAGCGGCCCCATCTCGACGGCCGCGTCGGTGCCCGGGCCGATCTTGAGCGTCGCGAGGCGCTTCACGAGCCGCTCGCGCAGGCCTTCTGCGGTGCGCTCACCCACCGGTACCGCGACCGAGATCGCCATGCAGCGCTCGCCCGCCGAGCCATAGGCCGCGCCCATCAGCGCATCGGCGACGGCGTCGAGGTCGGCGTCCGGCATGACGACCATGTGGTTCTTGGCGCCGCCGAGCGCCTGCACGCGCTTGCCTTGGGCGGCACCGGTCGCGTAGATGTGGCGCGCGATGGGCGTCGAGCCGACGAAGCTCAGCGCATCGACCCCGGGGTGCGCGAGCAGGCCATCGACGGCTTCCTTGTCGCCTTGCAATACATTGAACACACCCGGCGGAAAGCCCGCCTTCGCGACGAGCTCGGCGATGAAGAGCGATGCCGAGGGGTCGCGCTCAGAGGGTTTGAGGATGAAGGTGTTGCCGCAGGCGAGCGCCACCGGGAACATCCACATCGGCACCATGGCCGGGAAGTTGAACGGGGTGATGCCGACGGCGACGCCGATCGGTTGGCGCAGAGCATGGCTGTCGATGCCCACGCCGATGTTCTCGGTGATCTCGCCTTTCAGCAACTGCGGCGCACCGCAGGCGAACTCGACCACCTCGAGACCGCGCGTCACCTCGCCGCGGGCGTCGGAGACAACCTTGCCGTGCTCGGCGCTGATGATCACGGCGAGTTCTTGGGCATGGGCCTCGATGAGGTCGCGCAGGCGGTTCAGGAGCCGCGCCCGGTGCAGCGGCGGCGTCGCCGCCCAAGCCGGGAACGCAGCGCGGGCGGCTGCGACAGCGGCATCGACCTCGGCGGCACCCGCGAGCTGGACTTCGGCGGTCTGGGCGCCGGTCGCGGGGTTGAACACCGGCGCGGTACGGCCGCCCCGGACCTCGACGGACTTGCCGCCGATGACATGAGATATCTGTTTCAAGGTGTTGTTTCTTCTGGAAATTATTTGTCGCGATGCTGCGACTGCAAAACCCCTAGGCCGCGGCGTCAGCCGGCTGAGGACCGGGCGGCGGTGTGAGGTGGATTTTACACCAGACGACACCGAACCACCCTACCCGCCCCTGGCCTCCACCTTGCACACCGCCTGGGTCGTGCGCGCGATGGCCTGCGCGCGGTTCTCGGCGGCGGGGACCGCAGGCAGCCTCAGCTCTGCGGGCAGCAGCAACGCGGCGACGCGGACGTTGCGCGCGAAGTTGGTGAGCTGTAGCGCGTTGCCGTTCTCGTCGCGCTCGACGCCCGACTCGACGATGCCGACGACGCGCCCGGTGAACGACACCACCGGCCCGCCGGAGTTGCCGTGCTGGATAGGCATGTACACCTGCAGCAGGGTCGGCTCGCCCTCGTACCCCGAGAGCGCCGAGAGGTTGCCTTCGGCGAACTTCGCCTCCTCGCCGAGTTTGCCGACCGCCGGGTAGCCCACGGTGAACGCGGGCATCCCGACCTTGATGTCGGCCGCGCCGCCGAGCGGCAGCCAGGCAGGCGTCGGCACATCGGCACGCAGCAGCGCGAGGTCGTTGTCCTCGGAGCGGCGCAGCACGGTGGCCTTGGCGCGCCGACCGTCGGGGAAAACGATGCGGATGTCCTTCGCGTCCTCGACCACATGCAGCGAGGTCATGAGCAGCCCATCCGGCGCCACGGCGAAGCAGGTACCGTCGCTGCCCGGGTAATCGCCGTACTCGTATTGTTTCGCCGCGAAAGTGCAGGAGGACGACGCGCATTCCTCCATGCGTACACGCAGTCGGAGCTTGCCCATCGTCCGACGAGGGATGCTCACCATCGGCCCGGCATCGGGGTCCTCATCGAGGTCGACGAGTCGGCCGTCCTCGGTGACGACGCGCAGGTCGAGGTCGCTGCAGTCGTCGTCGCAGGAGCCGACCACCATCGCACGGTGCGCCCCGGTGACATCAAGCGGCAGGACCGTCTCTTCACCGGCTTTGAGGCGGCCGATGATCACATTGCCGATGGCGCGCCTGTCGTCTTCATCGGCGTCGGACTGCGCCTCCACCCAGCCTGCGTAGTACGAGAGGTTGACCCGCGCCTGATGCTCGCGGCTGCCGATGTAGGCGTCGCAACCGCAGAGCAGGACGAGGGCGGCTGTGAGAAGGAGCCGATGGCGAGGGATACGCATGGGGTGGATCCTGGGCGAAGAGGACGGGTGACGGATAGGTCAACAGGGCGTGGGCTCAAAAACTGAGCCTCGCGATCGCCACCCGTGCCGACTTCCTATCCGCCCCTCACCTTAGCCCGCTTCGCCAGGACCTCCGCCATCCGCGTCTGCCAGCCGCAAGATCAACCGCCGTCGGCGAACTCCGGATAGAGCGTCATGCCGCCGCAGGCGAAGATCGTCTGGCCGTTGATGTAATCGGAGGCGTCCGAGGACAGCCACACCGCAACCTTGCCGATGTCGTCAGGCTGACCTACGCGACCGTACGGGATGAGTTCGAGGAGCTTGGCCAGCGCCTCGGGCGTCTCCCATGCCGGGCGATTGATCGGCGTGGCGATCGCACCAGGACCGATCGAATTGACGCGGATCTTCTGCGGCGCGACCTCCTGCGCCAGACTCTGCATGAACAGCTTCACGCCACCCTTGGACGCTGCGTAGTTGACATGCCCGGCCCAGGGGATGACTTCGTGCACCGAAGACATACAGATGATCTTGCCGGCCGCCGAAGAGACCTCCGGCTGCACGCCGCGCTTCATCATCTCGCGAGTGGCGCGACGGCTGCACAGGAACATGCCCGTCAGGTTCACGTTGATGACCTTGTTCCACTGGGCGAGGGTCATTTCGTGGAACGCGGCATCCTGCTGCAGTCCTGCGTTGTTGACGAGGATGTCGATCGCGCCCCACTGGCCGATCATCCGGTCGAACATCGCCTCGACCTGCTGCTCGTCCGAGACGTCCGCCTGGATGGCCATGGCGCGTCCGCCTGCCGCCTCGATCGCCGCGATCACAGGCACCGTGCCCGCCACGTTGCCCGCATAGTTGACGACGACATCGGCGCCCGCCTGCCCGAGCGCGATGGCGACTCCGGCTCCGATGCCCGAACTTGCGCCGGTGACCAGCGCTTTTTGACCCTTCAACGGTTGGATAGTCATCACAAAACCTCTTTTGTTGCCCTGTGGCTCAGTGGGAACGCCATTCGTCGATCAGCGAGGCCACCAGCCCGGTCCATCCCGTTTGATGGGAGGCCCCCAGTCCGACACCCGTGTCGCCGTGGAAATACTCATGGAAGGTCAGATAATCGCGCCAGTACGGATCGGTCTGGAACTTCTCGATGTTGCCGTACTCCGGCCGACGCCCATCGGCGTCGCGCGTGAACACCGCGATCAGGCGGTTGGCATGCTCGCGGGCGATATCTTCGATCGTCCACGTCTTGCCGTCCTTGTCGGTGACCGTCAGATCGTTGCCGTGCGCCTTGGCGAGCTTGCGCAGCGACTCGATCATCAGGAACGCGGTCGGGAACCAGATCGGGCCGCGCCAGTTGGAGTTGCCGCCCTTGATCTTGCAGTCGGCCTCGCCTGGCTCGTAGCCGACCTCGTTGTTGCCGAGCCTGAAGGGATGCTCGAGATGCGCCCGTGAGAGGCTGCGCAGGCCGAAGTCCGAGAGGAACTCGTCCTTGTCGCACAACCACTGCAGCATGCGCTCGAGCTGATTGCGATCGACGATGGTCATCGCCAGCGTCTCGCCCTCCGGGGTCTTGATGCGCGAGATGCAACGATCGACGAGCTCGGTGCGGTTGTTCATGAACCAGTTCAGGGTCGAGCTGAACTCTGGGAACTGCTTGAGCCAATCGGTCTCGAGGCGCTCGACCGCGTACAGCGGGATCAAACCCACCATCGAACGGACGCGGATCTTCTCGAAGTGACCGTCGGGATAACGCAGCACGTCGTAGAAGAAGCCGTCGGTATCGTCCCAAAGGTCGTGGTCACGCCCGCCTTGGCGCTTCATTGCCGCGCCGATGTAGACGTAGTGCTGGAAGAACTTTGTCGCCAAGCTCTCGTAGGTGTTGTTCTCCTTCGCCAGCTCGAGCGCGATGCGCATCATGTTGAGACAGAACTGCCCCATCCAACCCGTGGCATCGGACTGCTCGAGCACGGCCCCACCGGGCAGCTTCTCCGAGCGATCGAACAACGTGATGTTGTCGAGCCCGAGGAAACCGCCCTCGAAGACGTTGTTGCCGCGGCTGTCGACCTTGTTGATCCACCAAGCGAAGTTGATGAGCAGCTTGTGGAAGCAGCGCTCGAGGAAGGCGCGGTCGGCGACGCCGGAGCGCACACGATCCATGTTGTAGACGCGCCAGACCGCCCATGGATGCACCGGCGGGTTGAGGTCCGAGAACTCCCACTCGTACGCGGGGATCTGCCCGTTCGGATGCTGGAACTGCTCGAACAGCATCAGCCAGAGCTGCTGCTTGGCAAAGTCGGGGTCGATGACCGCGATCGCCACCGTGTGGAACGCCAGATCCCACGCCGCAAACCACGGATATTCCCATTTATCCGGCATCGACAGCACGCGCATCGAATTGAGGTGCCGCCAGTGCTTGTTGCGGATCTCGTGACGCGAGTCGGGCGGTGGCGCATCGGGGTTGTCACCCTTCAACCACAGGTCGACGTCGAAGATATAGTTCTGCTTCGACCACATCATGCCGGCGAAGGCCTGGCGCTGGATGCGGCACTCGTCTTCCGAAGCGCCCTTCGGATGGATCGTCTTGTAGAACTGGTCCGCCTCGCGACGCGCACGGGTGACGATCGCGTCCACCCCCGAAGCGGCGGCCCCGGCATCGTCCGACAGGCGGAAGTGGAAGACCACCGAGCCACCGGCTGGCACGTTGCGGCGGTAGTGGATGCCCGCCTTGGTGCCGTGGTTACCGGGGTTCGTGGCCGACGTTTCGCCGTTGACGATATGGCGGTGGAAGGCGTCCTTGTAGTAGCCGCTGCCGTTCTCGGGCGTGACGCCGTAGAGGCGCTCGACATTCGTCTCGTTGTCGGTGAACAGGGGCGTGCCATCGACATCGGCCGAGAAGTGGCGCTGGCCGAGCGAATACTTGAACGGCAGGTTGGTCAGCCCGTCGGCCTGCGAGTCGTCGGCGACGAACTTCAGCTGCTTGCCGCGCTTGGCATCGAGCTTGATCTGCGGCGCACGCTTACGGTCCTTGCCCCAGCCCCAGATGTTGCGGAACCAGAGCTGCGGGATCAGGTGGATCTCGGAATCTTCAGGACCGCGGTTGCAGACCTCGACACGGACGCAGAGGTCCTCAGGCCCTTCCTTCGCGTACTCGACGAAGACGTCGAAATAGCGGTCCTCATCGAAGATGCCGGTATCGAGCAGCTCGAACTCGGGACCACGGCCGTTGCGGCTGCCGTTCTCGCGCACCAGCCACTCGTACGGGTACTCCGCCTGCGGGTACTTGTACAAGTACTTCATGTAGCTGTGGGTCGGAGTGCTATCGACGTAGAAGTAGTACTCCTTCAGGTCTTCGCCATGGTTGCCCTCGGCAGGGATCAACCCGAACGGGCGTTCCTTCAGGATCGGGTCTCGGCCGTTCCACAGCGCCAAAGAAAAGCACAGCAGCTGGTATTGATCAGAGACGCCGGCCAGGCCGTCTTCGCCCCAGCGGTAGGCCTTGCTGCGGGCCATGTCGTGCGTGAGATCGTTCCACGCTGCGCCGTTGCTGCTGTAGTCCTCGCGGACCGTTCCCCAGGACCGCTCGCTGAGGTAAGGCCCCCATCGGTACCAAGGCTTACCCCCGCGGGCTTCCTTCAGCCGATCATGCTCGGCCGTGCGAACCTCTTTGACCATAGCGCCCCCTCATCGGCAGCCTCTGGTCGCGAAACCGGGCCACTGACGCGATCGTTTTTCTCGAAGAGGCCCCTCCCCTCCGATGCCCCAGAATGGATCCGATCCGGATTGAAAACAAGCCAAATCGGATGAATTTATGCAACGGTTCGGCCCGGCTAGACGGGATAGCGCTGATCCGCTGCGTGCAGGCGAGTGGCGAGTTGCCGCAACAATTTGCGGGTCTCCTCAGGGTGTGTGCCGAGCAAGTGCTCGAAGTTCTCGCGGGTCATGGGGTCAAGGTCGAGATCGGTGACCGCCACGACTGCCGCTGAACGGGGCAGATCGAGCAGCAAGCCCATCTCGCCCACCCACTCGCCCGGCCCCAGCTCGGCGATGACCTGCTCCTGACCATCCGGCTGGCGCTTGCGCACCTCGAGCCTTCCCGCGCGGATGAGATACGCCCGATCGGAGGGGCTGCCCTCCTCGAAAAGGCGAGTCCCGCGGGGCACATGCCGATAGCCGCAGCCCTCGAAAAGACAGGGATAACGATCCGTATGATGGAGCTTGGCGCAGCCGGTGCCGCGGCGCTCACCGCCGATCAGCCGATACGAGGCCACAGCGAGCGCAGCGCCCAAGACAGGGCCTACGAAGTAGAGCCACAGGTCGGCGAATGTGCCCATCAGCACCGCGGGAGCCAGGCTGCGTGCCGGGTTCAGGCTGGTGCCCGAGATGGGTGCTTCCACCATCACCAACAACGCGATCAAGGCTCCAGCCAGCCACGGCGTGAAACGCGCAAGGCGGCGGCTGTCCACGCACCAGAAGATGAGGAACACCAGCGCGAAAGTCATCATGAGTTCGGCCGCGAGCGCGACGGTCGTCGAGTAGCCCGTGCCCGGTCGCGTCATGCCGAGATCCACGGTGTGAGCCGCTTCGCCCGCCACCGCCATGACCACCAAGACGCCGAGAACGGCGCCGCATGTCTGCGCGAGGCCGTAGGCGAGCGCATCTGCAGTGCCGATCTTGCCGCGCAACCAGAACGCGAAGGTCATCGCCGGATTGAGGTGCCCACCGCTGCGCTGGCCGAGCGGCGACAGCACGACCGCCGTGCCCCCTCCTGCGAACAGCAGCCCGGTCGCCAATCGCCGCCAAGGCGCCGAGGGGATGAGCTCGGCCATCACGCTACCGTCCGACCACATGAACACGACGGCGCCGATGCCGATGCCCATCATGATGGCTGTACCGAAGAACTCGCTGAGATAGTCCGACCACCCGAGCTTCATATCGCCCCCTGCCAGATCGATCGCATCACGCGGGGGGCTACGCGCGGGTCGCTCGAAAAAAATTGAAAAATGCCCACCGTTATGGCCTCCTAGGATTACTCCGAAATGGATTAATTCAAGAAGAATATTTCGCGGAAGGTTTCGCGGAAGGAAGAACGGGTGGCCAGTCGCAACGATGTTGTCGTCAGTCTCGAGCTTCCGCGGCGCACCTCGGCGATCGTGCTCGCAGCAGGGCGCGGCAGCCGCTTGCTCGGACTGACCTCACGCCGCTCCAAGCCTGCCGTCTATTTCGGCGGTAAATTCCGCATCATCGACTTCGCGCTATCGAACGCCGTCAACTCGGGCATACGGCGCATCGCGGTGCTGACCCAGTACACGAGCCACAGCCTGATCCGCCACATCCAACTCGCCTGGGGTTTCTTACGCGGTGAGATCGACGAATTCGTGCAGGTGCTGCCGGCCAACCAACGCCTCGGCAGCGACGACTGGTACCAAGGCACGGCCGATGCCGTCCACCAGAACCGCGAGATCATCCGTGGTTTCGACAGCGAATATACGGTCGTCCTCGCGGGCGACCACGTGTACAAGATGAACTACGCGATCGCCCTCGCGCACCATGTGAAGCATGGCCGCGGCTGCACCGTCGTATGCACCGAGGTGCCCCGCGGAGAGGGTCGCAGTTTCGGCATCCTCTCGGTGGGCGAAGACGATGTGGTCACCGACTTCGTCGAGATGCCGGCAGAGCCGACCGGCCTACCCGACGCACCCGATCGAGCACTGGCCTCGATGGGCATCTACATCTTCGACACGGCGTTCCTGCTGAGTGAACTGACGCGCGACGCTGAGGACCCGCACTCCAGCCACGATTTCGGTCGCGACCTCATCCCACGACTGGTGCGCGAGCAGTGCGTGGTCGCGCACCGCTTCGCGTCCAGCGTGGTGGACCGCGGCACCGATACCGCGCCCTACTGGCGGGACATCAGCACGCTCGATGCCTATTGGGACGCCAACATCGACCTGGCGATGACCACTCCCCTGCTCGACATCTACGACGACCGCTGGCCGATCTGGACCTATCAACCCCAACTGCCGCCGGCCAAATTCGTCCACAACACCGCCGACCGTCGCGGTCACGCCAGCGAGTCGCTGGTGTCCGGCGGTTGCATCATCTCGGGTGCGGTGGACCGGTCCGTGCTCTTCTCCGGAGTGCGCGTGAATTCGTTCGCGAGCGTCGGCTTCAGTGTGCTGCTGCCCGGGGTGCAGGTGGGACGCGGCGCCCGACTGCAACGCGTGATCGTCGACCGCAACGCGCAGATCCCACCCGACCTCGTCGTGGGCGAGGATGCGGCGCTCGATGCCGAACGGTTCGTGCGCACCGAAAACGGGGTGACACTGATCACCCCTACGATGCTCGACCGACTGAGCCTATGAGGACACCCTGAAGTGACCCGCCCAGCCAGCGTGTTGCACGCCACCACCGAGATCGCGCCATGGATCAAGACCGGTGGTCTTGCCGATGTGACCGCAGCCCTGCCTGAGGCTCTTGCGCGACAGGGCGCCGATACGCGGACGGTGGTGCCGGGTTTCCCGGCGATCCTCGACGCGCTCCAAGAGTCGCGGTCGATCTACGAAGCGCAAGGACTCTTCGGCACCGCACGCATGCGCGTGCTGCAGGGGCGCCTGCCCGGAAGGTCCACGGCGGTGTACGTCATCGACGCGCCCTCGATGTACCTGCGTCCCGGCACACCCTACGCGCCACCGCAGGGTCAGGATTGGGGCGACAACCTGCTGCGCTTCGCGATGCTCGGTTGGGTGTCCGCAAAGCTCGCCAGCGGCGAGATCGACGGCGCTTGGCGACCCGATGTCCTTCATGTGCACGACTGGCATCCTGCGCTGGCCCACGCCTATCTCGCCGACGCCTGGCCGCCCGTCAAGACCGTGCTGACCATCCACAACATCGACTATACGGGCCGGTTCCGACCCCACGACTTCCATCGGCTGAACCTCCCGCACTGGGTGGCCGCCGGTCTCGGGCCGCTCGAATACTTCGGCGATCTTTGCCTGCTCAAGGCGGGCATGTTGCTCGCCCACAAGGTCACCACCGTCAGCCGTACCTACGCCACCGAGATCATCGCCGGCAGGCATGGCAACGGCCTCGACGCCGTGGCGCGCTCACGAGCCGACGGGATCACCGGCATCGTCAACGGCGTCGACTACGGGACCTGGGATCCGCGCCACGACCCGATGCTGCCGGCGCATTACCACCATGACGATCTCGCCGGGAAAGCCGCGTGCAAGACCGCGTTGCGCGCGCGATTCGATCTGGAGAGCCTGCCCGACCGCCCGATCTTCGTCATCGTGAGCCGCCTGAACGGGCAAAAAGGCCTCGACCTCGCCGCCGACGCCGCCGACTCCATCGTCGAATCGGGCGGGCAACTGATCGTCATCGGCAGCGGCGAGAACCACCTCGAGTGGCGCTTCCAGATGCTGCGCGATCGTCACCCGAGGCACATCGGCGTGTACTTCGGCTACTCCGATCCTTTGGCGCACCTCGCCATCGCCGGCGGTGACATGCTGCTCATGCCCTCGCGTCACGAACCCTGCGGGCTCACACAGCTCTACGCCAAGCGTTACGGCACCCTGCCGATCGTGCAGTCCAACGGCGGACTTGCCGACACGGTCGACGAGCGCACCGGATTCCTTTTCGACGAACGCTACACCACGCTCGCAGAGACGGCGAGGCAGGCGATGCACCTTTTCCAGGACCGGAATCGTTGGCGGGCGATGATGTCCGCGGCGATGCTCGCCGACCATGGCTGGCAACGGTCTGCCATCGAATACCAACAGCTCTACGAAGGACTCGCGGTGCATCGATGAACGACAGTGACGAGTTGTCCGCACTGCGCGGCGTCAATCTGCAGCTGCAGGGCACCGTGGCGTCGTTACGCAGCGGGCTTGAGGACGCCACCACACGCGGCCGTGCAGATGTCCAGGCAGCGGAGGCACGCGCCGCGAACGAGATCGCGGATCTGCGTCGCGCCATCGATTCGCTGCGACAGGCACTCGAAGACGCCGCATCCGCAGGTCGTGCGGATACTCAAGCAGAGAAGGCCCGGGCCGCGGCAGAAGCGCAGCAACTGCGCAGCACCATCGACGCCCTGCGCACCGAGATGGACAGCCTGCGCGCCGCCCATCAGTCGGCGATGACCCGTCAAGAGTCGGCAGCCCTCCTCGAGAAGAAGAACCTCCGCGAACAAGTGCAGCTGCTGCGCTCAGAGCTGGAAAAACGAAAATGAACGATACTCCGACCAGCGCCCGTCAACGGCGCAAGAAACCGTCCAAGACCATCGCACTGCGACGCGCCGAGACGCTGCTCGAGGTCTCGCGCCGCTGCGCAGCGGCTGGCGATGTCGTCAGCGTACTCAAGACACTCGTCGACATCACGGTCGAAGCACTCGACTGCGACCGCGGCACGCTGTTCCTCAACGATGCCGAGACCGGGGAGCTCTACTCGCGGGTCGCCCAAGGCGACCTCGTCCGCGAGATCCGCATCAACAACACCTCGGGGTTCGCCGGACATGTCTTCCAGACCGGCGATGCCGTACTGACCGACGATCCGTATTCGGATGCGCGCTTCAACCGTCAGGTCGACGATTGGACAGGCTACACGACCCGCAACATCGCCTGTGTCCCGGTCCGTGTCGGCTCTGGCGAGATCATCGGCGCGATGCAATGCCTCAACAAGAACACGGGGTCATTCACCGCGAGCGACCTGCAACTCCTCGAGGACATGACCTCGCAGGCGGCCATCGCGATCAGCAGCCTGCACTTCATCGAGCACACCGAGAAGCTGCGGCAGAAGGAGCTGAAGTTCATCAATCTGGTCGCCGAGATCAACCAGGAGTTCGATCTGTCCCGCCTGCTGCAGCGCGTGGTGGCCGAGACCACCAAGATGCTGCGTGCAGAGCGGGCGACAATCTTCGTCTACGACGCCTCGACCAAGACCCTCTTCTCGCGGGTGGCCGTGGGCGGCGATTTCAACGAGATCCGCTTCCCGTCGGGGCTTGGCATCGCCGGGGAGACCTTCACGTCCGGAAAGACGCTGAACATCCCACATGCCTATGCCGACCTCCGCTTCAATCCGGCATTCGATCGTCAGACCGGGTTCTTCACGCGATCGATCCTCTGCACGCCGATCTACAACAAGAACGGCGTGATCATCGGGGTCACCCAGGTCCTGAACAAGGAGACCGGCGCCTTCAGCCCGGAAGACGAACAGCGGCTCAAGGCCTTCACTGCGCAGGTCTCCATCGCACTGGAGAACTCGAAGCTGTTCGACGACGTGCAGCGGATGAAGAGCTACAACGACAGCATCCTGCACAGCATGTCGAACGCGGTGATGACGCTCGACGCGACCGGCAAGATCGTCACCTGTAACGGAGCAGGGTTGCGCATCTGGGAGTCCAAGGAAGACGCGCTCGTCGGCCGACCGCTGACCGAACTGCTCGAGGACGCCGGACACTGGTTGGCTGAGAACATCTCCTCCGCCAAGGCCTCCGGCGAGACCGGCTACTTCCCGGACGCCCAGTTGACGCTGGGCGGCGTCAGCCGCTCGGTCAATATCAGCGTCATGCCGCTGCGTGCAGCGGACGGCGCGAAAGAGCTCGGCGCCATGCTGATGTTCGAGGACATCAGCGCCGAGAAGCGCATGAAGTCGACCATGTCGCGCTACATGGACCCCGCCATCGCGGCGCAGATGCTGGAAGGCGGCGGGTCGGACCTGCTCGGCGGTGCGAGCAAGGAAGCCACCGTCATGTTCACCGACGTGCGCGGCTTCACCACGATCACCGAGGAGTACGGCCCCCAAGGGACCGTGTCCTTCCTCAACGAATACTTCACGCTGATGGTCGAGTGCATCAACAGGCAAGGAGGCATGCTCGACAAGTTCATCGGCGATGCGATCATGGCCTGCTTCGGGCTACCGGCGGCGCACGAGGACGATCCGGACCGGGCCGTCAAGACGGCGATCTCCATGATCCGCGAGCTCTGGGCCTGGAACGAACAGCGACGGAAACTCGGTCTCAAGACCGTCGACATGGGGATCGGCCTGAACACCGACACCGTCGTCTCGGGGAACATCGGCTCGCCGAAGCGCATGGACTATACGGTCATCGGCGACGGCGTGAACCTCGCATCGCGCCTCGAGAGCGCATGCAAAGCCTACTCCGCGCATATCCTGGCCAGCGAGTCCACGATCGCCAAGCTCCGCGGCACTTACCGGTACCGCGACATCGATCTGGTGGTGGTCAAAGGCAAGACACGACCGGTGCGTGTCTACGAGATCCTCGATTACCATGACGCCGAGTCCTTCCCCAACATGGTCGACGTCATCGCGAGGTTCAACGATTCGATGAACGCCTATCGCAGCGGCGATTGGTCTCGGGCACGGGACGGCTTCCGACAGTGCCTCGGGCTCAACCCCTCCGATCGGCTGTCTGAGACCTACATCGGCCGCTGCGATCATCTCGAGTCACACCCTCCTGAGGGCGAATGGGACGGTGTCTGGGTGATGAAAGACAAATGAGCACACCTCAGTCCTGCGAAGCCGCGATGAGGGCGTCCCTCGCGACGTTGGCACCGCACTGTCCCGCTGCGAAACTTGCGGAACTCGTGGCGCTGGTCGACTCCACGATGCTCGAAAGCACGCGGTACTACCACCATCTGACGCATGCGCTGATGGTGGGAGGATCGGATGATCCCCTCGATATGCTGGTCGGACTCTTCCACGACCTCATCCAGGTGAATGTCGATCAGGGCTTGGCGCCGGCCGCACGCGCGCACTTCGAGGGGATGATCCATTCGCCCGCGCCGCTGTCCTATGCGCTGATCGACTCGCCCTCGACGCGGTCCGATCGGACCTTCGAGATGGTACGCATGATGTTCGGCCTCGCGCCGGGCCAGACACTGAGCCCCTTCGGCGGACAGAACGAATTCCTGAGCGCGCTGGCCGCGGCAAAGGCGCTGGCACCGGTCCTCGATGAGACCGATATCGTGGCGGTGACCTTGGCCATCGAGGCCACCTTACATTTTCGCAAGGATAACGCCGATGTCCCGCGAGCGTCTTTACACAAGCTCGCGATGCTCAACGAGCACTTTGCCTTGGGGCTGTCGGAGAACGCCCTGCGCGCACAGGTCCACCGATCCGTCCGACTCGCCAACCGTGATGTCTGCAGCTTCGGCAGCGACGATCTGATCGCACTGCTCGACGACACTTGGGACCTGATGCTCGAATCGTCACCGGACCTGCGTCGGACGGAGGGCGCCGGTCTGACCAGCTATCGCCAGACTCTGCACCGGATGACGCACTTCTTGGGCTCGCTGACGGCGCCGGTGATCTATCGACAATTCGATTCCGAGCCCGATGCTGCGAACTTCGAGGCCCTCACGCTCCGTACTGCGCGCAACATCTCAGCGATCAGGTCGATCATGCACTGCAAGCTGCTCGCAACCAGTCTCCTCGAGGCCGCTGCCGCCTCGGCGGAGGCGAAGTTCCTCCCGCAAAGGCACGCACTCGCAGGCGTGAACGGGATAGGCGCGCGGGTCGAACCCGCGATGCTTCCGGTCCTTGCCGTCGGCAGCGATGCCGTGGTCGAGTTCGACATCCGCCAATCACCGCTCTCGTACGCCATCGCCGCGTCGATGACGGCGAGCACGATCGAGCGATGCCTTCAGGGTCTGGGTCCGGTGGCGCCCGTCCCCGGCGGCCTGCTGGCCATGGTCCCTGAAAAGATCTCCGCGCAGGCCCGAGTGCTCGCGGGATCGATGATCCGAGGATAAACCACCATGTCTGCGCACCCTGTCCTGCATCAGCTCAACACGCGGGTCTATCTCACCGAGCGCAGCCGCGAACTGGGCAGGCCTGCCACACTCGATGACCTGCCGGATACGCTGATCGGTGAGCTCGTCGATTCCGGCGTGGGCATCCTTTGGCTGCTGAGTGTCTGGAGCATCGGCCTCGCCTCGCAGAAAGTCTCGCGCTCGAACCCCGAGTGGCTGCGCGAATTCGCCCACACGCTGCCGGACCTCGATGACGAAGACATCGCAGGCTCAGGCTTCGCGATCCGCGACTACTCGGTCGCGGACGGACTGGGCGGTCCGAAAGCGCTTGCCGCGCTGCGGCGCCGCTTGGCCAAGCGGGGGATCCGGCTCATGCTCGATTTTGTGCCCAACCACATGGGGCTCGACCATCCATGGCTTGAGTCGCATCCGGAGTATTTCGTCCAAGGCAACGCCCAGCAACTGCGGGACGAGCCGCAGAACTTCTTCGCCCATGGCGCGGCAGGCCGTATCTTCGCGCACGGTCGTGACCCTTATTTCCCGGGATGGCCGGACACCGTCCAGCTCGACTATTCGAACGCCGCGCTGCAAGCCCGACTGCAGCAAGAGATCCTCCAGATCGCCTCACAGTGCGACGGCCTGCGTTGCGACATGGCGATGCTGGTGACGCCCGAGATCTTCCAGCGTACCTGGGGCACACCGACCGCGGATTTCTGGACGCCAGCGATCCGCGCCGTGAAGGACGCCCATCCGGACTTCATCTTCATGGCCGAGGTCTACTGGGACATGGAGTCACAGCTCCATGCCGCCGGCTTCGACTATTGCTACGACAAACGCCTATATGACCGTCTGCGCGATGGTGACCATGCCGGCGTCCGCGGTCACCTGCGGGCAGACATCACCTATCAATCGCGCCTCGCGCGGTTTCTCGAGAACCACGACGAGCCGCGCGCCGCCGACACCTTCACGCACGACCGACATGTCTCGGCTGCGGCACTGACCTTCCTGTCCCCCGGGCTTCGCTTCTTCCACCAAGGACAGGCCGAAGGGCGCCGCGTGCGCATCTCGCCTCACCTCGTGCGCGGACCGGACGAAGCGCCGGATGCCCGAACGAATGAGCTCTATTCGAAACTTCTCGGACTGCTCAAAGACCCGATCTTCCACGACGGCGAATGGGGCCTGCTCGAGATCTCCCGTGCATGGGACGACAACTGGAGCTCTGATTGTCTCGTCGCGTGGTACTGGCGCGATGCGGCGGGTCGCGTGGCGCTCTGCATCGTCAACCTCGCCGCTCACGAGGCACAGGGCAAGATCCATCTTCCGCAGTGGCTGCAGCACCTGAGCGCCCGCAGTTGGAGGAATGACTGGAGCGACGAAGGTTTTTCGATGCCTGCCGAGCAGTGGCACCAAGGTGCGTGGACGCTCTTTGCACAGCCCTCGCAGGTCTTCGTCCTGCGCTGCGGCCCGCCGGCGTAGCGCTGCCGTCATTCCGGCCGCACCCTCGGCCGGAGCCACCTGGACAAGACCCTCTTTACGCCTGACCTCGGTGTCTGGAATCTCGGGGCAAGACCGCTCGCGCCGAGAACGGATACATGAGTTGCGCGAGATAACCTGCCGGCACCGCCTCGTCGGCAAGCCCGTATGCCGACGGCCAGCGACCTGCTGGGGCATACCAAGTACCGAACAACCGATCGATCCACGGAAAGTGGACGGCGAAGTTGCGGTCTCTCGCTTCGACCTCGAGCGCATGATGCCAGTGGTGGTAGCGAGGCGTGACCAGCATCTCCTCCACCCAACGCGGGAAGCGCCAGGATACGTTGGCATGGATGAACACCGCGTGCAGCGAAACGAACGCGAGATAGGTGTAGAGCGGCCCGGGCTCAAAGCCGAGCACGAACAGCGGCACGAAACCGAGGCCGCGTGTCACGATCACATCGACGAGGTGCAGGCGTGAGCCGGCCAACCAATCCAGATCGCGGCTGGAGTGATGCACGGCATGGAAAGACCAAAGCCGTCGTACCCGATGGAACAGTCGATGTACCGTGTACTGCACGAGATCGGCGATCACCGCACAGGCAAGGAATTGTAGGATGAACGGCATGCCGCGCACGAACTGCTGCAGGCCCGGCTCGACAGCCCAAGCGAAGAGCACGGTCGCGGGCAGAAGCGTCAACAGCGTCATGCCCTGCACGAGCAGATGGCTGATGAGGAAATACAGTCCATCCGTCGTCCAACCGGACCGGAACACACCCTGCGATCGCAACGGCCAAAGCCGCTCGAGCGGGGCGAACAACATGGCCAGCAGCGCGAGGTTCAGCAGGAACCAGTCGAGTCCGAGATAGGCCGTCGCCGACGGCACCTCGGCGGGTACGCTGACTTGACCACCACCCAGCGCGCCGGCTGCGAGGGCGAGGCCCATCCCCGTGAACCCAAGTACCTTGCGTCGGCGCAGCAGGGAACTCGCAAGGCCCAGAACGAAAGACAGGCCGATGACGAGCTCGATGGCGCCACGCACCCACGGCAGCGGCAGCAGGGCGCGTACCTCAGGGCTGGTCAGCACCTGCGGCCAGATCAAGCAGGCCACGGCGGCGAGTCCGAGCACTCCGAGGAACACCGACAGGGTCCCGGAGATCCAGCCCGTACCCAGCTGCTCGGGCTCGTCATCGCCGAACACGCGATAGAGCAGTCGGTCGAGATCCATACTGCGATTCTCCGAAGGATTGCCCGCCCATCCTAGCCGAGGTCAGTGACCCGACCGCAAGCCAGGCACAGGGCGTGTCGTCAGTACCCGAACACCGCGAGCACGAGGTGCACCACCAACACGATCAGCGCGATGCTGGACAGCACGAACAGCAGGAAGCGCACTGCGATCCGGTTCCACAGCGCCTGCACCAGCGAGTGGACGATGCGCAGGCCGACGTAGGCCCAGCCGAGCGCGGCGTTCAGTCCGTCGCCCTGACCGATCATCGCCAGCGACAGCGCCACCGCATAGAACACGGTCGGCGCCTCGTGGAGGTGGTTGTAGTTGTGCGCGATCCACTGCACCTTGCCGGGGAGCAGGTCGTCCAGCGCTCTGCCGGTCCCGCCGGTCAGGTTGCGGACATCGATCTTGGCCTTCTTCATCGCCGAGATGCGCGTGAAGTACATCCACAGCCACATGACCATGGTCCACGCGGCGAGCACCGCGACCGGCTTCAAGATCTCCATTCCGATCATTTCTCTCTCCTCCTACTTCAACCCCGTCACGAGCAGCGTGAACTGCCCGCGAGGCAACAGCCGACGGAAGTCGCGATCGAAGCTCACGAGGTGCTCCCCGGCCTGCGTGACCGCGGCCGACAGCCATGCGTCGGGAAGATCGTTCGCGCTGAGCCGTCGATCGAGGCACAACCCGCGCAATGCCGGCCACTCAGGGCCGACGGCGGCGAGATGCACACCCGGCGAGGCGACGAGCGCATCGACGAAGGCGACGGCGTCCTCGATCGGCGTCGCTTGCCGGAACACCTTCGGGCTGGTGACGAGCCGCAGGACACTGACCAGCACCATCGGCATCAGCGTGAACACCCCACCGGCCGCTGCTGCGCCCAACGCCTCTTCGAGCCAACGGCGTGCGACGGCATGATGCGGGTGGTCGAGGCGCGACGCCGCGACCAGGACGTTCACATCAGGCGTCATCGTCCGCGGCCTCGAGGAGCGAGCGGTTGCTGAGCGGATCGACACCCGCGACCAGACCACCGCGACCCTTGAACACCGGCAGCCGGACCCGCGGCCGCGGCGTGGCGGCGGTCTCCACACGCAAGCGCAGCTGCAAGCCTTCCTCGATGAGGCGGGTGAGGCTGGTGCGCTGCCGCGCCGCGAGCGCCTTGGCCTCGGTGAGGAGCTGGTCGTTGAGGTCGAGGGTGGTCTTCACGATTCTATGATACAGATTTCTGTATATTCTAGGAAAGACGTGCAGCCCCGGCTTCGATCGGCGTTCCATGGTGGGCCACATCTTCCAGACGTCCAACCGTCGGGGCAACGCACGAAACCATCGGAAAATCGAGAAACACCCCCCCATCCCGGTG
>Ga0315907_10002190_pt1 | contig 25133 bp, 23 predicted proteins | sample LakEriMetagenome_3_FD_203525 | JGI IMG/M metagenome (GOLD analysis project Ga0315907, IMG submission 203525) | Freshwater fungal communities from buoy surface, Lake Erie, Ohio, United States - Buoy 12 MA123 | ecosystem: Environmental > Aquatic > Freshwater > Lake > Lake biofilm | place: USA...
TGTGGTGAAGCGTGGTAACTCCATCCTAGCCGACCTGCCCGATGGCCACCTCCCGATCGCCGCCCGGGGTGGGGCATGCCCCACCCCGGGCGATCAGCGAAATTCCACCAACTCCGTGGACGCTAACACGCGGACGAGAGGGCGGGCGGCATTAAGCCGACGGGGGCACCGATGGGCAAGGGAGGTGGTGCCCCCGGCGCGACGTGTGCGCTAGGATGGGGGCCCCCGCCCCGACGGAAGTTCCATGGCCCTGCGTCCGGACACCCGGCCCCACCCGCCCCGTACCGAACTGTTCCCCCCGATCGAACCCTACGAGACGGGGTACCTTCAGGTGGATGCGCTCCATTCGGTCTACTGGGAACAATCCGGGAATCCGCGGGGGGTCCCGGTCGTCTTTCTGCACGGCGGGCCCGGCGCGGGATCGTCGCCCAGCCACCGGCGCTTCTTCGACCCCACCCACCACCGCATCGTGATCCTCGACCAGCGCGGGGCCGGCCGCTCCATCCCGCTGGGCGAGATCCGCGAGAATACGACCGACCTCCTCGTCGCCGACCTGGAGCGGCTGCGGACGCGGCTCGGCATCGCGCGCTGGATGGTGTTCGGCGGCTCCTGGGGCTCGACGCTCGCGCTCGCCTACGCGCAGTCCCATCCCGACCGCGTCCTCGCCCTGATCCTGCGGGGCATCTTCCTGATGCGGCGGGCGGAGATCCGCTGGTTCCTCTACGAGATGCGGACCCTGTTCCCCGACGCCTGGGAGCGCTTCGCCGCCCACGTCACCCCGGCCGAACGGGGGGACCTGCTGGAGGCCTACTGGGACCGGCTGACCGACCCGGACCCGACGGTCCACCTCGCCGCGGCCAAGGCGTGGTCGATCTACGAGGGGACCTGCTCCACCCTCATGCCGTCCCCGGAACTCGTCGCCGCCTCGGGCGAGGACGTCCACGCGCTCGGCCTCGCGCGGATCGAGGCGCACTACTTCCGCAACAACCTCTTCACGCCCGAGGACAGGCTCCTGCGCAACGTCGGGCGGCTGCACGGCATCCCGGCTGTGGTCGTCCAGGGGCGGTACGACGTGGTCTGCCCGGTCGCCACCGCGTGGGACCTGCACCGGGCGTGGCCGGCCGCGGATTTCCGCATCGTGCCCGACGCCGGGCATTCGGCGATGGAACCGGGGATCCGCGCCGCCCTCGTCGCCGCGACCGAGCGCTTCCGCCAACTCGGCGCCTGACACGAAACCGTCACGGCTCCGTCACGCGACCACAACCAGCCTGGGACAGCGTCGCACCGGCGACGGAGGGCGGGCGATGGGCGGGACGACGGCGATGGAGCGACGGCCGGCCACCATCCGCGACGTGGCGCGACGCGCGGGCGTCTCCATCGCCACCGTCTCCCGGGTCCTGAACGATGCCGGTGAGGTGTCCGCGGCGGCCACGGCCGCCGTCCGCCAGGCGGTCGCGGACCTCGACTTCCGCCCGAGCCGCGTCGGCCGGTCGCTCAAGACGAGCCGGACGCACCTCGTCGCCCTGATCGTCGACGCGCCGCTGGAGCGGGCCGCCGCGGCCCTGGCCGGGGCGGAGGGGGCGGCGCGGGCGGCGGGCTACGCGGTCCTCCTGACGATCGTCGACGGCGCCTCCGCCCGGATGGAGGCGGTGGCCGTCGCGCGCGACCACGGGGCGGAGGGGATCGTCCTGCTGACGGCGGCCGCGTCAGCGGATGCCGGGACGGCGGCGACCGTCGATCCGTCCGCAGGGGCGGCGGCCGCGGCGGCGGCGGTCGCCGGGACGCTCGCCGCGCGGCGGGCGTGAGCCCTCAGGCTGCCTCCGCCGTCCGCTCGACGATGGTCCGCAGGCTCTTGCGGAAGTTTATGGTGATCATGATGAACAGCGACCCGCCGATCAGGTAGAGGATCTTCTCCGACTGCGCGGGAAGGCGGATGCGGCGGCGAATCAGCCAGATGACGACCGACGTCAGCACCTCGTCGTGCTCGAGGGTGGTGACGTAGGACGACGCCCCTTTCTCCAGGCGGTGCGTGATCCGCATCTTGAACTCGGGCATCATTTCATAGCTCACGTCGACGATCCCGCCCGGCAGCGGCTCGATGAGCTGGCGCCGTCGGTGGAAGTCGATGGCGGCCAGCACCTCGGGCGTTCCGAGACAGAAGCAGCGCAGTTCCTTCATCGTCCGGTCCCCCGCGAGGATTTTCCCGAAATGGTTGTACAAAAAATCGGGCGTGGCGATCAACGCGGGAAACGCCCGTCCCCCGGGGGGCGGCCCCGCGACCGGGACGCCCGGACGCGCCCCCCTCCGTCCGGGGACCGGCCGGACACCGTGCGGATCTGCGGGCTGCCGGCCGTGCGCGCGCTGGAGGCGACGGCGCCCGGCAGCATCCTGCGCCTGTTCTTCGACGAGGCGACGGCGCCGGCGGTGGGGGACATGGCGGTGCGTCTCGCCGGGCTGCGGCGGCCCTATCGCCTCGTCGGCGCGGAGGAGCTGGCGAAGATCGCCGGCACGCCCATGCACGGGGGCATCGTGGCCGTGATGACGGCGCGGCCGGTGCCCGCCTTCGACGCGGATGCGGCGGACGGCCCGCTGCTGGTGCTGGACGGGGTCGGCAACCCGCACAACCTCGGTGCCATCGCCCGCTCGGCCGCCTTCTTCGGGATCCGCCGGCTCGTCCTGTCGGACCACCCGGCGCAGGCGCTTCCGTCAGAGGCGGCCTATCGCGTGTCGGAGGGCGGCCTGTTCCACCTGGAGGTCAGCCGGGCGACCGACCTGCCGCGTGCGCTGCGCCGGCTGTCGGGCTCGCACCGGGTCGTGGGCACGGCGCTCGGCCGGGGCGCGCCGTTCGCCGGGTTCGGGTCGGATCCGCGGCCCGTGGCGCTGGTGCTCGGGAACGAGGAGGATGGCCTCGGGCGTCGCACGCTCGACGCCTGCGCGGCGGTCGCGACGCTGCCCGGCGGAGGCGCCGTGCAGTCGCTCAACGTCGCCGCGACGGCGGCGATCCTGCTGTGGGAGATGGGGCGGGCGCGACCGTCTTCTCCCCCCGCGACACGGGGAGCCGCCCGGTGACCCGGGCCGCCCTTTACGAGAGAGGTGCCCGGTGACCCGGGCCGCCCTTTACGAGAGAGGTGCCCGGTGACCCGGGCACCGGCCTCAGGCGCTGGTGTCGACCGCGTTGCCGCGGCCAGGACCGGCGGCGGCCTGGGTCGCGATCGCCTTCGACTGCTCCAGGACCTGGCCGACGACACCGGCGATGGCCTGCTGGCCTTGCCGCTCGGACTTGAGCGCCACGAGGGCGAGCTGCGCCTTCACGGGATCGGTACCGGTGATGTCCATCGTCATGTCCTTCGAAATCGAACGGAGTACCCCTATCATGCCACGAACCGGTGAAGCAAAGATGAAGGGCGCGGGCGCGCCGCGCCGCGTCCTGCTCGACCTCGCGCGGCACGACGCCCACGCCGACATCGACGAGGCGGTGCGGAACGACCTCTCGGTGATCACGCCGGACGGGCCGTACCTGTTCGCCGCCTCGGACGAGACGGCGACCATCGAGCGGCTGACGGCCGAGGGGCCGGACCGCTACGGCGACCACCGCACCTTCCGCCTGCACGACCTCGTCGACCTGCCGGACGCCGAGGGCGAGGTGGACATCGAGGGGATGGACGTGGAGGGCGACTGGCTCTGGGTCGTCGGCTCCCACAGCCTCGCGCGCCGGCGCCCGAAGCCGGAGGAGCAGACGCCCGAGCAGATGCTGGAGCGCCTGACCCAGGTGAAAGCGCAGGCGAACCGCCACCTCCTCGCCCGCATCCCGCTGACGCACGGCGACCGCATTCCGGTGCGGGCGGACGGCGAGCGGCGGGCGGCCTGGCTCAAGTTCTCCAAGGGCGGGAACGGACTGACCAAGGCGCTGGCGAAGGACCCGACGCTCGCCCCCTTCCTCGGCATCCCGGCGAAGGAGAACGGGCTCGACATCGAGGGGCTGGCCGTCTGCGGTGACCGGGCGTTCCTCGGCCTGCGGGGGCCAGTGTTACGCGGCTGGGCGGTCGTGCTGGAGGCACCGGTGCGCTGCGCCGACGACCGGCTCCGCCTCGGGCCGAAGGGCGCGGAGCCCTACGTGCGGCACATGCTCGACCTCGACGGGCTGGGCATCCGCGAGCTGTTCCGCGACGGGCGCGACCTGCTGGTTCTGGCCGGCCCGACCATGGACCTCGACGGGCCGGTGAAGGTCTGGCGCTGGCGCGACGCGATCGCGGCCGAGCAGCCGCAGATCGTCCCGCGCACGGCGCTGGAGGCGGTGCTCGACGTGCCGAACGGCATCGGCTTCGACCACGCCGAGGGGATCGCGCTGCGCGCCGCGCCCGGCGGCGGGCGGGAGATCCTCGTCGCCTTCGACAACCCGGGGCGCGACCGGCTGGCGGGGGAGACCGCCGTCTGGCTCGACGCCTTCCCCCTGCCGGCTCCCGTGACGGCCGGCCTGCCGGCTGGCCTGCCGCCGGTCAGCGCCGGACCGGCCGATTGACGAGCCAGATGCCGGTGCCGACGAAGACCGCGCCGACGACGAGGCCGATCCCCACGGCCTCGCCCAGGACGAGGGCGCCGCCCGCCACGCCGAACAGCGGCGCGAAGAAGGTGAAGGCGGAGAGCTGCGGCGCCGGGTAGTGCCGCATGAGCCAGAACCACGCGAGATAGCTGGCGAAGGCGACCACGACGGCCTGATAGAGGACCGAGCCGACGACCACCGCGTCCAGCCGCACGATCCCGGGCTCGCCCGTCGCGAGCGACAGGAGCGGCAGGACCGCGGCGGACACCGCGAGCTGATAGGCCAGCGTGCGGTTCGGGCTGATGCCGATGAGCCGCGAGCCCTTCACCACCACCGTCGTCGCGGCCCACCCGGCCGCGGCGACGAGGGCCAGCGCGTCGCCCAGCAGCATCGTCGCGTCCGGAAACGCCAGCGCGTCGGCGAAGACCGCCAGCACGCCGACGAAGGCGCAGACGAGGCCGACCACCTGGTGCCGTCGGACCCGCTCCCCCGGCACGAACAGGTGCAGGCCGAGGGCGGTGAAGAAGGGGGCGGTGTACAGGAAGACCACCGCGCGCGACGCGGTCGTGAAGTTCAGCGCCATGTAGAGGAAGGCGAACTCCAGCGCGAAGAGCGCGCCGACGAGGAGCCCCGCGGCCAGCGTGCCGTCGCGCTCGATCAGCCGCACGCCCCGCCACGCCGACCACGCCCAGAGGAACGCCAGCGCGATCACCGAACGGATGCCGGCCTGCAGGAAGGGCGGGATGCCGGGCGTGGCGAGCTTGATCGCCACCGACTGGAAACCCCAGAGCGCGCAGCACAGCAGAAGGACCGACGCGGCCGTGGCGTCGAGCCGGTCGTGGCGGAACGGGGCGGCGCCGAGGGCGGTCATGGAGGGCGGACGGGGCCGGGGACGGGGACGGGCGGATCGGCAACAGTCATGGGCGAGCGTGCGCGGCCTGTGAAGCGCCGGCTCTGCGGGGAAGGGTTGCGCGCCGCCGCTTGCCCCCACAGCGGGTGGGGTCCATGTTCCGGCGACCGAACCGCCGTTTCGAAAGGGAGCGCGACCCGTGATCCTCACCCGTCCGGAGCTGAAGGGCACCTTCGGCATGGTCGCCTCCACCCACTGGCTCGCCTCGGCGGCGGGCATGGCGATGCTCGAGCGGGGCGGCAACGCCTTCGACGCCGCCGTGGCCGCCGGCTTCGTGCTGCAGGTGGTGGAGCCGCACCTGAACGGCCCCGGCGGCGACATGCCGGCCATCGTATTCGACGCGGCCACGGGGCGGACGCGGGTGCTCTGCGGCCAGGGCCCGGCGCCCGCCGGCGCCACCATCGCCCACTACCGGGCCGAGGGCCTCGACATGGTGCCGGGGACGGGCAGCCTCGCCGCGTCGATCCCGGGCGCCACCGACGCCTGGCTCCTCATGCTGCGCGACCACGGCACGATGGACCTCTTGACGGTGCTCGAACCGGCCATCGGCTATGCGGACGGCGGTCACCCCGTCCTGCCCCGGGTCGCCGCCTCCATCGCCCAGCTGAAGGCGATGTTCGAACGCGACTGGCCGACGTCCGCCGCCCTTTGGCTTTCGGGCGGCGCGGCGCCGGCGGCGTGGAGCCTGCACCGCAACCCGACGCTGGCCACGACGTGGCGCCGCGTGGTCGCGGAAGGCGAGGCCGGCGGCGGAACCCGGGAGCGGCGGATCGACCGCGCCCGCACCGCCTGGGCCGAGGGCTTCGTGGCCGAGGCGATCGACCGCTGGTGCCGGACGCAGGACGTCATGGACGTCTCGGGCCGTCCGCACCGGGGCGTGCTGACGGGCGCCGACATGGCGGGCTGGCGCGCCGGGTGGGAGGATCCGCTCACGCTCGACTACGCCGGCCTCACGATCGCCAAGTGCGGCGCGTGGAGCCAGGGGCCGGTGCTGCTCCAGCAGCTGGCGCTGCTCTCGGGGTTCGACGTCGCGGCGATGCACCCGCTGGGGCCGGACTTCGTCCACACGATCGTGGAGGCGTTCAAGCTGGCGGTGGCCGACCGCGACGCCTGGTACGGCGACGATCCGGACGTGCCGGTCGCGGCCCTGCTCTCGCCCGCCTACACCGAGGTGCGCCGGCGGCTGATCGGCGGCACGGCCTCGCTCGACCTCGTGCCCGGCGCGCCGGACGGCCGCACGCCGCGCCTGCCCCCGCACGAGGTGAAGGACGGCCAGGCGGCCGGCCGGGGTGCCGGGGCGGGCGAGCCGACGTTCGTGCGGACGGTCGAACCCGTGCCGACGCCCAAGGGCGCGCTCGGCGGCGACACCTGCCATGTCGACGTGATCGACCGCTGGGGCAACGCCGTCTCCGCCACGCCGTCGGGCGGCTGGCTCCAGTCGAACCCGACGATCCCGGACCTCGGCTTCGCGCTCGGCACGCGGCTCCAGATGTGCTGGCTGGAGGAGGGGTTCGCCTCGTCCCTCCGCCCCGGCCGCCGGCCGCGCACCACGCTGACGCCGTCGATGGCCCTGAAGGACGGGCGGGCGTGGATGGCCTTCGGCACGCCCGGCGGCGACCAGCAGGACCAGTGGCAGATCCCGTTCCTGCTCCGCATCCTCCACCACGGCCAGGACATCCAGGAGGCGATCGACGCGCCGTCCTGGCATTCCGAGCACATGATCAATTCCTTCTGGCCCCGCTCCCGCATTCCCGGCGCGCTGTTCCTGGAGGACCGGTTCCCGGCGGCGTCGGCCGACGACCTGCGCCGCCGCGGCCACCGGGTGACGATGGGCGACGCGTGGTCGGAGGGGCGGCTGTCGGCGGTGATCCGCGACGAACGGGCGGACGGCGTGCTGCTGCGCGCGGGCGCCAACCCCCGCGGCGCGCAGGGATACGCCGTGGGGCGGTGAGGGGAGGCGACCCTCTCCCGCACCGCGGGAGAGGGTGAGGGCACTTCGCCTCTTCAACCGATGTCGACGATCACCGGCACGTGGTCCGACGGCTTCGGCGCCCAGCCCCGGGCGGCGCGCAGCACCTTGTGGCCCTTGAGGGCGTGCGCCAGCGCCGGGGTCACCCAGACGTGGTCGAGGCGCCGGCCGCGGTCGGATGCCTCCCAGTCGGAGGCGCGGTAGCTCCACCACGTGTAGACCCGCTCGGGCTCCGGCACGAAGCGGCGCACGGCGTCCACCCAGCCGACCGACGCCTGCATCGCCCCGAGGCGCTCGACCTCGACCGGCGTGTGGCTGACCACGTCGAGCAGCGCCCTGTGGTTCCACACGTCGCTCTCGAGAGGCGCGATGTTGAGGTCGCCCGCCAGCACCACCGGCCGGTCGGGCGCGATGGCGCCGGGCATCCACGCCGTCAGCTCGTCGAGAAAGCGGAGCTTGTGCGCGAACTTGTCGTTCACCACGGGGTCCGGCTCGTCGCCGCCCGCGGGAACGTAGAGGGAATGGACCTCGACCCCGTTCGCCAGCACGGCCGAGACGTGTCGGCAGTCGGTCCGCTCGCACCAGTTCGGCTGCGCGGCGGAGGCGAGCGGGATGCGGGAGAGGATCGCGACACCGTTGTAGCTCTTCATCCCCGCGATCGCGGTGTGGACGAAGCCGCGCTCGGCCAGCGGGCCGTACGGGAAGGAGCCGTCGGGGACCTTCGTCTCCTGGAGGCAGACGACGTCGGGCGCCTCCTCCTCGATCAGGCGCAGTAGCAGGTCCATCCGCAGGCGGACGGAATTGATGTTCCAGGTCGCGAGGCGCACGGAGGGCCTTTCAGGCGGGCGGGAGGATCTCCGTCTCCGCGTATACGTCGGCGAGCGCCAGCCGGCAACCGATGGCGGGAAGCTCGGCGACCGCGTCGAGGCTCTCCAGCGTCTCCACGTGCCATCCGGTGCCGTCGCGGCTCCAGACGTCGACGCGGACCTTGGTGCTGTCGACAAAAACCCCATGGCTCAACGAACCGACCCGGCGGTAGCCGTCCCACTTCGAAGAAAGATCGTAGCTTCGGGTCGAGTTCGAGAGAACCTCGACAACGACGCTGGGGTCCTTGACCACCGTGGTCGCATCGCTGACGCGATTGCAGACGACCATGACGTCAGGGTACGCGGCGAAGTGGTCCGTCACGATCTTGGGGGTTTCGACGAAAGGCCGACAAGGTTTTCCCGTCAATTGGTGGCGCAACAGAGAGAAGACGTTCCCGATGATCGTCGAATGAGCAGCCGTGCCACCCACCATCATGCGGATGACCCCGTCCACGAACTCGTACCGGTCCTCCTGTTCCTCTTCCCAGGCGACGAACTGCTCAACACTCCAGGGCTTCGGCACGGCGGTCATCGGCACCCTCCATCGCGGACGGGATCGTCGGCGACAATCTACCCGATCGTCACCTTGAGGTCGCCCACGCCCGCCACGTGGCCTTCCAGCACGTCGCCCTTGCCGCAGGCCGCCACGCCCTCGGGCGTGCCGGTGAAGATCAGGTCGCCGGGGAACAGTTCCACGAGGCCGGAGAGGTAGGCGATGGTGTCGGGGATGTTCCAGATCAGGTCGGCGACGTCGGCCGACTGCCGCACCTGCCCGTTCACCTTGAGCCAGATCGCCGCCTTCGTCGGATGGCCGATGGTCGCGGCCGGGACGATGGCCGAGCAGGGCGCGGAATGGTCGAAGCCCTTCGCCATGTCCCAGGGCCGGCCCATCTTCTTGGCCTCGGCCTGAAGGTCGCGACGGGTCATGTCGAGGCCGACCGCATAGCCGAACACGTGGTCCAGCGCCGAGGCCGCCGGGATGTCCCGCCCGCCCTTCGCGATCGCGACCACCAGCTCGATCTCGTGGTGAAAGTCCTTCGTCGCCTGCGGATAGGGCATGACGCCGCCGTTCTGCACCAGCGTGTCGGCCGGCTTGGTGAAGAAGAACGGGGGCTCCCGGTCGGGATCGTGCCCCATCTCCCGCGCATGGGCGGCGTAGTTGCGCCCGACGCAGTAGATGCGGCGGACCGGGAAGGTCTGATCGGTCCCCGCGACCGGCAGGGCGGGCTGGGGCCAGATCGGGATGGCGTAGGACATGGGGCGTCGGTCCGTCGATTTTGTACGAATGCCCCTTCGTTCTGCCACCCTATCGGGCGCGGGGCCAGAGGGGATCGGCCGTGAACACCGCCGCCTGAATTCCACACGGCCCGTCTGGACACCCCGTCCGGGGCATGGTCAGATCCCGCCGCAACGCAGCATCGGGGGAGTTCGGGCACATGCGGGGGATCGGACGGGCGGTCGTCCTGGGGACGGCGCTGGCGGCGGGAATCGCGGCGGCGGGGCCGGTGGCGGCGCAGAAGACGCTGCGCTGGGCGGCGCAGGGCGACGCGGAGACGATGGACCCGCACGGGCGGTTCGAGATCTTCACCCTCGGCATGCTGGGCGCCGTCTACGAACCGCTGCTGCGCTTCGACGCCGACATGAAGCTCCAGCCGGGCCTCGCGACGACGTGGACGCAGGTGGAGCCGCTGCGCTGGCGCTTCACCCTGCGCCCGGGCGTCAAGTTCCAGGACGGGGCGGACCTGACCGCCGACGACGTGGTCTTCTCCGTCGTCCGCACCAAGACCGAGGGCACCGGCCTCGCTCACACCCTCGCCCCGGTCGCCCGGGCGGAGAAGGTGGACGACCTGACCGTCGACTTCGTGCTGGCGCGCCCCTATCCGGCGCTGCTGACGACGCTCGCGTTCTGGTACGTGATGGACGAGGGCTGGGCCAAGGCGAACGGGGCGGAGAAGCCCGTCAACCTGCGCGCCAACCAGATCAACCCCGCCCACACCGCCGCCAACGGCACCGGGCCCTATCGTCTGGTCGCCCGCCGCGCGGACCAGGAGACGGTGCTGGAGCGCAATCCCGCCTGGTGGGGCGGGCGGGCCGACGTGGAGCGCGTGGTCTTCACCCCCATCGCATCGGACGCCACGCGGGTGGCCGGCCTCGTCGCCGGGAACCTCGACGTGATCGACCCGCTGCCCATCGCCGACGTGGCGCGCATCCAGGCGTCGGGCCAGTTCAAGGTGGTCCAGCGGCCGGAGAACCGGGTCGTCTTCCTCGGCATGGACCAGCACCGGGCGGCGCTGCTGGAAAGCGACGTGACCGACGGCAACCCGTTCAAGGACGTGCGGGTGCGCCGCGCCGTCTGGCAGGCGATCGACACCCAGGCGATCCGCGAGCGCACGATGCGCGGGGCGGCGCGGGCGGCGGGCGTCATGATGGGCCCGGACGTGGTCGGCTACGACGCCTCGCTCGACACGCCGCTGCCGCACGATCCCGCCGCGGCCCGCGCGCTGCTGGCCGAGGCCGGCTATCCCAACGGCTTCTCGGTCGTGCTCGACTGCCCCAACGACCGCTATGTGAACGACGAGGAGATCTGTCAGGCGGTGACCGGCATGCTGACCCGCGTCGGCATCCGCACGAACCTGCGGGCGGTCTCCAAGAGCATCTACTTCAACCGGGTCCTGCGGCAGGAGACGAGCTTCTATCTTCTGGGCTGGGCGCCCGGGAACATGGACGCGACCGACATCCTGCGCCCGCTGATGCACACGCGAGGGCCGGGCTCGGGCCTGTTCAACGTGGGCGCCTGGACGGACCCGCGGGTGGACGAGATCACCGGCCTCGTCGAGCTGGAGACCGACGTGACCCGGCGCAACGCGCTGATCAAGGAGGCCTTCCAGCGCCACAAGGACGGCGTCGGCCACGTGCCGCTGATGTTCAGCTACGTCACCTGGGGCGTGCGCGCGGGCGTGCAGCTCGAACAGCGCCCCGACGGCGTTCTCCCGCTCGCCACCGTCCGGATGCCGTGACGCTCCCCCCCTGCCCGACCGAGGCGATCGTCGCCTCGGTCCGCGCCCTCGTCGCCTGCCCCAGCCAAGGCGGCATCGACCCGCCCGACCGGGTGCTCGCCACGGGGCTCGCCATCGCCCGCGCCCTCGGCCTCGACGCGGAGGTGGTGGACGGCCTTGCCCTCGTCGCGACCGTCCCCGGCGGGCGCCCGGGGCCGACGTGGGTGCTCGACGCCTGCATCGACACCGCCCCCGTGGGCGACCGCAGCGCCTGGACCGCCGATCCCTTCGGCGGCGAGCTGCGCGACGGCTGGCTGGTCGGGCGCGGCACGTCGGACAGCAAGATGGGCGTGGCCCTCTTCCTCCATCTCGCCGCGGCGCTGAAGGCGAAGGCCGCCGACCTCGCCGGAACGCTGGTGGTGCTGGCGGACGCGGACGAGCACACCGGGCGCTTCGGCGGGATCAAGGCGTTCCTCGACCGGCGGCCGGACGTGGCCGGCGTGATGATCGGCTATCCGGAGAACGATGCCGTCTTCGTCGGCGCGCGCGGGTTCTGGCGGGCCGCGATCGACGTCTTCGGCGTGGCCGAGCACTCCGGCTATCCCAATCCCGCCCCGCGCAACGCGGTGGTGAAGGCGGCGCGGCTCATCGACCGGCTCGCCGTCACCCCCCTTCCCGCCCCGCCGCCCGGCGACGATTTCCCGCGCCCGCCCAAGCTCACCGTCACGATGGTGGAGGGCGGGGCCGGCTATGCCATGGTGCCCGACCGGGCGCGCGTGTCGGTCGACGTGCGCCTGACCCCCGCCTTCGACGCGGCCGCCGCGGCGGCGCATGTGCAGGGCATCGTCGCCGCCCTCGACCGCGACATGGACCACGCCCGCCCCTCGGCCGTCGTGCCGGTCGACAGCTGGCCCGCCTATCGCCTCGCCCCGGGAACGCCGCTCGCCGACGCGCTGGTGGCGGGCGCCACGCGTGCCACCGGGCAGCCGGTGCCGCCGCAGGTCTGCGGCCCCTCGAACATCGCGAACCTGCTCGCGTCGCGGGGCATCCCCGCCACCTGCGGGTTCGGCGTGACGTGCCGCGGCGTCCACGGGGCGGACGAGGCGGCGCGGGTCGCCGACGTGCCGATGGTCTGGACCGCCTACGCAAGCGCCGTCCTGCGGCTCATGGGGACCTGATTGCTCGACATCCTGCCGTCGCTGCTGGCGTTCTCGCTGGCGATGGCGCTCACGCCGGGCCCGAACAACGTGATGGTGACGGCCTCGGCGGCGACGTTCGGCTTCCGCCGGACGGTGCCGCACATGCTGGGCATCACCGTCGGGTTCCCGGCGATGACGGTCGCCGTGGGCCTCGGCCTCGGCACGGTCTTCACGACCTACCCGGTGATCCACGTGGTGCTGAAGTGGGTGGGAGCGGCGTATCTGTGCTGGCTCGCCTGGCTGGTCGCGACCGCGTCGCGGCCCGAAGCCGGCGAGGCGGGCGCCGGCCCCTTCGGCTTCTGGCGCGCCGCCCTCTTCCAGTGGGTGAACCCCAAGGCGTGGCTGACGGTGTTCGGTGCGCTGGCGACCTACACCACGGTCGAGGCGCCGATGGGGCCGCAGCTGGCCTTCATCACCGCGGTCTTCGTCGTGCTGACCTTCCCCTGCCTGTCGGTCTGGGCGCTGTTCGGCACGGTGATCGGCCGGTTCCTGTCGACCGGCCGGCGCCTCCGGATCTTCAACGTCTGCATGGCGGCGCTGGTGCTGGCCTCGCTGGTGCCGGCGCTGCGGTAGGGGCGGGCGCGGTCACCCCCGCAGAACGCCGCCCGCCGCCTTCGCCACCGCCGCCACGATCTTCTGCCCGACCGCGTCGATCTCGGCCTCGGTCAGGGTCTTCTCGGTCGGCTGGAGCGTGACCGAAAGCGCCAGCGACTTGCGTCCCTCGCCCACGCCCGGCCCCTGATAGACGTCGAAGACCGCGACATCGGCCACGAGCGCCTTGTCCGCCCCGCGCACCGCGCGCACCACGCGGTCGGCCTCGGTCGCGGCGTCCATCACGAAGGCGAAGTCGCGCACGACCGGCTGGAGGGCCGAGAGCCTGAGGAGCGGGCGGGCCGTGCCGGCCTTCTTCTTCGGGGCGGGCACGGCGTCGAGGAACACCTCGAACTGCACCATCGGACCCTTGGCGCCCAGGAGGTCGAGCACCTCGGGGTGCGTCTCGCCGAACCGGGCCAGCACCGTGGGCCCGAGGCGCAGCGTGCCGGAGCGGCCGGGGTGGTACCAGTCGGGCGCGTCGGTCGTGACCTGCAGGTTGCCGACAGGCGCCCCCGCCGCCTCCAGCGCCGCCAGCGCGTCGGCCTTGGCGTCGTGGACGTCCACCGGGCGCGGGGCGCCCGACCAGTGGCGCTGAACGGCGAGGCCGGCGCGCACGCCGGTCGCCATCGTCTGCTGGCCCGCGGGCTCGGGCGTGCGGTACTGGGGGCCCAGTTCGAACAGGGCCGCGTCCGGGAAGCCACGGTCCGCGTTCCGCCCGGCGGCCTGGATCAGGTTCGGCAGGATCGAGGGGCGCATCACGTCGAGGTCCGACGCGATGGGGTTCAACAGTCGCAGGCCGTCGTGCACCTGCCCGAAACGGGCGGCGAGCGGGCCCGCCATGAAGGACCAGGTCACCGCCTCCTCCATCCCGCGCGCGGCGACCGCGCGGCGGACGGACGCGGTGCGGCGCTGGCGCGCGTCCAGCGCCGGCCGCGTCATGGCCGACGTGCGGGGCAGCGGCGTGGCGGGAATGGCGTCGAACCCGACGACGCGCATCACCTCCTCCACGAGGTCGGCCTCGCCGTGGACGTCGGCGCGCCAGGACGGCGGCACGACGGTCATCGGCTCGCCCTCGGTCACATGGAAGCCGAGGTCGCGCAGGATGCGGACCTGATCGGCCGCCGGGACGTCGACCCCGCCCAGCGTCCGCACCCGGTCGGCGCGCAGCGTGTAGGTCCGGCGCCAGTCGGGCGGCGTGCCGGCCACGAACATTTCCGACGCCTCGCCGCCGCACATCTCGAGGATGAGGCGGGTGGCGTAGTCCATGCCGGCGGCCACGAAGTCGGGGTCGAGGCCCCGCTCGAACCGGTAGCGCGCGTCGCTCTCCACGCCCAGCCGCCGGCCGGTCTGGGCCGTGCGGACGGTGTCGAACAGCGCCGCCTCGACGTAGACGTTCACGGTCGCCTCGGTGCAGCCGGAGCGGGCACCACCCATGATGCCGCCCAGGCTCTCCACCCCATGCGCGTCGGCGATCACGGTGACGGCCGGGTCGAGCGCGTAGGTCTTGCCGTTCAGCGCCTCGAGCGTCTCGCCCGCGCGGGCGAGGCGCACGGTGAGGGCACCGCCGCGGATGCCGTCGGCGTCGAAGACGTGGAGCGGGCGGGCCACGTCCATCGTCAGGAAGTTGGTCACGTCGACCAGCGCCGAGATGGGCCGGAGCCCGATCGCCGTGAGCCGGTCCTGCATCCACTTCGGGCTCGGCCCGTTGCGCACGCCGCGGATCAGGCGCCCGAGGAAGAGGGGGCAGGCCCCGGCGGCCTCGGGCGGAAAGTCCAGGTGCACGGGCACCGGGTTGGGGAAGGTGCCCGCCACCGGCTCGGCCTTCGCCAGCGGCTTCAGCCGGCCGAGGCCGGCCGCCGCGAGGTCGCGGGCGATGCCGCGCACGCCGGCGCAGTCGGCCCGGTCGGGCGTCAGCGCGATCTCGATCAGCGGGTCGCCGAGGCCGGCCCACGCGGCGTAGGCGGCGCCCACCGGCGCGTCGGCGGCCAGGTCGATGATCCCCTCGTGGTCGTCCGACAGGCCCAGCTCCATCGCCGAGCAGAGCATCCCGTTCGACACGACGCCGCGCACCTCGCGCACGGCGAGGGTGAGGTCCTTGCCGGGAATGTAGGTGCCCGCAGGGGCGTAGACGCTGGTCATCCCCGTCCGCGCGTTCGGCGCGCCGCACACGACCGAGATCGGCGGTTCGCCCTGGCCCAGATCGACCATGCAGACGCGCAGCTTGTCGGCGTTGGGGTGGGGGAACGCCTCGACCACGCGCGCGACGACGTAGGGGGCGAGGTCCTTCGCCCGGTCGGTCACGTCCTCCACCTCCAGCCCCAGCGCCGTCAGCGCCGTGGCGATGCGCCCGACGTCGGCGTCGGTGTCGAGATGGTCCTTGAGCCAGGAGAGGGTGAACTTCATGGAATCACGCGGGTGTCAGAGGAATTGTCGTGTTCGGGTTCCCGGACGGGGGCGCCGGATCGGGCGTTCGGCCCCGGCGCGTCGGGCGCAAGAAGTTCCCGCGTACGCTTCGATCCAAGGAGGGCGGCGGACCCTTGGGCGAAAAGACAGCCCGCATCCACGAAAACGGCGACGCGGTCCATCCCTCACCCCGAAACGTACGAGGGCCCCCGCGGGGGCCCTCTCGTAGGCCGGCGTCCTCAACGGCGTAATGAGGGCGACCAAGTCGGAGAGCGTAGTGGACGCGCGGATCATCCGCAAGACCGGTCCCGATGACGGCCATTTCCGCCTCACCCCACCAGCCCGCGGGCGAGGCTGGGCATGTCGAGCGGCAGGAAGCCGTAGTGGCGCAACCAGCGGAGATCCGCCTCGAAGAAGGTGCGCAGGTCCGGGATGCCGTATTTCAGCATCGCGATGCGCTCGATCCCCATCCCGAACGCGAAGCCCTGATATTTCTGCGGGTCGATCCCGCAGGCGGACAGCACGTTGGGGTGGACCATCCCGCAGCCGAGGATCTCCAGCCAGTCACCGTGGTTGCCGAGCTTCAGCTCGCCCCCCTTGCGCGAACAGCCGATGTCGACCTCCGCCGAGGGCTCGGTGAAGGGGAAGAAGCTCGGCCGGAAGCGCAGCGGCAGGTCGTCCACGTCGAAGAAGGTGCGGCAGAACTCGACGAGGCAGCCCTTGAGGTGGGCCATCGTCGTCGTCTCGTCGATCACCAGCCCCTCGACCTGGTGGAACATGGGCGTGTGCGTCATGTCGTAGTCGGACCGGAAGGTCCGGCCGGGGCAGATGACGCGGATCGGCGGCTTCAGCGACAGCATGGAGCGCACCTGCACCGGGCTCGTGTGCGTGCGCAGGAGCATGCGCGAGCCGTCCGCCCGGTCCGGCAGGTAGAAGGTGTCGTGCATGTCGCGGGCGGGGTGGCCCGGCGGGAAGTTGAGGGCGGTGAAGTTGTGGAAGTCGTCCTCGACGTCCGGTCCCTCGGCCAGGGCGAACCCCATGTCGGCGAAAATCGCCACGATCTCGTCGACCGTCTGGCTGATCGGGTGCAGATGGCCCGCGCGCTCGGCCCGGGTGGGCAGCGTCACGTCGACCCGCTCGGCCTCCAGCCTCGCCGCGAGTGCGGCCCGCGCCAGCGTCGCCCGGCGCGCCTCGACGGCCGTGGTGACCGCGTCCTTGACCTCGTTCAGCGCCTGTCCGCGGGCGCGGCGCTCGTCGGGCGACAGCGCGCCCAGCGCCTTCATCGCGTCGGTCAGCCGGCCCTTCTTGCCGAGCGCGGCGATCCGCGCCTCGTCGAGCGCCGCGAGATCGGTCGCGGCCGCGACCGCCGCCAGGAGTTCCGCCTTCAGATCGTCCATGACGCCACCTGTGGGAAAAAACGAAAAAGGGGGCTCGACCCCGCCCGGGGCCGGCCCCCTGTCCGTCGTCGACCGGACGCGCCGTGGCGCGTCAGGCCGCCTTGGCGAGCGCCGCCTGGGCCTGCTCGACCAGCGCCTTGAAGGCGTCGGGCTCGCGGGCGGCGATGTCGGCCAGGACCTTGCGGTCGATGTCGATGCCGGCCTTCTTCATGCCGTTCATGAACTTCGAGTAGGTCAGGCCGTGCTGGCGCACGCCGGCGTTGATGCGCTGGATCCAGAGGCCGCGGAACTCGCGCTTCCGGTTGCGGCGGTCGCGGTAGGCGTAGCGGAGCGCCTTCTCGACCTTCTCGATCGCGATCCGGTAGGCGAGCTTGTTGCGGCCGCGGTAACCCTTGGCGAGTTTCAGCAGCTTCTTGTGACGGGCGTGGGTCGTGACGCCCCGCTTCACACGGGCCATGGTTCGATCCCTCCGTCAGACGCGCAGGAAGTTCTTGATGATGATCCGCGCGTCCATGTGCGTGAGCACCATGGTGCCGCGGGCGTTCCGCTTCATCTTCTGCGGACGCTTGCGCATGTTGTGGCGCTTGCCGCGCGCCTGCGCCTTGACGTTCCCGTTGGCGGTGATCTTGAACCGCTTCTTGGAACCGGAGTGGTTCTTCAACTTGGGCATTTTCCGTCCTTGCTCGGGTTGGTCTCCGGCGGTTGGGCATGCCCAGGGGGTCGGACCCCCCCGCCTCGCCGCCCGGGAGCCGCGGTATATAACGGCCGGGCTTGTCCGGCGCAAGCGGGTTGGGGCGCATCGCCGGCCTTGCCGGACCGCCGGCACCGTGCGACGTTGATGTTCATGGTTCGTTCGTCACGAAACCGCAACGCTGAGGAGGCACCCATGGACACGGCGACGCTCGCGAAGGATTTCACCGACCTGCTCAAGGCCGGGGACTTCCACACCCCCGGCGACCGCTACTGGAGCGAGGACGTGGTCAGCATCGAGCCGCTGGCCGAGGTTCCGCCGTCGCGCGGGCGCGACGCCGTCGTGGCGAAGGGCGAATGGTGGTACCGCACCCACGAGGTCCACGAGACGAGGGTCGAGGGACCGTGGGTCCACGGAGACCAGTTCGCCGTCCGCTTCTTCATCGACGCCACGGACCTGGAGACGGGGAAGCGGAGGTCTACGGACGAGATCGGCATCTATACGGTCGCCGACGGGAAGGTCGTCGAGGAGCGGTACTTCTACGGGCAATCCGTCTCCGGCGACTGACGGGCCGGGGCGCCCGAGGCAGCGGGCCGGCGATGGGCGGGTGCGCCCGTCGCCGGGACCGGACCTCAGTTGTGGGCGACCGCCTCGCGCAGCTGGCGCGTCGTCTTCTCGAGGCGCTGGGCCAGGACGCGCATGATCTCGACCGCCATCTGCGGAAACTCCGTCACGAGGCGGAAGAACAGCTCCTTGGAGATGCAGAGCGTGACCATCTCGCTCGCCGCCTGCACGGTCGCGGTGCGGGGCACGTCGCAGAGGATCGCGATCTCGCCGACGAAATCGTTCTTGCCCACCTGCGCCACCGTGAGGGGGCCGTTCGGCGTGTTGACGATGACGTCGGCCCGCCCCTCCATGATGATGTAGGCGGCATCGCCCATCTGATCCTGGCGGAACAGGACGTCACCGGAATTGAAGACCATCCGCTCGCTGGTGAACGCCAGCAGCTTGAGTTTCGATTCCTCGACGTTCGAGAACAGGGGAATCTTTCGGAGCAGCGCGACTTCTTCCGCGAGACTCAAGGGCGACCTCCCTCAAACACGGGCCGATGGGGTTCCACGATCACTCGGGGTCCAGGACATCCGCGAAGACGGACCCCGGACGGCTCAATTCCTCGAACGTTCCCTGTTCGACAAGATGCCCGCCCTGCATGACGAGGATCCGGTCGAACTGCCGGGCCAGGTCGGGCCGATGGATGACCCACACGAGACCGCGCCCGCGACAGGCTTCCAGCACCATCGTGTGTACCACCGCTTGGCTCGCGCCGTCGAGGGCCGCCGTCGCCTCGTTGACGATCAGGAGGTCGGCGTTCTTCAGCAGCGCGCGGGCGATCACGATCTTCTGCCGTTGCGCGAGCGACAGTCGGGAACCGCCGATGCCGACGGGCATGTCGAGGCCGACGCCGACGATGACGTCCCACAGGTTCGTCCGCTCGACCACGGCGGCCAGCATGCCGTGGATGCGGGCGCCGACTTGCGGGAGGCCCAGCGCAACCTTGCCGAACAGGATGTTGTCCTGGATCGACGCGGCGGAGTTGTAGCGCGCGACGTCGAAGAACTCGATCGTGCCCCGCAGTTCGGCCGGAAAGGCGCTCGAAAACAGGTGCCGCGCCTCGAGGATGCGGCGCTTCATCGGCTCGTCGATGAGCCCGAGGCGGTGCCGCGCGGCGACGAGGCGGAACGGGAGCTGGAGCAGCCGGGCCCTGTCGTCGCCCTTCAGCGCCGCGACTCCGTCGCGCCCGACCTTCTGCACCACCGCCTGAACCGCGGGCAGGTCCTCGGCATTGATGAAGCTGAACTGCTCCACGAGGTCGGGGCTGGCCGAGAGGTCCTTGAACAGCTCCACCATCGTCTGCCCGAGCTTCAGCCCGATGCGCAGGAAGTCGCCGGTCAGGCCGGTGCGGTCGAGGACATCGCGCACGTAGGGATGCGTAGCGGCGCGGTCGGCCGCGAACTCGCCGCCGACGGGCGTGCCGAACATCAGGTTCTCGGCCACGGTCGCCCTGTTGTTGTAGCGGTCGGGGTCGAACCGCTCGACCAACGTCCCGAGGAGCGGGTCGGACAGTTCGGCCTGGATGGCCGCGCGGGCCGCCAGCACCTTCTCGGCCGCCGCCGGGTCGCGCGTCTGGTCGAGGGTGCCGAGAAGGCCGAGGCCGTAGACGTCGGCCGTCAGCTCCACCATCCGCAGCAACTCGTGGACCCGCGCGTCCAGCGCCGCGGGCCCGTCGACGCCGGCGGCCGCGTAGTCGGTCCAGTCGGCGTCGATGTCGAAGTCGACGTTCCCGGCCCGGCGGGATTCCGCCGCCCGCTCGGCCAGGACGGCGCGCCGGGCGGGGTCCACCGCCGGCGGGCGCAGCGGCCGGTGGCGCAGACCGTAGAGCAGGTTCTCCCGCAAGGTGGCGTTCATCAGGTAGGCGTTCGCGCCGACATAGGCGATGCGGCGGCCGATCACGCTCTCCGGCAGGCCCGGCAGGTCGCGGTCGCCGATGCGCAGCCGCCCCTGCGAGGGCGTCAGCAGCCCCGCGATCAGCAGCGCCAGCTCGTCCGCCCCGCTCCCGCTGCCCACGCCCACGATCGCGGTGTGGCCGTCGACCGGGATGCTGAAGCTCACCCCGTCGAGGATCTTGGAGCCCATGTCGCTGGCGAAGGAGAGGGCGTTCGCGGCGAGGTCGCCGGTGAAGGGCGTGTCGTCCCGCGGGTCCTGGAGGAGGCCGGCCGGGTCGCGCATCCCCTCGGGGTGGAACTGTTCGACCACCTGGTCGTACTTGACCCGGACGTCCTCCTTCAGCTGGTACCAGTCGAGAAGCTCCTTCCACGGGCCGGCAAGATCCTTGTAGGCCGCCAGGACCGCCACCAGCGCGCCGAAGCTGATCGACCCCGTGATCACGAGATAGCCACCGATGGCGTAAAAGAAGAACGGCGTGAGTTGATTGATAAAATTGTTCAGGAATTTTATGAACTGCTTCCAGTGATAGATCTCGTACCGGACATGATAAATCTCACCCAGGTGCCGCGACATGTCCGCGAGGTGCCAAGCGGCTGCATCGTTAACGCGGACCTCCTGAATGCCTGCGACGGTATCCCCGATCCGGTCGGAAACGATCCGCATCATGCGGACCCGCTGCTTCGACAGGTTGTTCACCTTGCGCTGCAGCCGCGGGATCAGCCAGCCCTGGAGGGGATAGAGCGAGATCGCGGCCACCCCCAGGATGGGGTCCTGCATGAAGATGAAGGTGAGGTAGACCACCAGCATCCCGCCCTGCTGGGCCGGGGTGGCGAGGCTCTCGCCGATGAAGTTTCCGATCGGATCGGTCTCGGAGGTGATCATCGGAATGATCTCGCCCGAACTCATCTTTCGGAACTGAGGCAGCGGGAACCGCAGGACCCGGACGTAAAGCTCGTAGCGCAGCCGACGTAGCATGCGCTCGTTCAACCGTCCCTTGTATGTGTTGGTATAATACTTGAAAGCGCCGTTGAGAATGACGAGCGAAAGGAAGAGGAAGGACAGCACCATCAGGAACGGGATCTGGTCCAGTTCCCACCGGGCGAAGCCGAGGTCGATCGTCTTCGGGAAGCCACCGCTGCCGGCGATCGCCTGATCGACGATCTGCTTGGGCAGGTCGAGCGACAGGTAGATGAACGGGTAGGACGTGACGATGATTGCGAGCAGCACCAACTGCTGGCGCCAGCTGTGGCGCAAGGTGAAGCCGAAGATGCTCGATTCCATGCCGAGAGTCCGAAGGCGGAGCCGATCGACTCCGGGCAGGTTGCATGCCAAGGCTACCGGATCGACCATGCCCGTGCAAATGCCATGGTTTCGCAGATCGTACTCTGTTACATCGGGTTACGGGCTCTCTTGGTGCGTGGCGCCGGCCTGCCCTTGTTGTCTTGGGGTTCGCCGGGGATTTCCGGGATGCCGAAACGTCGCGACCAGAGCCGCGTGCTCATCTACAGCCACGACACGTTCGGACTGGGGCACCTGCGCCGGTGCCGCACGATCGCGCATGCGCTGGTGGACAAGCACCGCGAGATGTCGGTCCTCATCCTGTCGGGCTCGCCCATCATCGGGAGCTTCGACTTCCGCGCCCGAGTCGACTTCGTCCGGGTCCCGGGGGTCATCAAGCGCCGCAACGGCGAGTACACCTCGCTGAACCTCCACGTGGAGATCGAGGAGACGCTCGCGATGCGCGCCTCGATCATGGCGCACACGGCCGAGATCTTCGATCCGGACCTGTTCATCGTCGACAAGGAGCCGCTCGGCCTACGGGGCGAACTGCAGGGCACGCTGCACATGCTGAAGCGCCGCGGGACGGCGCTGGTTCTCGGGCTGCGCGACGTGATGGACGATCCGGACCTGCTGGCGCCGGAGTGGGAACGCAAGAACGTCGTCCCCTCTCTCGAGGACCTCTACGACGAGATGTGGATCTACGGCCTGCCGCAGATCTGCGACCCGCTGGAGGGGATCGACCTGCCGGCCTCGGTCCGCCGGCGGATGTCCTACACGGGCTATCTGCGCCGCACCGTGCCGGACCTCCCGACCACGGGCCCGGACACGCCGGCCGGGCCCTACATCCTCGTGACGCCCGGCGGCGGCGGCGACGGCGAGGCGCTGGTCGACTGGGTCCTGCGGGCCTACGAGCACGACAAGGGCCTGCCCTGCCGGGCGCTGATCGTGCTGGGCCCCTTCATGCAGACCGATGCCCAGGCCGAGTTCATGGCCCGGGCCGCCGCCCTGCCCAACGTCGAGGCGATCACCTTCGAGGCGCAACTGGAGCGCCTGATGGCGCAGGCCGTCGGCGTCGTCGCGATGGGCGGCTACAACACGTTCTGCGAGATCCTGTCGTTCGACAAGCGGGCGCTGATCGTGCCGCGCACCGTCCCGCGGCTGGAGCAGTACATCCGGGCGAGCCGGGCACAGCAGATCGGGCTCGTGAACATGCTGGCCGACGACGGGGTGCGGGACCCGATGGCGATGGCGGAGGCGCTGCGCGCCCTGCCCAACCAGCGGCCGCCCTCCCAGGTGATCGTGCCGGGCCTCCTCGACGGGCTGGACAACGTCAACCGGCTCGCCGGCCGCTGGCTCAACGCCCGCTCGGGCTGGCCCGGGGCCTGGCAGGTCCAGGAACTGCGCGGCAAGCGCGCCTGACCCCCGCGGACGGTCGCATGGCGGGCGGCGGGCGGGTCGCGGTCGTCCTGAAGGGCTGGCCGCGGCTCTCGGAGACCTTCATCGCGCAGGAGATCCTGGGGCTCGAACGCCTCGGGCTCGATCAGGTGATCGTGTCGCTCCGCCATCCCACCGACAAGGCGGTCCACCCGATGCATCGGGCGGTGCGGGCGCCGGTGCTGTACCTGCCGGAGTACCTGCACCGGGAGCCGCTGCGCGTGCTCCGCGGGCTCGCCGCGGCGGCACGGCGGCCGGGCTTCGGCCGGGCGCTGCGCGCGTGGCTCGCCGACCTCGTCCGCGACCGGACGCCGAACCGCGGCCGGCGGTTCGGGCAGGCCTGCGTCCTCGCGGCGGAACTTCCCGAAGGCGTCGGCCGCCTCCACGCCCACTTCCTGCACACGCCCGCCTCGGTCGCCCGCTATGCCGCGATGATGTGCGGGCTGCCGTGGAGCTTCTCCGCCCACGCGAAGGACATCTGGACCACGCCCGACTGGGAGAAGCGGGAGAAGCTGGCCGACGCCGCCTGGGGCGCCACCTGCACCGCCGTGGGCGCGGCGCACCTGCGCGACCTCGCCCCCCATCCCGGGCGGGTCGACCTCGTCTACCACGGGCTCGACCTCGCCCGCTTCCCCGACCCGCCCGCGCGCCCGCCGCGCGACGGATCGGACCCGGCGGATCCCGTCCGCATCCTCTCGGTGGGACGGGCGGTGGCGAAGAAGGGGTTCGAGACGCTGCTCGACGCGCTCGCGTCGCTGCCGCCGGGGCTCCACTGGCGCTGGACCCACGTGGGCGGCGGCGAGCGTCTGGCGGCGCTGAAGGTGCGGGCGGCGGACCTCGGCCTCGCCGACCGGATCGACTGGCTGGGCGCCCGGGCGCAGGACGACGTGTTCGCCGCCTACGGTGCCGCCGACCTCTTCGTGCTCGCCAGCCGGGTCGCCGAGGACGGGGACCGCGACGGCCTGCCGAACGTGCTGATGGAGGCGCAGGCCCTCGGCCTCGCCTGCGTCTCGACCGCGGTTTCCGCCATCCCGGAACTGATCCGCGACGGCGAGACCGGGCTCCTCGTCCCGCCCGAGGACCCGGCCGCGCTCGCCGAAGCGCTCGGGGCGCTGGCGGCCGACCCGGCCCGGCGCGCGGCGGTGGCGGCGGCGGGGCGGGCGCGGGTGCTGGCCCACTTCACCTTCGCCGGCGGCGTCGGGCGGTTGGCGGAGCGGTTCGGGATCGGACCGGCGCCGTGACGCTGCGCATCGCCTTCTACGCCCCGCTCAAGGCGCCGACCCATCCGGTGCCGTCCGGCGACCGGCGGATGGGGCGCCTCCTGATGCGGGCACTGGCATTGGCCGGGCACGACGTCCGCCTCGCCTGCACGCTGCGGACACGCGACGACGGGCGGGTTCCGGGACGGGCGGACCGCATCGCGGCGCTCGGCGCCCGCGCGGCGGATCGCCTCGTCCGGCGCTGGCGGGCGGCGCCACCGGACCTCTGGTTCACCTACCACCTCTACCACAAGGCGCCCGACCCGATCGGCCCCCGGGTTGCGGGGGCACTGGGCATCCCGTACGTCTGCGCCGAGGCGTCCCACGCGCCCAGGCGCGCGACCGGCCCCTGGGCGGCGGGCCATGCGGCGGCGGCGGCGGCGATCCGCGGGGCCGACGCCGTGATCCACATGACCGCCCACGACCGGCCCGCCCTCGCCGCGATCGTGGACGGGGGGCGTCTCCACGCCCTCGCACCCTTCGTCGAGACGGCCCCCTTCGCGGCGGCGGCCCGGGACCGGGACCGGCACCGGGCGGCGCTCGCCGCGCGGCTTCTCCTGCCCGGCGACGCCCCGTGGCTGCTGGCGGTCGGCATGATGCGCGAAGGCGACAAGATGGCGAGCTGGCGCCACCTCGCCCGCGCGCTCGCCCGCGTCGCCGACCGGCCGTGGACGCTGCTCGCGGTCGGCGACGGCCCCCGCAGGGCCTGCGTGGAGGCCGCCTTCGGCACGCTCGACCCCGCGCGGGTGCGGTTCACCGGGGCGCTGGAGCCCGACGATCTCGCGGGCGTCTATGCCGCCGCCGACCTGTACGTCTGGCCCGCCGTCAACGAGGCGTACGGCATGGCGCCGCTGGAGGCGCAGGCGGCCGGCGTACCGGTCGTGGCGGGCCGCACGGGCGGCGTGCCCGACGTGGTGGCCGACGGGCGTTCGGGCGTCCTCGTCCCGGTCGGGGACGACGCGGCGTTCGCGCTGGCGGTGGCGGACCTTCTCGACGATCCCGACCGACGACGGGCCATGGGCCGCTGGGCCGCCGCCAACGTCGCCGCCCGGCACGACATCGCCGGCGCCGCCCTGCGGCTCGACGCGA
>Ga0315907_10002191_pt1 | contig 25128 bp, 26 predicted proteins | sample LakEriMetagenome_3_FD_203525 | JGI IMG/M metagenome (GOLD analysis project Ga0315907, IMG submission 203525) | Freshwater fungal communities from buoy surface, Lake Erie, Ohio, United States - Buoy 12 MA123 | ecosystem: Environmental > Aquatic > Freshwater > Lake > Lake biofilm | place: USA...
TTCTTGTCATCATCATAACGTCCTTAAGCAATCGGAAGTAAGAAGGATACTTCCACTCTAAAAGTCTAAACCATCCATTCCCTCAAGCAAGATAGGGGCAATTTTGTTGCCTCTACGGGGCTTAAGAGAATCAAGTATTCAATGACTTAAATTACTACACAAAAAGAACAAGCTGCGTCTTTACGGCCTCAACGAAGAAACCAAAACAGTCAACTAACTTCTTATGCTAAAATCACTAAATGTTTAGACTCTTGATTATTTTGCCATGCTTTTTCGTGATGTTTCAACCTTTAAACGCAAAAGTTGATCCACCAAATTACAATTTTAGTCTTGAGACCCTAGAAGATTTTTTTCCAGACAAGAATTTAGATGATCTTGAAAAAAAATATGGCAAACCTGATCAAATGGGAAAGCAAGGACAAGTTGAGACTCTTAGATTCTTTGTCGCCCATATCCGATACAAATTCCCCGTCATCGTTCAAGTCCAACAAGGGAAAGTTTTAGATTTTTTTGCCAAACTTCCCAGTTATTTTTTGCATGATGTATTTTTTCAATCTTTAGTGAACCGTATAGGTAAACAAAATTCATACAAGAAGGTAGGAGAAGAAGCGATTTATCTTTGGGAAAAAGATGAGCGCAAATATGTTTACTCAGCAGCATGCACTATTACCTGCTTTCCCATTTTTTATACTGTTTCACCTCTTAAGCCCCAAAAGGGGTTTAAGCCGCTAATTGATATTTTGAAGGAAGCTGTGCCTAAGAATTAATTTGAACGGGTGATAAGGGGATTTTTGATGCCTAATTTGCGAGCATACATAAGCATGACAAATGAACCCAGAATCATAAGTAAACATAAAATCTGACCCATCGTAAGAAATCCAAAGAAGTAGCCAAGCTGAGCATCTGGCTCTCTAAAGAATTCCACCATAAATCGAAATGTACCATAACCTAAAAGAAAGACTGAGCTTGCGACACCATAAAAACGCTGGCGCTTATGAACGACAAATAAAATCAAAAAGAGAATAACTCCTTCAAGAAAACCCTCATAAAGTTGCGAAGGATGTCTGGCAAACGGTCCTCCATCAGGAAAAACGATTCCCACCCATGAGTCTGTGACACGACCGTAAAGCTCACCATTAATAAAGTTTCCAATACGACCAAAAAGTAAGCCCGGTGTTCCGGCCACGGCCATACAGTCAGCAATCTGAAAAAAATGCAGTTGATGTTTTTTCGCAAATCTCCAAGTGGCCAAACACATACCTACCACGGCCCCATGAAAACTTAGACCACCTTTCCAGACGGATAAAATATCTAGAAAATTCTCAGAATAATAATCCCAGTTATAGAAAAAAACATAAAAAAGTCGAGCACCAATGAACATCCCGATAATGAGGGAGGTGATGTACTTATCTATTTCTTCCTTGGCGACAGGCCAGAATTTTTTTGAAGCAAGATGCTTGAGAATCATGCCACCTACGACATAGCCAAGCACATACATCAAACTATACCAACGTACTTGTAGTGGGCCTAAAGAAAAAATGACTGGATCTAACCATGATTGATTCATAATGATTAGCTTATAGGACTAAAAGGGTGAAGACAACTACAGATTAAGTGTAGGTTCACAAATGGCGTAGCTACCTGAGCTTACAGCACTGAGTTCATAGATCGCCCTTTTCATTGCGGGGGTGATACCTTGAAAGCTTAGCATACAGGTTGATACGCTAAGAAAACTGATAATATCTTCTCGACTCATTTGACCCGATATCGAATAGTCCTTATCTTTTCTTAAAAGCTTCATATAAGAATTTAATTTCATCTCACCGGCATTGGAGTAGATAACTTTTTTATTCCAATCAATGAAAACTGCTTCCCCAAAAGACTGGGCCTGCTTCATCACAACCACGACATCGTCCTTCATTGTTCCCCAGTAACTTAATACACCCTGCTCCGACAATGCCGAAGTTAAAAAACGTACAAGAACAATTCTGACACCAATCATTTGATCAGTTTGTGAAATTTCTGAATTAAGCGCGAGATCCCAAAGTGGCTTGCGTGCTGGCATGGCCATCATCCCAACTCTTCGATAGGTATAAACTGGCGTCCCTAACTGTATAGATAAACTTTCTGCTCCATACTTATCTAAAAGATCTGTGCCATTGAGCTGCTGATTTAACCGTGCCGAAGCAAATTGAACCGTTAAAATTTTTGTTTGAGGTCGCTCCAAAGAAATTTTCTTGGATTCTTTCTCCTCTAATTCTTGAAAGCCTAATTCCTTAAAGAGATGTGAAAACTTTGGGGTGAGCTCATCTTGCCTAAAGCGAAGATAAATTGGGTAATCCAAGTTCTTTCGAAATTGAAAATAAGACCATTTAATTTGAGCATCCATAAAGTTCTCCTTGGCACCTCTTCGGAATCTCCTCAGGAAAATGTAATGAGGCCCTTATATTTGAGGTATTTAGACCGGTAATTCCCTCCAGACCTAAAACTGTTGAATTTTTTGACAGCTAAGTAAGAACTACACTGAAGAACTTACCCGGTTCTGGTGCATGGTACTCTAGGGCATGAACATACAAATCACCTCATCTTCAAACAAAACTTCACAGGCCACAGAGAAAACTCAAGCTGAAAATTATAAAGATTTTACTAGACCTTTAACCGCTAAACTCCTTGAGGCGATGAATTTGGCAAAAAATTATGTGCGCGGAGAAGGCGATTACCTCTTTTATGAAAAGAATCACAAGATGCAAAAAGTCCTTGATCTCACTGGTGGTTATGGGGCGAATCTTTTAGGGCACAGGCATCCCCAACTTTTAGAGGTGATCAATCAATGGACAAGAAATGGATCTCCATCGATGGTCCAGGGCAGTTCTCGTCAAAAGGCCGGAGATCTTGCTAAAAAAATATCTGAAGTTCTTCACAAAGAAACAGGTGAGGGCCCATGGATCACTCACTTATCTAACTCTGGAACAGAAGCTGTAGAGGCTGCGATGAAACACTCGCTTATCCACTTTAAACATAAGCTCGTCGATTTAAATCAAGAAATTGAAAAAGAAATTAATGAAGCTCTTCTTTCGGTACGCAGTCTCACAAGCTTTGAACAAAGAAAAATCCTCATCGCTCTAAAAACCCAGATCGCTAATCAGTATGATGAATTAAAAATGCCTGAAGACAGGAGATCATACCTTTTACATCAACTCGTAAATGCACAAACCTTAGATGAGTTGGCCCAGCTTTTAAGAGAGATCAATGCTCTTCAAATAAATCAAAAACCAAAATTTATTGCCTTGAAAAAAGCCTACCATGGTAAAACTCTAGGAGCCTTGTCTCTAACTAGCAATGAAGGCTTTCGCCAAGATTTCTTTTTAGGTGATGAATTTAACAATCAAACCATTTTTATTTCGACCCATGAGGATAGACTCGCCATTGAAGATCGTATTCAGTCCACAAAACAGGACCTCATCTATTTCTCATTAAATAAAGAGGGTATTTCTGTTACCAAGCAATCATTCGCTGGCCTTGCAGCTGCTTTTGCTGAACCAATCCAAGGCGAAGCCGGTATCTTAGCAGTGCCTTCAGAAACACTTTCCCTCTTAAAAAAATATTCTCTTGAAGAAAATTTTCTCCTTGTCTTTGATGAAATCCAATCAGGAATGTTTAGAACAGGACTCATGTCAGCTGCAGGTCATCATCATATTACTGCAGATGTTTATACCTTTTTTAATCATTAGGTGGCGGTATCGCAAAAATCGCTGCGACGACAATCATGAAGAGAAAGTACATTGAGGAATTTGGCTTTCTTCATACATCAACTTTTGCAGAAGATGACTTCTCATGTGAAATAGCCTTAGAAGTTTTTAAAATTATTGAATCAAATGAGTCACCATTAGCGGCCGGTATGGAGGCTGCTCAATACCTTGAAGCGAGACTGGAATACCTCAAGTCACAATTTCCAGATGTTGTTAAAGATTCAAGAGGAATTGGTCTTCTAAGAGCTCTTGAATTTAATGAGAGCGTATTAAAAGATATGGGCTTTGAATTTAAAGTCATCTGTGATTCTAAAATGCAAGGCTATCTTATCGCTTCAGCATTATTGAATCATGAAGATCTCAGAATGAATCCTTCTCTCTCAAATAATTTGACCCTTAGAATTCAGCCAAGCCTCTACTTTGATATTATTAAAGCTGAACACCTTATCACAGGTCTTTTTAACCTGTGCCAGGCGATTCGTGAAAAAAATGTTCAGTACTTTCTTTCAGCCATTTATCCAGATCAACACATAGTTAATGAAAAAACTGATGAGCTTATTGATTCACCTGAGCTTGGCCAGCGACCATTGAGCGTTTTTCTCTGTCACATGATCAATGAAACACACATCCGCCAAGTAACTAAAGCTCTCAAAGGACTCCCGGATTCTAAACTTGCTGAAAAACTACGACTGACAAAAGATATTGCAGAATTTCAAATCTATCATCATCAAGTGCTTAAAGATAAACATGGCCAGGAAATGGACGTGATTATGTTAGGCATTCCACTGACATCTGAGGAATTGAAAAAAACTTTTACTTCTCGTCAAAAATATCAAATTGTTCAAAAAGTCCAGCGCGCCATTGATTACTCTAAGGAACTTGGCGCAACAACGGTTGGGCTTGGTCAATTTACATCCATTGTATCAGGCAATGGACTCTACTTAAATCCTCGAGGGATGAATTTAACGACTGGTAATGCCTACACCATCTCTCTAACAATTCAATCGGCCCTAAGATCAGCAAAAGAGAAAGGCAAAAATTTAAATCTTTCTACTGTGGCCCTCATCGGTGCGGCCGGAAATATTATGTCTGTGGCCAGCTCCCTCATGGCCGACAAAGTAGGAAAAGTCATCCTTATCCATCACTCTGCCATTGAAACAAGTTTTAAATATCAAGAGGCAGTAAAAAGAATTTTAAAAGAAATCTATCATTCATCCGCTGACACCAAGGTTGTTCAAATCGTAAAGAAGTTCTACACAAATGATATTCAGCTTTTAAAATTTCTAGAGATTCCTGAAGTTCAAGAAGTTTTTCAAGCGAGCAGTGACTTACACACGATTAAAGATGCTGACATTGTTTTAAGTGGAACAAGTGCCTCAAGTGGTTTTCTTACACTTGATTTATTTAAGCAAGATGCTGTCATTGTAGATATTGCGGTTCCACCAACAATTAAAAAAGAACTTCTTGAAAAACTCCCCCAACAAAGACCAGATTTGACGTATCATCTTGGTGGGATCGCCAAGTTACCACAAAAGCAACACCTCAACTTCTTCTTGCTTCCTCTGGCCCCGGGTGAAAGCTTCGCCTGCATGGCCGAAACTTTCACCATCGGCTTTAGTGGTAAAAAGAATAAACTCCACATTGGTGATCTATCTAAAGAGATCGTCAATGAAGTTGAAGCGCTAGCAGATGAGGTCGGATTTACTCTAGGAAACTGCAAAACTGAATCTTCACTCTAAGTTTTTGCCATAAAGAACGTATTGAGCATAGGGTGTAATCAATTCTGGATCCAAAGGCCGTCGAGATGGTGAATCTGGGCTTTGATAACAGACAAGTGCTTTTTGGCAGCAAAGAACTGCCAAACTGAGTCTTTTGGAGACTTTAATAAAGACACCTTTAATCTCCTCGCCATTTGGCCCAGAAACCTTTCCCATATATGGCATCAGCAATGTTTTAAAATTCAAACGTAGTTTTGCTAAGAGCAAAACTTTCTGCCATTTATTTAGTGTTTTATTCTTTACTAAAGAAAGCTTTTCCAGGGGATCAGGATAATTAATACTAAAACCCACTGGAGTCCCATTGAGTTCCACGATATAGGAAGTGAGTGGGTGGGCAACATACCTAAAATCATCATAAATTAACTTAAATTGTTCAAATGTTATCGATTCAAATTCAGTCATCTGATTAAATGATTTTAAAAAAAGGTCATAGACAATTTTTAGCTCCTCATCCCATTTACTAAAATTGATACATCGGACTGTAACGGCCTCATCATGAGAATGTTTTCTTTCTTTTAGCTTTTTTCTTTTTGTCATGAAATTAAGAAAAGATGAAAACCTTTTAATGAGAAAAGTATCCCAGGTTCCTATAATCTTGAAACCCGCGGTCAAAAAAAGATGATGATAATAATCTGGATATATAGGCTCACCAAAATAAGCAGGCCCAGATGAAAAAGAACGGATACGATAACGAACAAAAAAATTAATATCCACAGGTGTTTTAATTTGATTGATACCGATTGATTTGGCAAAAGTCTCTATTTTCTGGATCATCAATATGGCGACATTTTCATCTTGGATCCAATCAATAAAGCCAAGGTTTCCAATTTTTGATTTATTTCTCCAACTTAAAATAGCTTTTGCGACCAAATCTCCATTTTGATAAACCATAAATCCGACCCACTGATAATCAGCGGAGAATGGTGAATTTGGATGAAGAAGCTTCTTATAATCTTTTAGATCCTCAGGAAAATAAGTAGGTAAATCGCCATGAATTTTCTGCTTTAAATCGATCATCTCCTGAATTTTCTGATCATCCCAATGATGAAGCTGCATAAATTGAAGACTCATAAAATTTGTATCTCACCAGTTGAGCCATTTATCTTTAATTGATCACCTGTTTTTAAAAGAGTGGTTGCATTTTTAACTCCTACAATTGTAGGAAGGCTTAATTCACGTCCAATAATGGCGGTATGAGACAGCATTGACCCCTTTTCTGAAATAAGACCTCGGCTTTGGGACATGATATAAACCCAGGCCGGATCGGTATTTTTTGTTACAAGAATAAAGTTTTTAACATCAAAATTAAATATATCTTGAGGTTTTTCTAAGACAAGTGCCACACCTAGCGATTCACCCGGCGATACTCCTAATCCTTGTACATTATTTGTATGAGAAACTTGCCTAGAGTCATGGTGAAAAAAATCTTCTCCTTCTGACCAGATTAAAAATTCGGGGTAAGTTGTCTCCCTCTTTTTCCAATCTCTATTTTTTATCAATTCTTCGACTTCTTCCCTGGACAAATATCCTTGAGCAAAAGAGAGCCACTCTTCATGATTAAGTGAAAAAAAGTCTGTTAAATTAAACTTTTTAAATGATTGATCTTCTGCCATTAACTGAGCAGCGAGTTTGATGATGAGCTCACGATAGTAATGATAAAAACGTCCTCTCCAAAGCCTAGAGCTTTCTCTATACTCAATACATTCTCGGGTAAACATCAAAAACCATTTTTCTATCATCGAGAATTTTAAATCGGATTTTTTTAGACCTTTCAATCCACCATCCAGATGGGGAACAGATTGTCCACGAGTCCATTTAATTAATTGTTGCAAAAGAACAGGATCATTTTTTATTGGCAAACTCTCAAGCTTCAGCTCCTCAAAAGATCGGTCACCATATTCTGAAATAAAGTTCTTTAATTTCTGGATGTCTTTATCAAATCCCGCTATTGAAAGTTTTTGAAAGATCTCCGTGTAGGGATCAATATTATTTTTTATTTCTAATTGAATAAAATTATTTAAAAATTCAGCGGAAAGATCACTTATCAAATAATTAAAGGCTGCAAGTGGCTTTACAGATTCAAGACTATTTTCTGTTTTAAGAATATCTACCAGTAAAGATTCTGAGAGCCCCTTCTTCTTTATTGTCCTTTCCAAAAAGCTTAAACCAATCATAATAAAAAAATCATTAATAATAGTAAGTCCAAAATTCATTTTTCTTTCTAACAATTCATTCAAATAAAAAATAATTTCGGAAGAACTCTTCAGTTTATTTTTATCAGCTTCAATTTTTTTCCCTAAAAGTTCAAAGGAACCCAATAAATCTGGAAATATCTTTTTTCTTAAAAGAGCTATTTTTAGAAAATGAAATGCAGTGATGAAATTATCAAAAAGACTACCTTTAGTATCATGGTAAGGAATATCCATTCCCTCTACCTTCCCACCAATCATCTTATGCCAATTATGAATATTCTTATCTCCGCCTGGAGAAGCCCTCAAAGCAGCATAATAATGCTCTAAATTATAATAAAGATGGGCATCAATATGAGCGATTAGATGTTGAGTATGTGTTTTAATTTTTTCTTTTCTTTCCGCTCGCATTCCTAAATGTTCGGCTGATTCTAAAAATACGTTTTCATACGCTTTTTGAACAAATTTTGCTGTGAGAGGACTAACGATTCCAGGATAAGACTCTGAAAGATTGGTATCTGCATAAACGCCAAGTGGCCTAAAAGTTCTCGTAATTGGCCGAATTTGAAAGATATAGAGTTTTTCTTCAGAGATACCCCATTCAATATCTGCTGGACCTTTAAATTTTTTCTCAAGCCTTAGTGCTTCACTAAGAAGCTGGCCAATTTCAGTTTCATTTAAGACATAGTGGCCTATCCTCGAATGGAGGCTACCCATGCGATTAAGTAAAAGATGCTCTACATCAGCATGACCAGAGACCACTCCTTCCCCCATGCCAAAAGCGGCATCAATCGCAACTAGTGAGGTAGGAACAACCGGATTTCTCGTAAAGAGAACACCGCTCTTTGTTACTTGAATTTCTTTTTGAAGAACGATCGCCATTTTAAGAGATGTTTTAATATTTTTTTGCTCAATATATTCGAGAACTCTTTTCGATTTTACTGAATCATATATTTTCAAAAGCGCTTCTTGCCAGTTTAAGACATCCAGATCCAAGAATGTTTCAAAAAGTCCTGCAAAGCTCGCATCTAGTTGATCTTCACCAACCATTGAACTTCTAAGCACAACTTTGCCATTTTTTTGTATAAACTCCTCCACCTCTTCTATGAGCTCTTGTGGGAGATAAGATTGTGCTTGAACCTTTTCATATAGGGTGGTGGGAAGAATAACAAAAGGAGCGACCTCGGCTCCCCAATTTTTGAGTTTTTGAAGTTGTTGACCTTTTCCACCGACCAGATCAATTTTTGAAATTTTATCTGATTGAATGAGATATCTTACCATAGGCTCGCCCAAATAAGGCAGAAGATAACAATAAGAATTTGACCTTCAGCATTTTTCTTAAGTGTCACAGAGTAACTTGGGTTCCATAAAAACCTCCAGAAACTAATTGATAAAATAAGCATGAGACCACTAAAAACGATGGGAATGATTGACCAGGACTGAATTAATTTTAAAAGATTCATGACGCCAAAATAAATGATTAATTGCAAAATCAGGCATAAAAGGACCGCAAGTCTTGGTCCCATAATTTTTGAATAAGTCGTATAGTTCGTTTCATCCTGAGTGGCACGAATTTTTCGAGCGAACTCCCAATTTGTAAAAATCAGAGGCACGGGTAAAATGTCTAAGAACTTAGAAAAGTCAGTTCCTGGAATTGATTCAGATAAAACGAAAAGCAAATAAAAGATATTAATAAAAACAATCGGGTGATGAGAAACCAGGGCCAGTGGCAAACTCTTTCTCATTTTACTCTCAACAAAAAACCATTTCAGCATAAGATAGGCATAAAAAAGAACGAGAATTGAAGCAATAAAAATCTTGAGATTTCCAAGACTACTCAAAAGCATAAAAGCGACACAAGACCAGCCTAAAAATATTAAATCTTCTGAGTTCACTTTCCCGGAAGGAAGAGGACGTTCAGGGAAATTTTTTTTATCATCCTCATAATCTTTAAACTCATCCATAATCCTAAGAAGTAATGATAATGAAACGGTAAAAAGACCAGACAATAAAAATGAAAAGTGGAACTGAATCGAAAGCCCTGAGAGTTTTAAAAAGACAAATTGTATTGCAAGAGCTGTGACAAGTGTTCCAATGAATGAGGATAACGGGAACATCTCAGCAAGATAACATCGCAGGCGATTAAACATATTATTCCTAGAGGGGATTTTTTCTTACTTTAACTAGATATAACGAGTAATTAAAAAAAAGATGTATAAAAGTACCTGCCATTAAAGTTCCCCAAATTGTCAGTGCATCTAAGGATATCATCAAAGCATAGGCTACAAGGCATCCAATTACTGAATCAGCTTGGTCGAATATAATAAAAAAAATTTTGTATTTCTGGGACGTTTGCCCTTCTTTTACGCCGAGTCTTCGTTTGATAAATGAATTAGGAAGTTCTGCTAAGCAATATGCCAGGCCAAGTATTAATGACATAGTCACAGTAGATTGAAGATTAAATACTGGAGCGGAAACATCTAATAAAATCTCAAATTGCTGGGCAATATAAACACCTGGCCATGTGGCCAGTGGCATAATAACAAATCCGCGCCAGGTTTTGTTTGCCCCAAACAACCTTTGATGTAAGGGCTTCTTGAGGTAAGATAAGATATCCCATTTAACTGCCAGCATGTGGAGAATACCTCCAAAGATCAGCGGAAGAGCGAGGAGAAATATTCGAATAAAGTATTCGGATGTTGGGCATTTAAAATTCATAAAAAGATTATATGTTAAATAATGAAAATTCCTATCTCTTCAAATTTGCCTGGAAAAGTATTCGAAGGAATGCAGGGAGAAGTTTATTTATAGGTTTTTCAGTTTCTCTTGCAGTGTTTATCGCCGTCTGGGTGGTTGCCTTCTTTGATGGCCTAAACTATCAAATTGAAAAAGCTGTCGTTAATACAAATATCGGCTATTTTCAAATTCAAGAACCAGTTTTTTCAAAATCTACTGATTCAACTTCCCCACTTCCATTTAGTAAATACACTCAACTCCTCGATCAACCATTTATAAAAGGCTACTCCCCAGAATTGGTCCTTGATGGAAATATTTCTACTCCTGAGGGTGCGGCCGGTCTTGCCGTCATTGGAATTGATCCAAAAACTCATAAAAGCTTCTTGCCTCTTTTTAGAAAAATTAAGTCTGGAGATTTTCTTGAGGACATAGACGAAGATGCTATCGTTATTGGTCAAGAGCTCGCAAAAATTTTTAAATTTTCAGTAAATGATCAGCTGGTTTTAAATTATCAAGACGTGAAAGGTGAACTGAGATCTGAAATTTTGAAGATTAAAGGAATTTATCACTTTAATGGCAAAGCTTTTGAAAAAAGATTTGTCTACACCAGTCAAAAAACCTGGCAAAGAATTTTTCTGAATCAAGACATGAAAGAGATTCTTTTTAATCGTATACCGATCATGACAAGTAATCTCTCAGCACATGAGAATCTGGAAGGATTAATTTCAAAACAAGGTCTCGAATTAAAAACTTGGAAGAATCTCAATCCGGAAATGGCGGTCGTTTTAGAATTTCATGATGGTATGATTAATTTTTTCTTTATCATTATAGGGATCACAATTGTAATGACCATTTTGACGCCTGTTCAGATGCTCTGGCAGGAGCGACTCAAAGAAATTAAAATGCTCAATATTTTAGGAGTGAGTTCTGAAAAATTTTGGAAGATTGGAATTTTTGAAGTGATCCAAATGATTATTTGCTCATCTATTGCTTCAAGCTTTTTTCTTATCATTATTATTGGGATCCAATCAAAGACGGGTATCGATTTTCGCTTTTTAAATGATGGTGTGACTCTTGAGAGGGCCGGAATCAAACTACCCAATATCATTTATCCACATCTAACTCTCCAGCAGCTTATCGTTACTTTTATTTTCGTATTGATTGTCCTTGGAATTAGCTATATCTGGTCTATTCACCGGACTCTAAAAAAATTGGAGGCACCGGTATGAAATCTTTTGCGTATTTATTGAAGTTTAGCTACCGCAATCTTTTCCGAGTCCCGAAACGGACCTTGATCATGATTCTTAGCCTCAGCTTTGGGTGTGGATTTATTATTTGGGATCTCAATTTTGCCAACTCGGGTTCAAAAGAAATCATGAAAGATTTTTTAACCCAGTATGCAGGGGTCTACCACGTCACCCACCCTGAGTACTATGATGCTAAAAATAAAAAACAATTTAATAGCTATAAAACGATGACTGATGAAGATCTTGAAAGAAAAGATCTAATTCCTAAGTCAACTAGACGTGCAGTGGCCCCGGTTTTTATTTCGGGTGAAAAAAAGACCTTAGGTGTACTCATGACAGGTCTTGAGGTTGATAAAGAAAGAAAATTATCAACTCTATATAAGGCCATACGCGCTGGAAAATTTCTTGAACCTGAAGGTCAAAAAGAAATTATTTTAGGTAAAAAATTTGCCCAACGAATCGAAGCCAATGTTGGCGATGAAGTGGCCGTTGTAGGTCAAGCCATGGATGGATCTGTTGCCAATGACCTTTATCGTGTTGTGGGACTTTTGGATTTTGGTGGAGGTGATTTAGAAGAATCACTGGCCTTTACTCAACTTCATTCTGCTCAGGAATTTCTCAGCCTCCCCCCAGAGCGTTTTCATCAGCGCGTATCCTTTGATGTTGAATCTGATGAACTACCAAAGCTTAAATCTTTGGGAGTAACGAGATGGTTTGATCTCATTCCTGAAATTGGTTTTTCTGTTCAATTCATCGATAACATTACGTGGTTCGCCTGTATCATAATAGTCATGGTGGTGAGTTTGGGCCTTTCCAACACTCTTATGATTACTTTCTTTGAAAGAGAACAAGAATTTAATTCTTTAAATATAATAGGCGCCCAGACGAAGTGGATTACACTTTCCCTTATGATAGAAGTCTTCATCATGGGTACAGTGGCAATTGGGCTCGGTGTGCTCATGGGTTATATGGCGGTCAAATACTTCTATTATCACCCCATCAATATTGAGCTTTTCACCGGCGGAAAACCTATCATCATGGGGGGCATGACCATTGTCCCCTTGGTCAAAATCTATGCCCTTCCTCAGTATTTTTGGCAGGTGCCTTTAATGATTTATTTCTTTTTATCACTCACGATGATTTATCCCCTCATTCGAGTGATTCGCAGGAGCAAAAATGCAATTTGAGCTTAGTCGTGTTGAAAAAATTTATATTAGCTCTGAAGAGAACAAAGTATTTGGAGCAAAAGACGTTTCCTTAAATATTCATGAAGGTGACTTCCTTGCACTTGTAGGACCTTCGGGCTCAGGAAAAACCACGATCCTCAATCTTATTGCTGGTCTCATACTTCCATCCTCTGGCTCACTTAAGCATGGTGGTAAAGATATTACCTCAATGACTTTAGAAGAGAGAACCAAGCATCGATTGGATTACATGGGATTTGTTTTTCAGGATTATCAGCTTCTTCCGATTTTAACCGCATGGGAGAATATAGAATTCCCCCTCCAACTCAAGGGCTTTAGCAAAAATGAAATCAAAGAAAGAGTGAATTGGGCCTTAGCTCAGGTAGGTCTAGAAAAAATGGGTCATCGCTTTCCCAAACAGCTTTCCGGTGGTCAACAACAGCGTGTTTCTATCGCTCGCGCCATTGCTGGGCGACCTCAGCTCATCCTGGCCGATGAACCTACCGCCAATTTAGATTCAAAGACGGCCCAAGAAATTATCGAGCTTTTTTTAAAACTCAATAAAGAGTTCAAGTTAACTTTTATTTTCTCGACCCATGACCAACGACTCATAGACCAGGTAAGAACTGTTTTATATGTTAAAGACGGCCAAATTTCTGAATCAAGGAATCATCATGTTTAAACAATTCAAAACTAAAAACCTTTTTTTCTGTGCGGCCCTTGGAATAAATGCTCAAAATGCTGATGAATGGTCAAAATATGCAGAAAAACAGATGAGGGGAGATCGTTCTCAATCTAAAATTGAAATGACTATCAAGACTCCAAACTGGGAAAGAACTTTAGAGATCGAATCAGATGTTGAAGGGAAAAATCTCGCCCTAAGCACCATTACTTCTCCTGCAAAAGAGAAAGGCATCAGGACTTTAAGAATTGATAACAACATGTGGAATTATTTTCCTAAATTAAAGAGAAAAGTGGCCGTCTCATCATCCATGCTTTTGGCAAGCTGGATGGGTTCAGACTTTACGAATGATGATATTTTGAAAGCTTCATCCATGGCAGAGGATTATCAGCACAAATTTCTTCCCAATAAAAAATTAAATGGCAAAGACTATCGAGTCATCGAAAATATAGCCAAAACAAATGCCAAAGTCATGTGGCCGAAGATTGTCACTTACGCCTCCCCTACTGATTGTCTTCCTCGCCAATACCATTACTTTGATAAAGAAAATAAGCTTAAAAGAGTTTTAACAATGGATGAAATTAAAAATTTTGACGGCCATAAAGTCCCTAGCTTCTGGACCATGCAACCTCAAGATGATTTCAAAAAGAAAACGACAATTAAATATAAGACGATGAGTTTTAAAACCAAGTTTGAATCTCAACACTTCACTCAAAAAAATCTAACGGATTACTAATGAAAAAATCAACTCTACTCTGTTTGTTCTTTTTTACAGGATCAGCCTTGGCCCAAATTAAAACTGAATTTTCAGGAAATCTTGAACTTCAGTCAAGAAACAGCTGGAATGGAAATGAAGCTAAAAATCTTTCCCTTCTTAACGACCAGATTCCTTCTCAAGACTGGGATACCGGAAACTTCAGTCTGATCTATGGCAATTTAAATGGTAAAGTGAATTTAAGTAACTCAAGAGTAGAGTCAAACTTCTTCGTACGCCACTCGCGCTCTGATTTATATAAAGATGATTATATTGCACCTCTTATTTTTAATTTTCCTAATAAACTTGTCGCCCGGGAGATCTTTAAACTCCAAAATGACCAGGCCGGTTCAGATAATCAAACGGAATATGTTCTTAATAAATTTTACTACGAATGGTCTTATGGGGAGCATCGCTTCGTAGCTGGCCGTATTTATGTTAATTACGGCATTGGTGAGATTTTTAATCCGATTAATCCCTTCAATCAACCAACTGGACTAACTTCAATTTCTCAAGTGGCCCAAGGCAATGATGGTTTAAATTTTACTTTTTATAAAGACGACAAACATACAATCGACTTCTATTTTCTAGGTGACAAGAGTCTTGAAGGCTATGAGGGACAAATTGATAAAACAATGTGGGCCCATGGTGAGTATCAATGGTCGAATAATCTTCAACTTGATTACGTGATTGGAGAGGATCAAAAACGTCATAAGGTCGGCGGACAATTCCGCTATAATTTTGAAGAATCAATGATTTTTCTTCAGACCCTTTATCAGACTCGTTACACTGATGATATTGATGGAGATCAATCTCACCACTTGTGGGATGTCATGATGGGATTTGATCAACAAGTCACTAACAAGTGGCACGTGAGAGCAGAAGGTGGACACCAGAAGAAAAATGAATTTTCAACATCACTTTTTAATGATCGCTTTCTTCCTTCAGAATACTTTATTGCACTAGTAAACCAGTATGAAATTCACCCTCTCGTCAAATTAGGCGGGACTATCATCAATGATATAAAAACAGGTTTTACTTATTTTATTACAAGAAATACTTATAGTTTTGCTAAAAGCTCGGAGCTCGAACTTTTTGCTTACCTCCCCATGGCCAAAGGTACTGACATTGAAAATAAAGCTCAGAAACTTGTGACCACTGATGTTGGGGTAGCCTTAAGGACCTTCTTCTAAGATTTCTACTGTTCCACTTTTGCCGTTGATCCTGATCAAGCTTCCATCAGGTATATGCTGGGTGGCCTTAGTTAAATTGAGGATAGCGGGGATTCCATATTCACGTCCTATAACTGCGGCATGTGAAAGAAGACCCCCAACTTCAGTGATGACCCCACCCACTCTGGCCAAAACGGGAGTCCAGCCGGGGTCAGTAAATAAAGTAACCAAGATATCATCCTTGGTGAGATGATGAGTCTTATGGATGTCTAGAATAATTCTTGCTCTACCAATCTTCTCACCCGCACTACAACCTAACCCCCTTAGTCCGTAACTAAAATCTAGATCTCGCTTTTGAAGGATTTGACCACCAAATTCATTGGGGGATAGAAAAGTTCGATACCCCTGATAGTGCAAAAACCTATCTTGAATTGAGGGAAGTGCTTTGACATGACCCCTAGAGAAGGAGCCTATTTCATTTAAATCAAACATGAACACATCTAAATCTTTTAGACCATTTCTCCGTCCAAATTCAATAAGTCCCAGCCTCAACAGGTAGTACGCTCTGGTTGAAAATGAGCGCATTTCCTCACGTATTTTTAAAAAATTTCTTGAACGCTCTAAAGCTTGTAGAAAGAAATACTGACTTATAAAATGTAGCCCACGAGTGAGTCTTTTTTTCGTTTTTTCAAACTCTGATTGAGATTGCTTGTTCGATGGATGGAAAGATCTAACAAGATCATCCACCCAATCTTTGCGCTCCCCCCATCTCGGCACTGTCAAATCAAGTTCGGCCGGCCCATGGTGATAATGCTTTTTGAGAAACTTCTCTCTTGATGCATAGTAAGTTTGTGAATCGAGACCATAAAGATGAGAGACTTTAGCAAGTTCTTCTAAATCTTGCTGCACATTAAGATGCGCAACACCTTCTAAAGAAGACATCAACTCAATTTCATCGCCTTCCTGATAGGACTTTATTTTTTTTAATTTCGTTTTAAATTCTGTCTGAAAATTTGAATTATTGTAAATGGTACGAAAATAATTCCTTTCTGTGATCAACTGAAATTGGATCACTTCATTCATCCAAGAATAAAAATCAGCATCATTTAAACTCGACAAAATCTTAAGTTTATATTTGAGGACCTCGTCCTTTTGATTAAAAGAATCTCGAAATTGATGAATCATTATTTCACAATCACGAAACTCACGGTAAAGACCTATGATGATTGGCAGCGCCCCCACAAGTGATGAAAGATTAAACGGTGTTTTTGTTGGACCTTTATCTCCGTAATCTTTTTGAATTCCCAGATCTCGATCAAAATCAAATTCATTAAAACCGGGAATTAATTTGAGCCCCTCTTTCACGGCTCCAGCATTCCAATAGACTCGTCCGTAGTAAGAATAAATCCAATTAATATCATCCGGATTTTTGATTAAATTTATTCTCCGAAAATAATCACCCATGGAAAACTGTAAAGCATTTCGATAAGCAGAAAACATTAATGGTGTACAAACCCTGGCCGAAATTCCACCGTCTTTTAAATCTGCGTTTGTAAGTTCTGGGACATCTAATCTATAACTAACTGTTGTAATAGGCCGCGATTGCAAAATGTGAAGTTGACCTTCGTGATCTATCGCCCACTCTATGTCCTGCGGAGAACCAAAATAAGCTTGTATTTTTTTGGCCTGAGCTATCAGTTCCAATAATTGATTGCAGCTCATCTCAGTGGCTTCTTGATTGACCAAGCATTCTTTGACTTTATTTTCTCTAATATCAAATGTGCATGAAGAGGGTGTGACATGACCAGAAACGAGACGTTCACCAAGACCTGCACAAAATTCCAAATAAAATTCTTCTTCGAAACCATTCTGAGGATTCAGTGTAAAAAGAACACCTGAGATTAAAGGCGTGACCATTTTTTGAATCAGTACAGTCATCTTTAAGTCTGCCGCCTGAGAGCGAATTCCTTTAAATTTTAAATAATCATGAACTCTTTCTGAATTTTTTGAATCAATACAGTCACGAATTTTTTGATTGAGTTCAGCATTATCTTGAACGTTGAGATAGGTTTCATAAAGGCCTGCAAAGCTTGCGTCCCTCATATCCTCTAAAGAACAACTCGATCGAACGGCCACGGGATAGCCACCAATCTCTTTAATAGCCTCGGCCAGGTTATCCCCATTTGAATAGATGAATCCTGCAGGAACCTTAAAGCCGGCCTTTTTGAGAAGATGTAAATTTGTTGCCTTGCCCCCAAGGGATTTGAGGTCAGCTTCGGTTATCTTTTCATTTCCAAGAAATTTAATTTTCATAGCTTATTTTATCGCCATTTTTGGATCTAAATTGATCTAAAGCTTTAAAATTTAAAACTATTGGCGAAAACAGAGATAAGAACTCAGTTAGAATCATCAACTCCCATCTATAATGCACATAATCATGACTGGATTAAAAGTTAAAAAATTGACTTTTTCCCCTTCTACCCTTACAACTGTCCTCTCAAATTAACTCGCCTAGGGCCAAAAGCAGGAGAAATCCTCCCCGTCAGGCGGTATTGTCTAAGGAGTTCTCATGTACAGTGTTGTGGAAATCAAAGGTCACCAGTACAAGCTTAAAGCTGGCGACATGATTGACGTTGAAAAAATCGAAGCTGAAGAAGGTAAAACTCTTGAGTTCGGTTCAGTATTAATGATTGGTGGAACTAAAACTCTTGTTGGTGCTCCAACAGTTAACGGCGCCAAAGTTACAGCGACAGTTGTAAGACAAGGTCGTGGTCGTAAGTTTTTCGTTCTTAAGCGTAAGCCAGGTGCTTACCGTAAGAAAAACGGTCACCGTCAAGCTTATACAGCTCTTCTTATCACTGAGATCGCAGACGGTCAGGGTGGAGTAAGCAAAGCTGAAGCAAAAGCTAAGAAGTAATAATAAGAATTCAATTTTAGGAGATACGATATATGGCACATAAGAAATCGGGTGGTAGTACCTCTAACGGACGTGACTCTAACCCAAAAATGCGCGGTGTAAAAAAATTCGGTGGTGAGCTTGTTGAAACAGGTATGATCATCGTTCGTCAAAAAGGAACAAAATTTCACCCAGGAACAAACGTAAAAATGGGTCGTGATTTCACGATCTATGCTATGTGCCCGGGTAAAGTTAAATTTGGCTTTTACAATAAGAGCACAAAAATCGTTTCTATTGTTCCAGCTTAATTGATCTTTAAAGAGAGTTAGGATATGAGGGAGCTTTAAAACAGCTCCCTCTTTTTTTTTATATGAAGTTTATTGATGAAGTAGATATTGAGATTGTTTCTGGAGATGGCGGTAAAGGCTTTGTTGGCTACCGTAGGGAGAAGTACGTCCCTTTGGGTGGACCCGATGGTGGCGACGGTGGTAACGGCGGAAACATCTCTTTTCAGGGCGATGAAGGTTTGAATACCCTTCTTCACTTTAGGGGTCTAAAAACCTTTAGGGCCGAAGCTGGAGAGAATGGTGCTGGTGGAAACATGACTGGCGCCAATGGGCCTGATCTTATTCTTAAAGTTCCCGTTGGGACTTTAATCTATGATAAAGAAACTGGAAACTTGATCTGTGATATCACTGAACATGGTCAAATGTTTGTGGCTTCCGAAGGTGGACGAGGAGGAAAGGGTAATGCCTTTTTTAAATCTTCTACCAATCAAGCTCCGAGATTTGCTCAAAATGGTGAAGATGGCAAAGCTCTCTCCATTCATTTAGAACTTAAACTACTCGCTGATATTGCTCTCATTGGCCTTCCCAATGCGGGAAAATCAACTTTGATCAGTGCCATCAGTGCTGCGAGACCAAAAATTGCAGATTATCCATTTACAACTTTAGAACCAAATCTTGGTGTAGTTCAGCTGGGTGAAAAAACAATCGTCGTCACTGATATTCCAGGCCTCATAGAGGGTGCTGCTGAAGGTAAGGGTCTAGGAGTTAAATTCCTTAAACACATTGAAAGAACATCGGCCCTTGTTCATCTTGTGGATTGTTCTATGTTCTTGGAAGAATATGAGGCCATAGAAGCCTATTCAACTATTAGAGATGAATTAGAGAAATTCAACCCTGACCTTTTGAACAAAAAAGAAATTGTGTGCTTAACAAAAATAGATGCCATGACTGAAGAAGAGATTGAAAAATTTCGCTCAAGCATGGAATTACAACTTGATAGAAGAGTTCTCCCTATCTCAGGAGTATCTGGTCGAAATATTGATCTCCTGAAGCAACTCATGCTAAAAACCAAAGAAATGATCGAAGAAGAAAGGAAAAAAGAGGCATAACTATGGCCATTAATGAGTACGTTCAAAACGAAGTTAACAAAATTATCTCAAACAAAAGCTTTGAGTTCCCTTTAAACCATGCCATGGCTTCTGCCTGGATTATGGCCAATTTTAAAGGTGATAATCTCAAAATTTTTGATCTTAAAAAATCGAGTGCACTTTGCGATTACTCTATTATTGCCACGGCCCAAAACGCGACTCAAGCTCGCGCTATGGTTGATGAAATCTCAATGAACCTTAAGAACCATGGTGCTTCTGTCGTCAGTTATGAGGGGTATGAATCAGCTGATTGGATCCTTCTTGATACTGGTGATGTGATCGTTCATATTTTTAATGGTCCTGCCAGAGATGTCTATGACCTTGATCTGATTCTTGCAAAAAATTCTCAAGTAAAAATCCCAGAGGAATTTTACTTTGGAAAACCAACAACTGTTTCATCAGAGAAAGCTGATCTTAAAGGTTATTTCTAAATTATGGCCCGCCAGATTCATCTCATCGTGGTGGGCAAACTTAAAGACTCTCACTTAGAAGCCATTGAAGCTGACTACCTCAAACGCATCAACAATCCTGAACTCACCATTCATGAAGTTAAAGCAAGTGCTGAAAACAAAGAAGCCGAAGCAGAAGCCATTTTAAAAAAAGTTAAAGACCTTGGCGGTGGACATTTAGTAGCCATGACTGAGTGGGGCAAGCGGTACACATCTGTAGCTTTTGCTGATTGGAGTGGGGCCTTAATTGAGCGCTCCAATCGATTGATTTTCATTATTGCCGGTGCCGAAGGCTTTTCGAGCGAACTTCTCAATCTTTGCCAAGAGCGTCTCTCCCTTTCCGAGCTGACTTTCCCCCATAAATTAGCGAGAATACTCCTGGTAGAACAATTATACCGGGCCCAAACTATTCGCTCGGGTCACCCTTACCATAACTAGGGATTAACTATGCATTCGATTCAAGGCCTAAGCCCAAGAGTTCTTCTCATGATTCTTGATGGCTTCGGACAAAATCCTAAAGATCTCAAAAATGCGATAAAAGCTGCTCATAAGCCAGTCATTGATGATCTCTTTGCTCACTACCCTTTCACTACCATTCAACCCGGTGGAGAAGCTGTAGGACTTCCAAAAGGTGTGGCGGGAAACTCGGAAGTAGGCCACATTAATCTTGGGGCGGGACGCCCTGTTCGTCAGGATCTTGTTCGTATTAATGAGGCGATTGAAAAAAACAGTCTTAAAGATATGCCTAAGTTGAAAGAGCTGATCGAGAAAGCGAAGGCCGGTACCAAACGCGTTCATCTTATGGGGCTACTCTCAGACGGTGGAGTTCACTCTCATATCAATCATCTCAAAGAAATTTTAAAAATCCTCACTCCGCATTCTGATCTTCGCATTTACCTTCATGCCTATATGGATGGTCGAGATACGGCCAAAGACAAAGGTGTTCAGTACGTGAAAGAAATTTTGCAAACTCCAGGATTTATTTTTGGGAGTATGCAAGGCCGCTCTATCGGAATGGACCGAGATCGTCGTTGGGAAAAAATAGAACACGCTTATAAAATGATGACTGGGGCCGGAAATAAAACGAGCTTAAAACCTGAAGCTTATATTCTTTCTGAGTATAAAACTGGGATTTTTGATGAATTCATTACGCCTACACTTTTTAATGAAGACGCTGCCATTAAAAATGGCGACAGTATTTTCTTTTTTAACTTCAGACCTGATCGCGCTCGGCAAATAAGCCTCGCCTTCAATGATAAGCATTTTAACGAATTTCCTGTGACAGTAAGGCCAAACTACTATCTCTGTATGTCCCCTTATATCCCTGATGAGTGCCCCGAGCTTCCGATTCTATTTGATAAAGAAAAAGTGAAAGGGACTCTTTCAGAATTCTTGGCGAGTCGTGGAAAAAAACAATTTAAAATTGCTGAGACTGAAAAATATGCTCATGTGACCTATTTTTTTAATGGTGGTGAAGAAACTCCCTTTGAAGGAGAAGAGCGCTGCCTCGTCGCTTCTCCACGAGAAGTGAAGACCTATGATGAAAAGCCAGAAATGAGTGCTTATGAAGTGACGGATAAACTTCTTGCGGCTCTTGAAAATAAAAGTTTTAGTTTTTATCTCGTCAATTTCGCTAATGCGGACATGGTAGGACACACTGGAAATTTTGAAGCTGCAGTAAAAGCTGTTGAGGCCCTTGATACATGCGTGGGAAAAATTAAGGCCAAGTGTGAAGCCGAAAATATTACTCTCATCATTACGGCCGATCATGGTAACGCTGACCAGATGGTTTATGAAGATCAACAAGTTCACACTTCACATTCAGATGCAGATGTTCCATTTTGTCTAGTCCATCCCAAGCTCAGAGACATGGATGTTATGATTCATAAAGAAAGTGCCGTTAAAGCACTTAAAGATGTGGCCCCAACGGTACTTAAGGTCTTGAACCTACCTCGCCCAGATAGTTTTACCGGCGAGCCTATTTTTTCTTAAGGAAGGATTTATGAGCTTTACCCATATTGGTTTACTTTGTTCTGGTGGAGATGCTCCTGGAATGAATTGTGCGATTCGTGCGGTGGTGAGAACTGCGATTTATCACGGAATCAAAGTCACAGGAATTAAGCGCGGTTATGCAGGTCTTTTGCGTGGTGAATTTACACCCATGAACCTTTCCAGTGTCGGAAATATCATTCAGCGTGGAGGAACAATTCTTCAAACATCTCGCTGCCCTGAATGGATGAAAAAAGAATTTCGTGCCAAAGCGGTCGATATTCTTAAGCATCAGGGAATCGAAGCTCTTATCGTTATTGGAGGAGATGGATCCTTTAATGGGGCCATGGCCCTATGGGATGAACACCAATTTCCAGTCGTAGGAATTCCAGGTACGATTGATAACGATATTTCTGGAACAGAATACACAATTGGATTTGATACTGCTGTTCAGACGGCGATTGAAGCGATTGATAAAATCCGCGATACGGCCCACTCACACGCACGGACTTTTCTGGTTGAAGTCATGGGACGGAATTCATCCGCTATTGCCCTCAAAGTTGGGGTGTGTACTGGGGCGGAAAATATTCTTCTCAATAATGAAAAAGTAAATCATCAAAAACTCTCTGATGATATTCAACGAGGAATGGCCAGAGGCAAAGACTCTTCCATTATCGTGGTTGCTGAAGGCCCTACAGCCGGAAGAAGTTACGACATTCAAAATGTTCTCAAAGATATGTACCACCTCGATGCTCACGTGGCGATTTTAGGCCATATTCAAAGAGGCGGCTCTCCGACATCAAATGATCGCTTCATCGCCTCTCAAATGGGCAATATGGCCGTTCAATCACTGATTGATGGAAAATATCCAACAGTGACAGTTGTAAGATCTGGCAAAGTTCTTATGGCACCACTTATGGAATGTACCAAGAAAGCTGATAACAACTTAGAAGAGTTCCAAAAACTCGCAGAGACGCTTTCTATTTAACTCCAAGGGCGATTTTAATCGCCTTGATGTCACTTTCATTCACCTCTTTCAAGACTGCGGCCCGCAGATATTTATTCAAGAGTGTCTGATACTTTTGGCCGGTTCGCTCGGCTTCATCTTGCAGAGACTCATAAATATCGTAGTCAATAAAAGTATTAACTCGAATTTTTAGTTCACTTTTGGGTGCTTTTAGCGCCTTCTTTATATCTCTGGCAAAGTCCTTATGAAATTGCTCATCTGAAGTGGGAAAGCCACGCTTCTTTGAATTCTTTTTCATGCAACCTCGTCAATTTTTGAATTTCTTTGATTTCAAATAAATAAAACCCATGATTCTCTGCAATTTCAAAACTATCCAACCAGATCTTAGCTTTTCGCCCCTGGTACTCCACATGAATATGCATCCTTGATTCTTCACGGGAATAAAAGAAAAAACGAAAGCCATAAATCATCAAAATAGTGGGCATACCCAACCCCTTCAGTATACACATATTGTACACATATGTCAATCTAAGCCTGAATGAAGCTCAATTCCGCAATAGATCCAAACAAATCCTTTCCATCAATAACACCATGAGGAGTTTCCACCACCTTTGAAGCAATTAAGTGAAGCTTGTTCTCATCGCAGAGCTCGACGACATTTGAATCAATAGGCTCACTCACCTCTCCACTTGGCGTAAGAGACCCCACAGCAAAACAATTATCCAGTTTTGAAATAGGCAATAGACCGGCCAGGTACCAATAATGTAGAAGCAGGGGGTATTCGAGCCACTTAACGGAGGAACTCTCCAAATCTCCTAACTCATCACTGAGCTCGACATTAAGAACAAAACGCTTGAGTGGAATTTGCAGTTGACGAGTGCGAGTGACGAAGACAATTTTTTCTTTAATTTGTTTGCCGTATTTCCCTAGTCCATTGATCTCTAAACCAGGAACACTTTTCGTCGCATAACCAAAGAGAGTCACGAGGGCAGGACCTTTCTTCGTGAAATAACAAGTTTGTAGTTGAGTCTCCATCATAAACCTCCAACGAGTTCATTACAGAATTCTGGCCAACTAATTAAATGTTAAAGGATTGAAAAGATTAAGGGAGTGACTCAAAGTAGCAATTTAATTCCTTGATTCCCTTATCATTTTTAGTCACTGAGGCGTGGACAATATCGAGGCGCTTGGCGATTTTTTGTTTTAACTCTGAACAACTCATTTTCGCTTCACCATCGCAAAGCCTCCGATCAGCAAGCTTTACACATTGGTATTTAAAAATAACTTTCTTACCACTGTGACAGATGACTTTTTTTGAATCTTTTTCAACATAGGCCCTGAGATAATAGGGATCAGCCGCCAATTCTTTTTCACAAAAATCAGCAACCGCAATTTTTTTCCCCATACAATCTAGCTCATTGGCCGAAACAACTTCTATGAGAGGAGATTCATGGTGAACCATTTTTGAACAAACTGTCTTGAATGAAAATGAAACTTTATCGGTGGTGGTCACTTCATCTAGAATGACGTTTGAGAATGATAAAGAAGAGTATAAAAGAAAAAAAATTGGCATAAAAAAAGGGTGCCCGAAGGCACCCTGAAAATCAACTTTAAACGATTAACCTGGCCACATTCCACGAAGTCTCATGGCGCCCTGGAGACGATCAAGTGAAGCGATGAAAGCAGCTTGCTTCATGTTCACTTTATATTTTTCTTTGCAGGTCCAAACTTTATCAAATGAAAGCTTCATAATGTCGTGAAGCTTGGTATTAACTGTTTCAAGGTCCCAGAAAAACATCTGCATCCCTTGAACCCATTCAAAGTAAGACACAATCACACCACCTGCATTACAAAGAATATCTGGGATAATAAGTCCACCACGGTCAGTGATAATATCAACA
>Ga0315907_10002192_pt1 | contig 25127 bp, 24 predicted proteins | sample LakEriMetagenome_3_FD_203525 | JGI IMG/M metagenome (GOLD analysis project Ga0315907, IMG submission 203525) | Freshwater fungal communities from buoy surface, Lake Erie, Ohio, United States - Buoy 12 MA123 | ecosystem: Environmental > Aquatic > Freshwater > Lake > Lake biofilm | place: USA...
ATGGCGGCGCGCCGGAACTGAACGCTCAGTCGTCGAGACGACGTCCCGACGACGGCAGCTGCTCGGGCAGGAAACCGTAGTAGGTGCCGAGCCAGAGCCGCCAGGCGAAGCCGTGGATCAGCCAAGGGACCAGCAGGATGACCGCGACCGCGAACCAGACCGCCGCGGCGAAGCCGATCCAGTCATAGGCGCGAAGCACGAGCAGGACCGGCAGGAGACCGAAGGCCGTGAGCCCGTAGTTCCAGACCATCGCCCCCAGGAAGAAACCTTCCCGGCGGCGCAGCACCATCCCGCAGGCGGCGCAGCGGTCGCGAATCGTCGCCAGCCCCTTCAGCTGCTCCGGGGCGTCGCAATCCGGACAACGGCCCCGCGCGCAGCGCAGGAAGAGGTCGTGACGAAAGCGCATGCCGCAGACTAGCCCCGTCCGCGGCCCCTGTAAAGCAAAGGGCCGGCCTCCTCGCGGAAGCCGGCCCGGAACAAGGCTGGCGGACGCTTACTCGGCGGCCGTCTCGCCCACTTGGAAGCGGACGAAGCGGACGATCGAGACTTCCTCGCCGACCTTGGCCTTGGCCTCGGTCAGGAGGTCGGAGACCTTCTTGTCGGGATCGCGGAAGAACGACTGCTCGAGCAGGCAGGCCTCGGCGAAGAACTTATCGACGCGACCGGCGACGATCTTCTCGATGTTCGAGAGCTGGCCCTTCTTGCGGGACTCCGCGGCGATCACCTGCTTCTCGGAGACGACGATGCGCTTCTCGAGCTCGGCGATGGCCTCGGCGTTGTTGGCGGCCTTCTGCTCGATGAGCTGGCCACGGTAGTCCTCGACGACGCGCTTGGCTTCGTCGATGGCCTTGTCGGCCTCGGACTTCGTGAACTCGAGGGCGATCTCCTTCTCCTTGGCGACGACCTCGGCGGACACGTCGTCGCGGCGGACGAAGCGCGCGTTGTTCGCGACGACCTGCATCGCCAGCTGGCGGGCGAGGTCGGCGACGTCGGCGTGGGAGGCGGCGGCCTGGGACTTGAGGCCCAGTTCGAGGAGGACGGCGATCTTGGCGCCGGTGTGGACGTAGGCCGAGACGCGGCCGACGCCGTTGGCCTCGAACTTGAGGGCGCGGGAGACCTTGAGGTTCTCGCCGATCTTCGTGACCTGGTCGTTCAGGTAGTCGTTCACCTTGCGGGAGGCGTCGGCGTGGTAGGGCTGGTCGAGGAGGTTCTCGACGCCCTTGGCGGCGGCCTGGCCGACGAGGTCCTTGGCGAGGGCCACGAAGGCCTCGTTCTTGGCGACGAAGTCGGTCTCGCAGTTGAGCTCAAGCAGCGTCGCGGAGCGGCCGTCGGCGGCGACCTGGACGGCCAGGATGCCTTCGGAAGCCTTGCGGTCGGCCTTCTTGTTGCGGGTCGCGACCCCCTTGATGCGGAGGATCTCGACGGCCTTCTCCATGTCGCCGTTGGCTTCGGTGAGGGCCTTCTTGCAGTCCATGAGGCCCGCGCCGGTGCGCTGGCGCAGGTCGTTGACCGTCTGGGCGGTGATGGCGGACATGGCGCTTACTTGGTGGTCTTGCGGGCGGAGCGGACCGGCTTGCCGGCGGCGCCTTCCTCGGCGGCCGGTTCGCTGCTCGCGTCGAGCAGTTCCTTGGAGATGTTGACTTCCGGCTGGGCGGAGTCGCCGGCGTCCTGGCGGGCGACCGGGGTGACGGTCTTGCGCGGGTCACGCTCGACCTTGCGGCGGGCGAGACCGGCCTGGACGGCCTGGGTCAGCACTTCCACCACGAGGCGGATGGACTTGGCGGCGTCGTCGTTGCCCGGGATCGGGAACTGCAGGAGGGTCGGGTCGGAGTTGGAGTCGCAGAGGCCGATCACCGGGATCTTGAGGCGGTTGGCCTCGTTGACGGCGATCTCCTCGAGCTTGGTGTCGACGACGATCATCGCGGCCGGCAGTTCGCGGTACTCGAGGAGACCCTCGAAGTTGCGCTGCATGCGGGACATCTCGCGACGGACGGCGGCGCCTTCCTTCTTGTGCATCTTCATGAGCGAACCGTCCTGCTCCATGCGGAGGTAGTTACGGTACTTGTCGAGCGAGCGCTTGATGGTGGCGAAGTTGGTGAGCGTGCCGCCGAGCCAGCGGTTCACGGCGAAGGGCATGCCGGTCGACTTGGCGGCCTGACGCACGACTTCCTGGGCCTGCGGCTTGGTGGCGACGAAGAGCACTTCCTTGCCCTTCGCGGCGGCTTCCTCGACGTAGGCGGCGGCGGCGGCGAGGCACGCGTGCGTCTTCTCGAGGTCGATGATCGACACGCCGTTGCGGTGGTCGAAGATGTACGGACGGCTGCGGGGATTCCAGCGACGCGTCTGGTGGCCGAAGTGGACGCCGGCGTCGAGGAGGTCTTTAACGGTGATGTTCATGTTTTTTGGCTCCGTATCCCGATTCCTGCCGAAGGAGGGGACTTTGGATCTTAGGTAGCTGACTGGGTTTTGGTTGGGATGTCCGAAGCGATCGGCGGTCGCTCCAAACGGTGGAAAGTTGGTTCAAACACCCCCGGGCCTCCCGTGCAAGCGGGAAAATCGGCAAAAAGAGGCTCCTTTGGAACTGACAGCCTCGCATGCCCTCGGCAGGGTCGGGCTGACGATGTCCTGGGCCTACCGGATTCTCTTCCCTCCCCTGCTCCTGCTGGCCCTGCCTTACTATGTGTGGCGGATGCTGCGACGGGGCGGGTATGGCGCCGGCTTCGCTCAAAGGCTGGGCTTTTTCCCGGAAATGCCCCCCAAGACCCCGGGCCGCAGCCGGGTCTGGATTCAAGCCGTCTCGGTCGGGGAAATCGAAGCCATCGGTCCCCTGCTCCGCCAGCTGCAGGCCAGCGGCAAGATCGAGCTCGTGCTGACCACGACCACGAGCACCGGCTACCGCTTGGCCCGCGAACGCTACGCCGACGTCGCCGCCCGGATCGGCCTCTTCCCCGCCGACCTCTGGCCCTGCAGCGCGCTGGCTTGGCGACGGATCCGACCGGATGCCGTGATCCTCGTCGAAGGGGAGCTCTGGCCCGAGCACCTCGCGCAAGCCCGGTCCCGCGGGGTGCCGGCCTTCCTCATCAACGCCCGCCTCTCCGACCGTTCCTTCCGCCGGCATGCGAAGTTCCGCCGCCTCTCCGCCTACGTGCTCGCGCACTTCCGGTGGATCGCCGCCGGCAGCGAGGAGGACGCCCGCCGCTTCCGCGAGCTCGGTTTCGCCGCCGAGACGACGGGCAACCTGAAGTTCGACGTCGCCGCCGACGCGCCCATGCCCGCCGCGGAGCGCGCGCAGCTCCGCGCCGACCTCGGCTTCGGCGCCGACCCGCGGACGTTGGTCCTGCTCGGCTCCTCCACCTGGCCCGGCGAGGAGACCCGGCTGATCCGCAGCGTGCGCCAGCTGCGCGCCGCCGGCGCCGACGTCCGCCTGCTGCTCGTCCCCCGCCACTCCGAGCGTCGCGCGGAAGTCGCCGCCGAGGCCAGCGCCAGCGGCCTGGCCTGGCATCAGCGTTCCTCCGGAGGCGCGGTCGCGCCGGCCGGGACGATCATCCACCTCGCCGACACCACCGGCGAGCTACGCCGGCTCACCCGCGCGGCCGACCTCGCGTTCTGCGGCAAGAGCCTCCCGCCGCACGAAGGCGGCCAGACCCCCGTCGAATGCGCGGCCGCGGGCGTGGCCATCGTGTATGGTCCGCGCATGACGAACTTCCGCGATATCTGCCGGGGCCTTGAAAAGGCGGAGGCCGCCTTCCGCGTCGAGGACGCGGCGATGCTCGAAGCGCGGATCGCCGAGCTCTGCGCCGACGAAGGCCGCCGGCTCGCGACCGGTCGCCACGGGGCCGACTGGCATCATGCCAACCGCGGCGCGACCGAGCGGACCGTCGCGCGGATCCTCGCGGCGCTTCAGCCCTCGCGATAAGCCTCGCGCAAGCGCCGGGCCTGCTCGCGCAACTCGCCGCCGAGGACGATCTGCCGCGCCCGGACGGCGCCCGCGCCCGGGTCCGGCGCCCGGCCCGCCACCCAAAGAGCCGCGCCGGCGCTGAGGCAAAGCGTGTCGAGCAGACCAGCGGGTACCGCGCCGACCAGGAGGTCGGAGAAAAGCGCGAGGTTCTCCTCCGGGGAGCCGCCGCGCAGGTCGGCGACCGGGCAGGTCTGGAAACCGAAGTCGCCGGGCAACCAGACGCCGTCGACGGCGGCGAGTTCGCCGCACCCGCGGACCCGCGTCTCGCCGGCCGTCGTGAGCTCGTCCATCCCGCCGCCCGCGCGACCATGCACCACCAGGCCGCGGCGCACGCCGAGCTCGCCGAGCGCGGCGGCCATCGGCGCCACCCAGCGCTCATCGTACACGCCGACCATCATGGCCGCGGGCCGCGCCGGATTGATGAGCGGCCCGAGCACGTTGAAGAGCGTCTTGTGACCTTGCTCCGCGAGGCGCTTGCGGACGCCCAGCACCGCCTTGAAGGCCGGGTGAAAAGCGGGCGCGTAGAGGTAGCAGAAACCGGCCTCGCGCAAGGCGCGGCGCAGCTGGTCGTCGGTGGCCTCCAAGGCGACGCCGAGACCGGCGAGGAAATCGGCGCTGCCGGACTTGGACGTGATGGAACGGTTGCCGTGCTTGAGCACCGGCACGCCGGCGGCGGCGACGATCAGCGAGCTGGCGGAGGAGATGTTGAAACTGCCGGAGCGGTCGCCACCGGTGCCGACGATGTCGATGGCCCGGGCAGGGACGTCGCCGAAATCGACGGTGCGCGCCCGTTCGCGGTAGGCCTGGGCGAAGGCCGTGACCTCCACGGCGGTCTCGCCGCGCCGGGCGAGCGCCAGGAGGAAAGCCGCCTTGGCGTCATCCGTCACCCCGGCGTCGATCATCGCATGGGCCGCGGCCCCCGCCTCCGCGGCCGAAAGGTCGCGGCCCGCCTCCAAAGCGCCCGTCAAGGTGGGTAAATCCGTGGCCATACCCCGATTAGCCACTTTCCCCGCCCCCGGGACAAGGGGATTTTCGCACAAGGGGTTGCCAGCCGTCGTTTTCGGCCAATAGTGGAAGGATGCAGGACGGCGACCATCCCCAAGGTGAATTCGACGGCTCCGGCAACGCCTCCTGGGGCGAAGCGGACTGGGCCGGCTACCTGCACCGCAACGACCTCGAGGTCGGCCGCTTCCTGTCCTACTACAACGAGGTCAAGCCCTTCCCCGATCGGCTCGACGCCAGCGCCCGGCGCATGGGCTGGGAAAGCGCCGACTGGGCCCCGGGCGAAGGCGACGACAACGCGGAGGACGACGACGACGCCGACCTGCCCTACTGCATCCACCAACATCCGGTCTACGTCGTGGCCCGGGCGCTGGGCATCCAGCTCATCGGCGCCTGGCGCACGATCTGCCGGGCGAACCCGGCCGAGATCGGCGGCGAACTCGGGGCCGACCTCATGCTCGCTTTCTGGGACGCCCAGCACCAGGTGGTCATGGCCATCAACGCCACCGACACCGGCGACCTGCCGCTCGCGCTCGTCCACATGAAGCGCGCCCTGACCTCCATCAACCACGCCATCGGGTTGCAGGCCGGCCTCCCCGCCGCGGCCCGGCTCAACTCCGCCGAGGCGACGCAGGATCTCGAGGCCACCTTGTTCGACCTGCGCGAGATCTGCCTGCGCGTGATGGCCGACTGCCGCTGGGACGGGACGAAGGGCTGAAGGTCAGGCCTTCGCCTGGTCCCCGCGGGCCATGTGCTGGATCAGCCGGTCGCTGAATTCCTTGGCGGAGTCATGCCCCATGCCGCGCAACGCCTGCACCATCGCGGCGACCTCGACGAGCCGGGCCATGTCGCGTCCGGGGCGGACCGGGATGGTCATGTGCGGCACCTTGCGACCGAGGATCTCATAGGTCTCGACCTCCAGGCCGGAGCGTTCCTCGTCCATGCCGGGCTGCCACAGGACGAAGGTGACGACGAGGTCGACGCGCTTCTCGAGGCGGACGGAACGGATCCCGAAGATCGAGGCGACGTTGATGATGCCGATGCCGCGGCACTCCATGTAACCGCGGTTGAGCTCCTTGGACTTTCCCTGGAGTTCGCGGTCGCCGATGAGCGTCACGATCACGTAGTCGTCCGCGACCAGGGAATGGCCGCGCTCGATCAGGGCGAGGGCGCACTCGCTCTTGCCGACGCCGGAGGCGCCGCGCAGCAGCACGCCGACGCCCTTGATGTCGACGAGCGTGGCATGCAGGTTGGTCCGCGGGGCGAACTTCTCCTCCAGGAGCACCGTCGCCTCGGCCGAGAAGTCCTTGGACTTGAGCTGGGTGCGGATGAGCGGAACCTTGTGGCGATCCGCGAGCTTCACGAGGATGTCATCGGCCGGCAGGCCGCGCGAGACGACGACGGCGGGGATGCGCTTGGCGAAGACATCGTCGAGGAGCTTCTCGCGCACCGCGGCCGTCTGGTCGCCGAGGTAGGCCATCTCGCCCGCGCCGAAGAGCTGCAGGCGCTTATGGGCGAACTCCTTGAAGTAGCCGGTCACGGCGAGGGCCGGGCGGTTCAGGGATTTCTCCGCGATCACGTTGTCGAGCCCGGCCTCCCCGGCCAGGAGCTCCATCTGGAGCATGTCGCGGAAGGAGTCGAAGAACTCGCGGACGGAGACCGATTCCGGGCGGGTGTCAGGGGCTTGGTCGGACATAAGGTCAGAGCTTGAAGCCTTCGCCGAGGTAGTAGCGGCGGCTCTCGGGGTTGTTCACGATGTCGGCCGGGGTGCCCGAGACGAGCACCCTCCCCTGGTGGATGAGGTAGGCGCGGTCGACGATCGAGAGGGTCTCGCGCACGTTGTGGTCGGTGATCAGCACGCCGATGCCGCGATCCTTGAGCCGGCGCACGATGGCCTGGACCTCGGCGACCGAGATCGGATCGACGCCGCTGAAGGGTTCGTCCATCAGCAGGAAACGTGGGTTCGTCGCCAAGGCGCGGGCGATCTCCAGCCGCCGACGCTCGCCGCCGGACAGGGTGAAGGCCGGCTGCTTCGCCAGCTTCTCGAGACCGAGGTCATGCAGTTGCTTTTGCGTGCGCTCGCGGCGCGCGGGCGCGGCGAGGTCCAGCGTCTCGACGACGGCCATCACGTTCTCCCAGACCGTCAGCTTGCGGAAGATGGACGCCTCCTGCGGCAGGTAACCGAGGCCGGCGCGGGCGCGCTGCCACATGGGCATGGCGGTGATGTCGCGACCGTCGAGGAAGACGCGGCCGGAGGTGGACGGCACGAGGCCGACGACCATGTAGAAAGTGGTGGTCTTGCCGGCGCCGTTGGGCCCGAGCAGTCCGACGATCTCGCCGGCCTGCAGCCGGAGGCTGACATCCATCACCGCGACCTTCGGGCCGTAGTGCTTGGCGAGCGATTCGACGCGGACCAGACCCTGTTCGCCGGTTAAAGCCATGACATCAAGGAGGGCCGCCTCAACGGCCGTTGTCGAGGCTTTTGACCGCCGGCAGCGTGAAGTCCTCGCCCAGGAAGATCTTCGGGCGCACCACCTGGTCGGGCATCGCCTGGTCCGACGCCGAGTCCATGCGCCAACCCTTGGTCCGGAAGTCGTAGATGACTTCCTTGGCGGGCACGCCCTCGATGCCGGAGCGGGTCCGCAAGCGGGCATCGCCGGTGAGACGGGCCACCCCTTCCTCGGGCTTGACCTCGAGCACCCGGCCCCGGGCGGCGGCGTCCCCGGCGAGCGCGTTGACGTTGCCGCGCCCGACCAGCAGACGGGCGACCAGCCGCCCCTTCTTGTCCGGGGACACGAGGCCCTCGAGCAGGTCGCAGGTGGCCTCGACGCCGTCCGCCTTCATCCCCACGTTGCCCCGCAGGAAGAACTTGGCCCCGTCCGGGCCGGCCAGGATCTCCTGGGAGTCGGCCACGAAATCCGCCTTCTTGCCGTCGGCGAACTGGACGAAGAGCCGCGGCCGCGTGGACTCCGCGCCGCCGGAAAGGTTGAGCAGCCGGGGGCGACCGGTGAGGCGATCCTTGAGGAGAACCTCCTCGATGGCGACGTTCGGCACGTAGTCGACGCGTTCCGCCGCGCACGCCAGACCGGGCTGCACGTAGGTCACCTTGCCGGTCAGGAAGACCTTGCTGAGCACATGGCCGGTCTTGAACGGTTTGGAGAAGGCGACCAGCCGGTCCGACTGCGCCGTCACGAGGCCGGAGACATAGCGCACGGCGCCTTCGAGGTCGGCCTCGACCACTCCCTGCCGCACGCTGAGCACCACCTGATCCGCCTCGGCCTGGCCGGGCAAGGCGCCCGGGGTGTCGTCGGGGGGCAAACGGACGGCGGCGCGGACGCCGGGCGCGGATCGCACCTCCACGCGTTCGCGCTTCCGGTCCGAATAAATCGCGGCGCCGGTCACCTCGAACCCGTCGGCCTGGCGCAGGTGCGGTCGGCCGAGCAGGCGCAACACGCCGGCGGACCTTTCCCAGCGCGCCTCTTCGGACTCGAAATCGGCGTCGTCCGCCCGCCCCTTCACCCCTCCCGAAGCCCGCAGGTCGACCGTGACGCCCTTGGCTTCGGTCGCGATCAGGCGGGTAGCCTCGAGCCGATCCTTGCCGGCGACGTACGTCGCCCGCCCGGTCAGTTCGACCAAGGTGCGTTCGGCCTTCGCCTCCCGTCGCAGGACCACGGTCTGTCCGGCCAGCTCGGTCTCCGGTTCGTCCCGGCGGGAGAGGTTCAGCTTCACCGGGTGAGCCTCATCCGGCGACTGCAGGGTCGTGACGTCGAGCTTGGCCTCATGACGAAGACTCCCCGCGGTCGCGCGCAAACCCGGCTCCGTCAAGGTGACACCGCCGGTGAGCAGGAGACGTTCGGCCGGCAGGTCATAATCCGCCGCGGCGCCGGTCAAGGTCTGGCGACCGGCGATCCGGACGACCTTGCCCTGCGCGACGATGGAACGGCAGACAGCTTCGCCCTTCGGGCCTTCCTCGACGAGGCAGACCACCCGCTCGCAGGTCATCCGCTCGTCGCGGCGGTCGACGACGACCTGACCGACGAACGTGAGCTGGGTGCCGCGCTCGACCGTGGCGGCGTCGAGACGTTCGGCGCGGATGCGCGTGCGAGCCAGGACCGGCTTGGCGAGGTCGAGTTCGGCGGCGACCCCGGCAAGGATGGCGAAAGCGTCGCCCTGCGGCGTGGAGCGCCAGCTCCAACCCAGACCCGACAAATTGAAAGCGGCCGAGCGGACGACGACGGGAGCGGCCCCTTGGGCGGCCTTGCGTTCGGGCGTGGCGATCCCGAAAGGGGTCGTGAAGGTGGTCTGGAGTTTGCCGTCGCGGAACGAACGCAGCTCGATCTTCTCCATGTCCCACGTGCCCGCCTCGCCGGTGGGCTTCATGCGCTCGGCGGAGAGTTCCCAGGCTTTCTCGGCCTTGGCGTCCTCCGTGAAACCGGCGAACGAACCGCCGCCGATGTCCTGGAACTTGATCTCCTTCGGCGGGGCCGATTGCGCGCCGAGCCCCGCCGTCAGGAGCAAGGACAGGAGGAGGGCACGCATGGCATCATGACACCGAAATACCGCCCTCGAATCAAGCGCTTACGCCTTCGGCGGCCGCGGGAAAGGGACCGCGCCGACCAGGGCCGGCATGGCGACCGAGGACAGCACCTCGCCGGGCGTCAGCGGATGACCGGACAGGAATTCGCCGACGGGCAGCATCCGACCGCCCGGTCGTTGCAACCGGCTCAGCACCAACACCCCATCGCCGCAGGCGACCCGGACCCCGCCCCGGTCCGCCGAGAGGATCGAACCGGGAGCGGCTTCGACGACCCCGGGCTCCGCCGCGGCGGCGCCGACCTTGAGCACGACGCCCGCATGCTCGAAGGTGGAACCGGGCCAGCCCTCGAGGGCGCGGATGCGCGCCGCGAGGGTTTCGGCGGCGGCGCCGAAATCAAGGGCGGCATCCGCCCGCGTCAGCCGACGGGTGAAAGTGGCGGCGGCTTCGTCCTGCGGACGCGGGAGGGAGCGGTCCGCCAGGATCTCGGGGAGCGCCGTGGCGGCCAACCGTCCGGCCAGCTCGCCCAACCGGGCGCGCAAGGCGGCGCGCCCTTCGTCCGGCAGGATCGCCAGCGTCGCCGTCGCGTGCAAAGGACCGGCGTCCAAGCGCCGGACGACCTGCTGCAAGGAGACGCCGGTGGTCGTCCAACCGGCCGCGAGCGCGCCTTCGACCGGCGTCGCCCCGCGCAAGGCGGGCAGCGGTGAACCATGGAAGTTCACGAGCCCGCGACGCGGGGCGGCGAGGAAATCATCCTTCAGGATCTGCCCGTAGGCCATGACCACGCCGAGGTCGACGCCGTCGGCCGCGAGCTCGGCGGCATGCTCGGGCCCGAGGCGTTCCGGCTGACGGACAAGATGACCGGCCGCGCGGGCCCAGGCGGTGACCGGGTTGGGCTGGACTTCCTGACCGCGCCCCGCCGGGCGATCGGGCTGCGAGTAGACGGCCACGATGACGACGTCCGGCAAGGCGGCGGCCGCGCGGAAAGCGGGCAGCGCGATCTCGTCGGAGCCGAGCAACACCAGACGGCGCGGAGGGTTCGTCGGGGCGGCGGGGGCCATGGCGGGGTTCACTTCCGGGCCTGACGGGCGGCGCGGCCCTTGAGGGAACGCGGCTTATCCCAGCGGGTGTACGACTTCTTGACCGGCTTGGCCTTGCCGCGGGAGACGCGGACCTTGCCGATGCGCGGCTTGGAGGCGGACGGCGCCGGACGCGGGACGACCTTCGCGACGGGCTTGTCCGGGACGGCGACGACGGGACCGGCCTCCTTGCCACCGGGCGGGGTGCCGCTGCCGCGGCGACCGGGCTGCTTGGGCTTGCCGACGATGTCGAGGAAGACCGGGACGCCGGCGAGGTCGAACTCCTCGTGGACGCCCTTCACGAGGAAGCGCTGGTAGGCGTCCTCGAGACGTTCCTCGGAGTTGCAGAACAGGCGGAAGCGGATCGGGCGCTTCGAGACCTGGGTGACGTAATAGCACTTGAAGCGCTTGCCGGAAACCATGCGCGGGGGCCGCTTCGTCATGAGGTCCTGGATCACGCGGTTGATGCGACCGGTCGGGATGGCGGTGCCGGCGCGGCAGAAGACACCCTCGGCCGCGTCGAGCATGTCCTCGGCGCGCAGGCCGGTCTTGGCGGACACGAAGAGCAAGGGCGGGTCGGGCAGGAAGAACAGCTCCCGGCGGACCGCGGCGCGGAACTTCGCGCGGAACTCCTCCTCGTCCTCGAAGCCGTCGATGTTCTCCTCGCGGAAGGCCTGCTTCGCGAGGTCCCACTTGTTGACCACGATGACCAGACCGCAGCCCAGCAGCGCGAGCTCGCCCGCCAGCTGCTTGTCGATGCGCGTCACGCCCTGCCCCGCGTCGAGGACGAGGAACACCACGTCGGTCTCGGCGAGGATCTCATCGGCCCGGGTCTGGGAGAAGAAATCAAGCGTGTCGCGCTTGTTGGCGGTGCGGCGTCCGGCGGTATCCACCAGCACGAAGGAAGCCTTGGAACCGTCGGCCTTGGCGCGGGACAGCCGCGAACGGACCGGGTCGCGGGTCGTCCCGGCGATCTCGCTCACGATGAGGCGGGAGCCGCCGAGCAGGCGGTTGCCGAGCGAGCTCTTTCCGACGTTGGGCCGGCCCGCCAAGGCCAGGCGGATGGCGCGGGGGCCGTCGTCGCGTTCCGGCAGCGGCGCCGGACCGAGGACGGCCTCGATGCGGGCGACCAGCTGGGGGATCCCGCGGCCATGCTCCGCGGACGTCAGGACCGGTTCGCCGAAACCCAGGGCGAAGAACTCGCCGTAGAGACCGTCGCGCTCCTCGGTGTCGGCCTTGTTGGCGACGACGACGACCCGCTTGCCGGCCTGGCGCAGCTGCGCCGCGACCTCGAGGTCGAGCGGGGTGCAGCCTTCGGTGGCATCGACGACCAGCAGGACGAGGGCGGCGGCGGCGAGGGCGAAACCGACCTGCTCCTCCACGGCGTCGGCCACGACCTTCGGGGTGAGCTCCGCCTTGTAGAGGCCGATGCCGCCCGTATCCATGAGGGTGTAGCGCCCTTCGTCGACCTCGGCCGTGATCAGGTCGCGCGTGACGCCGGGCTGGTCGTGCACGATCGAGATGCGCCGGCCGACCAGGCGGTTGAACAGCCGGCTCTTGCCGACGTTGGGACGGCCCACGATGGCTACCGCACGGGAGATCTCAGTGTTCCGTTCCATGAACCCCCAGCGTCGCGAGGGAACGCCCCGCTAGCAAGCAAGGACGCTCAACCGCGACGGATGGTGTCCAAAAAGCGGGCAATCCGCTCGCCAGCCTCGTGGATGCGCTCGTAGCTGGTCGAGAAGGAGGCCCGGCAGAAACCGGCGCCGGCGGCGCCGAAGGCGGTCCCCGGCACCATCGCGACCTTCTGCTGCTCGAGGAGCTTCTGGGCGAAGGTCATGGCATCCAGGCCCGTGACGGAGACCTGCGGGAAGGCGTAGAACGCCCCGCGCGGGAGATGGCAAGGCAGCCCGAGCTCGTTGAACCGGCGGACGATGAAGTCGCGGCGCTCGCGGTACTTGTCGCGCATGTGCAGCATCGAGTCGCGACCGTTGCGCAGCGCCTCGACGGCGGCCTCCTGGCTGATGATGGAGGCGCACATGATGCCGTACTGGTGCACCTTGAGCATGCCGTCGATGACGGCGGCGGGACCGCAGGCGTAGCCGATGCGGAAGCCGGTCATCGCGAAGGCCTTCGAGAAACCGTGCAGGAAGACGGTGCGCTCGCGCATGCCGGGGAGCGACGCGATGGAGACGTGGTCGCCCTCGAACGTCAGCTCGGAGTAGATCTCGTCCGAGGCGACCAGCAGGTCCTTCTCGATCGCGAACTTGGCGATCTCCAGGAGCTTGGCGCGGTCGGCGGTGCCGCCGGTCGGGTTCGTCGGGAAGTTGATGACGAGCACCTTGCAGCCCGGCTGCCAGGCGGCGCGCAGCGCGGCCGGGTCGAGCGCGAACTGGTCGGCGGACGTGGTTCGCACGGGCACGGCCTCGGCATGGCAGAGGGTCACGCTCGGGGCGTAGGACACGTAGCAGGGCTCATGGTAGAGCACCTTGTCGCCCGGGTTCAACGTGGCCCGCAGCATGATGTCCAGCGCCTCGGACACGCCGATGGTGGCGAGGATCTCGGTCTCCGGGTTGTACTCGGGGCCGTAATTCTTCGCGACGTAGCGGGAGATCTCCTCGCGGAGCTGGCTCGTCCCGCGGTTGTCGGTGTAGGAGGTCCGGCCCTTCTCGAGGGCGTTCATCGCCGCCTCGCGGATATGGAACGGGGTGACGAAGTCAGGCTCGCCGATGCCGAGCGAGACCGCGTCCTTCATCTTGGAGACGATGGCGAAGAAGTCCCGGATGCCCGACTTGGGCAGGGACGCGACGTGACGCGCGACAAAACGGCCGGATTCGTCCATGGTCGGGGCTCAGGGGCTGACGGAAGGCTGGTCGCGGCGGACGCCGTCGGCGGTCACCACGAAACCATCCTTCTTGTAGGCGCGGAGGAAGAAGTGGGTCGAGGTGCCCTGGACGCCCTCGATGCGCGCGAGCCGCTCGTGGACGAACCCGGCGACCTTGTAGAGGTTGTCCGCCGTGACGACGACGAGGAGGTCGTAGCCGCCGGACATGAGGTAGCAGCTCTCGACCTGCTCGAAGGAGCTGATGCGCTCGGCGATGCCGTCGAAACCCCCGATCCCCTCGGGGCGGATCTTGATCTCGATCACCGCGCGCACGCGGCGCTCGGCCTCGAAGCTGGGGTTCAGCACGGGACGCATCCCCAGGAGCACGCCCTGCCGGCGAAGCTCGGCCAGCTCGCGCTCCACGGCGTCGGCGCCCAGGCCGAGGATCTTGCCGAGTTGCTGGGTGTCGAGGGCCTCCCCTTCGAGGAGGAGCTTGAGGACGGAGTTCATGGCGGAAGGTTCAGGCTTTGACGAGGGCGCGGCGGGAGCGGGCGGCGGCGGCGAGCCCGTCCAACACCGGGATGGTCTGCGCGAAGGAGATGCAGGCGTCGGTGATGCTGCAGCCGTAGGTCGAGGCCTCGCGCCCCTTCCAGTCCTGGCGGCCTTCGACGAGGTGGCTCTCGATCATCACGCCGCCGATGGCGGCGGCGCCGGCGGCGACCTGCGCGGCGACGTCGGCGGCGACCAGCGGCTGGCGGCGATGGTCCTTCGAGCTGTTGCCATGGGAGCAGTCGACGACGATCCGGGAGGTGAGCCCGGCCTTCTGGATGCGCGTGGCCGCGTCGGCGACCCCTTCGGCGCCGTAGTTGGGTCCTTTGCTCGAGCCGCGCAGGATGACGTGCGCGTCGGGGTTGCCGGCCGTCTGGAAGATCGCCACCACGCCGTCCTTGGTGACGGACGGGAACCAATGCGAGGAACGGGCCGAGAGGCAGGCGTCGACGGCTACCTGCACGGAGCCGTCGGTCCCGTTCTTGAAGCCGACCGGCATGGACAGGCCCGAGGCGAGCTCGCGGTGGATCTGGCTTTCGGTCGTGCGGGCGCCGATGGCGCCGTAGGCCACGAGGTCGGCGAGGTACTGCGGGGTGATCGGGTCGAGGAATTCGGTGGCGGCGGGCAGGCCGGCGTCGGCGATGTCGGCCAGCAGGCGGCGGGCCAGGCGGAGGCCGTCGTTGATCTTGAAGGAGCCGTCGACCTCGGGGTCGTTGATGAGGCCCTTCCAGCCCACGGTGGTGCGGGGCTTCTCGAAATAGACGCGCATGACCACCAGGAGGTCGGCGGCATGCTTCCGGGCTTCCTGCCCGAGGAGGGCGGCGTACTCCTTGGCGGCCTTGGGGTCGTGGACCGAGCACGGACCGACGATGACCAGGAGGCGGTCATCCTGTCCGGCGAGGATGCGGGCGGCCTCCTTGCGGGCCTGGGCGACCACCTCGGTGGCCCGTTCGGACGGACGCAGCTCATGCAGCACCACCGCCGGGGACAGGAGCGGGAGTTGGGTGCGGATACGCAGGTCGTCCGTGTTGTGATACATCGTGGTGGGCCTTTCCCGAGGGAAAAGAGGCTCAAATGAAGGGGTGCGAGGCCTCGGTGTCAATGACTCGTCCCACGCTTGACGGCCGCCGCGGACGGTATCAAAACAGTCTCAAAAGCGGATGCCCAAGTCGACGCCCCCAGAAACCACGGAACAATCCCGCGCCTTCCGCACCTACATCGCGGAGAAAGGTCTGCGGGCCACCCGCCAGCGCATGGCCGTCTTCGAGGCGGCCCGGACCCTCCCCGGCCATTACACCGCCGAGGACCTGCTGAAGAAGGCCCGCTCGCTCGACCGGACCGTCTCCCGCGCGACGATCTACCGGGCGCTCCCCTTGCTCGTCGGCAGCGCGGTGATCCGCGAGGTCGACGTCGGCCGCGACCACAAGTACTACCTGGCGGAGGTCGGCCCGACCAACTTCCGCGCCCAGCTCGTGTGCGAGGGGTGCGACACCATCGTCGAGGTCGAGGCCCCGTTCATGGAGTGGTACGGCAAGGCCGTGGCCGCGAAGCACGGCATGCGCCCCATCTCCCAGAAACTCCAGGTCACCGCGCTCTGCGACCGCTGCCAGAAACGCCGGACCCACCGCCCATGAACCCCGCCTACCCCGTCGCCTCCGTCTTCCCTCCCCTGCCCGCCGGCGGCACGCCGTTGTCCGCCCTGCAGCGCGAGGTGCTCGCGCTCAAGCAGGCGAAGGACGCGCTGATCCTGGCGCACAATTACCAGTGCGAGGACATCCAGGGCGTCGCCGATTTCGTCGGCGATTCGCTCGGCCTCGCCTATAAGGCCGCCTCCGCGCAAAACTCCACCATCGTCTTCTGCGGCGTGCATTTCATGGCGGAGACCGCCAAGATCGTGAACCCGACGCGGCGGGTGCTCCTGCCCGACCTCGAGGCGGGTTGCTCGCTCGCCGATTCCTGCCCGGCCGACAAGCTCGCCGCGCTGAAGGCGGCCGACCCTTCGCTCTACGTCGTCGCCTACATCAACTGCAGCGCGGCGGTGAAGGCGCTCTCGGACGTCATCGTGACCAGCGGCAACGCCAGCAAGATCGTGGCCAAGGTCCCCGCCGACCGCCGCATCCTCTTCGTGCCGGACCAAAACCTCGGACGCTGGGTCTCCGGCAAGACCGGCCGGGCCATGCAGCTCTGGCCGGGCAACTGCTACGCCCACGTGCAGTTCACGCCGGGCGCCTTGCTCCGGGCCAAGGCCGCCCATCCGGGCGCGCCCGTCGTCGCCCACCCCGAATGCACCGAGGCCGTCCGCGAGATGGCGGACATGGTCTGCTCCACCGAGCTGATGGTCGACTGGTGCAGGCGCCAGGCCGCCGACACCCTCATCATCACCACCGAGGCGGGCATGATCCATCGCCTCCGCAAGGAAGTGCCGGGCAAGACCTTCGTGGCCGCCCCGACGGACCGCTGCTCCTGCAACGAATGCCGGTTCATGAAGATGAACACCTTGGAGAAGGTCCGGGACTGCCTGTTAAACGGCACCCCCGAGATCACCCTCCCGGAGGAGGTGCGGGCGGCGGCGGAAATCCCGCTCCGACGGATGCTGGAGTGGAGCCTCTAGGGAAATCTTAAGGGAACATTAAGGGGAATCCCGGGACGTATTCCGTACCCGTGGTTTGACTTTTCCCATTTATTATAAAACTTGAGATTAACAATTGTTTGACAAACCGTAGCCCTGCCTTGGTTTCCCGTCATTAAGCCCCGCCCCTTTCCATGAAGATCGACCTCGACCCCAGCACTTTCACCTCGAAGGACGCCTATGTGCGCGCGGCCCTCTCCCGGGCCCGCGACCTGGCCGTCCAAGCCTGGGAGGATGAGCACACCGAACGCCGCTCCCTGATCGAGCGCGAGGTCTCCTCCCTGTCCAAGAACGAACTGGCCCGCCGGCTCGTCAAGCTGCTGTCCCGCCCGAACCGCGCCCGCGCGCAGATCAGCGAAGCGATGCGCTCCAAGGCCAAGGCCCTCCGGAAGAAGGACGTCCCCGTCCGCGAGATCGCGGCCGAGCTCGGGATCTCGATCCCCTCGGTCTACAATATCACCAAGGACTGAACTTGCCCCGCGCCTCGGTCGCCGCTTGATGACGGCCGATGACCGAATGGAACCGAGGCGACCCGGCCATGGCCCCTGCCCGTTCGCCCCTAGCGACCGGGGGTCCGCTTGACGAGGCCGCCTTGCTCGCGGCCTACCGCTCCGGGATTTTCCCTTGGTACTCCGAGGGCGAACCGGTGGCCTGGTGGTGTCCCGACCCTCGCTTCGTCCTGCTCCCGGGGGAGCTGCGCGTCACGCACAGCCTGCGGCGCACGTTGCGCAAGCCGGGCTGGACGGTGACCTTCGACCAGGACTTCGCGGGCGTGATGCGGGCCTGCGCCGCCGCGCCGCGCCCCGGACAGGACGGCACCTGGATCACCGCGGAGATGATCGCCGCCTACGTCGCCCTGCACCGCGCCGGCCATGCCCACAGCGTCGAGGTCCGCTGGCACGGCGAGCTCGTCGGCGGACTCTACGGCGTGGCCGTCGGCCGGATCTTCCACGGAGAGTCCATGTTCCACCGGCGCAGCGACGCCTCGAAGGTCGGCTTTGTCCGGCTGGTGGAACGCCTGCTCGCCACCGGCTTCGTGCTCGTCGACTGCCAGATGCCGACCGAGCACCTCGCGAGCCTCGGGGCCTTCCCCGTGCGGCGCGCCGACTTCCTGGCCTGCCTGCGGGCGCAGCGCGACCTCCCGCCGACGGGCGACCCGTGGTTCAATCCCGACGCCTGCCCGGGCCCTTGAGGGCGGCCCGCACCTCGCGCTCGTAGACCCGTTCGACGATCACGCAAAGCTGCTGAAGGGAACGCCCGTCGGTGTAGACCGCGATGCCGGCCTGGAGGTAAGCCTGCTCGCGCTTCTTCATCAGCTCGCGGATGCGGGCCTCGGGGTCGTCCCCCTTGAGCAGGGGGCGCCGGTTGTTGCCGGAAGTACGGCGGAGGATGGTGTCCACGGAGGCGAAGAGCGTGATCACCACGCCCTTGCTGCGGACGAGCTCGCCCATGCCGGGCGGGACGACGAGCCCGCCGCCGCAGGCGATGACGGCCCCCTCCGCGGGGAGCAGGGACTCGACGACCTGGCGCTCCAGGGCGCGGAAATGCTCCTCGCCGTGCTCCGCGAAAATGTCGGCGATGCTGGTGCCGGCGAGTTTCTCGACCAGTTCGTCGGTGTCGAGGAACGGGCGGCGCCAGCGCTTGGCGAGCTGCCGGCCGAGCGCGGACTTGCCGGTGCCCATGAAACCCGCGAGCAGCAGGTTGGGCGCGGCATCCTTGGTGGCGGCGGGCGACATGCCCACATTGCAAGGCCCAAGGCCTCGGCGGGGCAAGCGACAATCGCGCGGGGGAACCGCTCAGCGCAAGGCGTCGAGCGCGGCCTTGGCCTTAGGGTAAAGACGACCGGGCTCGGTTTTCGCCTCACGGGCCTTGGCGGCGGCCTCGAGGAGATCCTTGGCGGCGGCCTCGAGCGCCGGACGGTCGGCGCGCGCGAAAACGCGGGGCACCGCCTCCCAGGCGGCTTCGTTCAGTTCGTTGGCGGTGGTCGACTTGAGGAGCGGGAGCAAGGCCTCCTTGGACAGCGCCACCGAGGCGCGCACGGCGGAGACCCGCAGGAACGCGGCCTTCGCGGCCGAGGAACCCGTCGGAGCGGCGGGGGCGCCGGTGCCGGCGAACTTCACGGGCAGACGCAGGAGCTCATCCTCCGTCAGCTGCACCTGCTCGCGCGAGGTGAGCTTGGCGAGGCGCTGCCAGAGCACGGGGGCCGCGACGGCCGGGTCGACGCGACGCAGGAGGCGAGCGGCGCGATGAGCGGCGGCGAAGTCCTCGCCGGCGGCGAGCGGGACGAGCTCCGCGGCGGACAGCGCGCGCGGCGGCTGACCGAGGTCGAGCTGGCGTTCCAGTTCGGCCAGTTTGGTCTCCGACGTGGTGCCAGCCGGGAGTTCGACGGCCTTCACGGGAGCTTCGCCGAGCGGCAGGCGAACGGCGACGGCGGGATCCATCGCCAAGGCCTGGTCGAGGGCGGCGCGCGCCTCGGGATCGGCGGCGGCGGCGCGCTGGGCGCGGAGCTGATCGAAGAATGCCTTCGCTTCCGGCGTGGCGGCCGGGAAACGACGGGCGGCGTTGACCATCTCCTGCATGGCCTGGACGCGGGCGGCGGCGGCCAGCTGCTCCGGGGTCGGCGCGGACTTGCTCGCGGCCGGCTTGGCCGCGGCCTTGGCGGCGGGCTTGGCCGGCTCCGCCGCGAAGGTCGCGGCGGCCAGCAGCAGAAGGGACAGGGAAAGTTTCATGAGGAAGGAAGTCGGGTGGTTAGATCGACCAAGGCCCGCGCAGCACGGGCGAGTGGAGCCGGTCGGCCTGGGCGTCACCGATGAAGCCGGAGCCGTCGGGCTTGAACTTGAGCGGACGACCCAGGCGGACGGCAAGGGCGGCGAGGTTGACGATGGTCGAACTATGGAAGGCCTCGTCGACGCCGTAGCCGAACGGACGCTTCTCGCGCACGCAGGCGTCGAAGTCGTCCTCCTGATACTCGGGCAGCGGGAATTCCATCGCCTTGCGGATGAGTTCGGGACGGTCGGAGCGCAGGTTGGCGAACAGCTTGCCGTTCGGCCCCTCGATGAACGGCTTCTCGCCGCGCTCGGCGAGCTCGGACTCGAGGATGATGCGGGTGCCGTCGGCGTAGGTGAGCGTCACGGTCTTCCAGACGCCGCAGGCCATGGCGTCCTGCGCCGGGGCGTCGGCCTCGACCGACACCGGGAACTCGTTGTCCTTGCCGAGGAAGTACTGGACCGGATCGAGGAAGTGCTGACCCATGTCACCCAGGCCGCCTTGGTCGAAATTCCAGTAACCGCGGAACGAACCGTGGGCGCGGTGCGGGTGGTAGGGGATCAGCTGCGACGGGCCGCAGTACATGTCCCAATCGAGATGGGCGGGGACCGGCTGGGGCTCGAGGTTCGGCTTGCCGACCCAGAGGTTCACCTTCCAGGCGATGCCGCCGACGCAGGCGAGGCGCACGGTCAGCGGGCCGCCGAGGACGCCGCTGGCGACCACGCGACGGATGTCGCGGGCGGGACCGACGCCGTAGTAGTTGGTGCGATTGAGGCGGAACCAGGTGTTCACGCGGAACGGCACGCGGGTCTCCTGCACGACCTTGCGCAGGGCGAGACCCTCGCCGATCGTGCGGGTCAGGGGCTTCTCGCACCAGACGGCCTTGCCGGCGCGCGCCGCCTGGGCGGCGATGACACCATGCCAATGGGGCGGCGTGCAGACGTGCACCACGTCGGCGTCGGCGAGGCCGATGACCTCGCGGAAATCGCGCGTGCTGAGCGGGGTGTTGCCGCCGGCGGCCTTGACCTGGTTCACGCGGTTCCGGGCGTGGTTGTCATCGACGTCGCACACCGCGAGCACGCGATGGGCGCCTTTCATATGGTCGCCGAAGTGGGCCCCGGAGCCGGAGATGCCGCCGCAACCGACGATGACGTGGTTCAACGTCTCGCTCGGCGGGACGAAACCGCGACCGAGCACATGGCGGGGCAAGATGGTGAAGCCGGCGGCGGCAACGGCCGCATTACGCAGGAAGGAACGACGGGGCAATCGCATGGGGCTAGGTAGGTCGAAAACCTGACACGCGACAATCCCGATAGTTCCAGATACGCACAATTTGGGGTTTAATGCCCAGAAACTTCCGTTTAGAACGGAAGTTCGCCTTTCGGCACGCCCACTGCAAGGGTGACGTCGATGAAAGTCTACGCCTTCATGGACACGCTCACCGGCCGACCGGTGCAGGCCATCGCCGAACCCGACGGCACGTGGCGTCAGGTCATCCTGCGCGGCGGACGTTTCCAGGCGACCCCCCAGGCCGTCAGCCCGGGACTCCCCCTGCCCTGCGTCGTGCCGACGGCGATCTTCTGCGCCGGGGTGAACTACGCCGACCATGCGAAGGAGTTCGGGGCCACGCAGCAGGCCCACCCGACCATCTTCATGAAGAGCCCCGCCAGCGTCGTCGGACACGAGGCCACCGTCCGGCTACCGCGTTTCCTGCGCAGCGACAAAGTGGACTACGAGGGCGAGCTGGCGGTGGTCATCGGACGCGACTGCCGCAACGTCACGCCGGCCCAGGCGCTCGACCACGTGCTCGGCTACTGCTGTGCCAACGACGTCTCCGCCCGCGACTGGCAGAAGGAGTGGGGCGGCGGCCAATGGACGCGGGGCAAATCTTTCGACACGTTCTGCCCGCTAGGGCCTTGCCTGGTCACGACCGACGAGCTGCCCGACCCCCAGTCCCTGCGGCTGCGCTTCCGGCTCAACGGGGCGGTGCGGCAGGACGCCCACACGTCGTCGATGCAGTTCAAGGTCGCCGACCTGATCGCCTTCCTCTCGGGGAGTTCGACCCTGCCCGCCGGCTCCGTGATCCTCACCGGCTCGCCCGCCGGCGTCGGCATGGCGCAGGTCCCGCCCAGCTGGCTCCGCCCCGGTGACGTGATGGAGGTCGAGATCGACGGCATCGGGACCCTCCGCAACCGCGTGGAGGAGGAAATCCTCGGCTGAACCGCCGCGCCCTTTTGCTTTTTAAGCAGGTCGGACTACGTTGCAGTCCTGCCATGCCGGAAACCCTCCGCCCCTCCGCTTCCGACCGCACGTCCCGCCTCGACCGGGCTTTGGCGGCGACCGCCGGCGTGCCTTTTTATGAACGCCCGGATTGGCGGTCGGCCCTGGCCCTCCCCGAACCCCGGCTGGAAGACCTGCCGCGGATCACGAAGGCCGAACTCCGCGCACACTCGCCGGGAGATTTCCTCCCCCGACGCTTCGATCTGACGGAACTGGAACAAGCCGGGGAAATCGAGGAGGAGAGCACCTCCGGAACCTCCGGGGCCAGCGTTCGCGTGATCTTCGGCCGCACCTGGTGGGCCGAGCAGGAAGCCCGGGCTCTCCGCCGGCACCCCCTGATCGCCGGTCTCCTCGCGGCGGACCCGGCCGCGCGACGCGCGGTCCTGACCACGCCCGGCTGCAGCGGAGTCAGCTGCTTCGCCCGCTGGCTCAACGTCGAGCAGCGCACCCTCGGATCGACGCTCTTCGTCAACCAGTCGCGCATCCCGTTCGCCCTCCCGGAGGAGAAACTCGCGCAGATGGCGACCGAGACCGCGGCCTGGGCGCCGACCTTCCTCGACGTCGACCCGGTGCACGGGGCCTGGTTCGCGCTCCACTGCGAACGCCACGGGCTGCGCTTCCCTTCCCTGCGGTTCATCCTGACCAGCTACGAATACGCCAGCGTCGTCCACCGACGCATCCTCGAGCGCGTCTTCGGCGTCCCGGTCATCAACCTCTACGGTTCCAGCGAGACGGGACACCTCCTGATCGACCACCCGGATGGCGGCATGGTCGCCTCCCCGGAGACCGCGGAGCTCGAATTGGCCGACGTCGACGAAAGCGGCGTGGGCCAGCTGCTCGTGACGACCCTCACCAACGAGTACCTGCCCTTGGTCCGCTACGAGATCGGTGACCACGCCGAACGGACGGGCGGACGCTGGATCGTCCATGGACGCCTGCGCGACACGCTGAGGGGCGCCGACGGTCGCGTCGTCACCACCCGGAGGGTCGACGCTTGCTTCCGGGACATCGCCGGCGTCGCCCACTACCAGCTCCGCCAATCCGCCGATGGCTCGGCGGAGCTCACCCTGCTACCGGAACAGCCGAACGGCGACCTCTCCGCCCTCCACCCGGTGCTCGCCGCGCGGTTGACCGAGCTGCTGGGAAGGCCCGTCACCGTGGCGGACACCGACCGGATCGCCCCGGAGGATTCGGGGAAGTTCCGCCTGACGCTGCGGGTGGCTTAAGCCCGCACCGTCGCTTTAAAAAAGGGGTTTCGGGCTGGAAAATCCCCGGCCAACCCGCCAAGGTGGGCTTTTCCCAACATGGAAGTCTACATCGACGGCAAGTTCTACCCCAAGGCCGAGGCCAAGATCTCCGTCTTCGACCATGGCTTCCTCTATGGCGACGGCATCTTCGAGGGCATCCGCCTCTACCAAGGCTGCGTCTTCCGCCTGGACGAGCACCTCGAGCGTCTGGAGATGTCAGCCAAGGCCCTCTGCCTCGACATGCCCTGGACCCGCGCGGAGATCGCCGAGATCGTCTGCGAATCCTGCCGGCGCAACAACCTGACCGACGGTTACATCCGGCTGGTCGTCTCGCGCGGCTTCGGCGACCTCGGCCTCTCGCCGAAGAACTGCCCGAAGCCCTCCATCATCTGCATCGCGGACAGCATCAAGCTCTACCCGGAGGAGCTCTACACGACCGGCATGCGCATCATCACCGCGCCGACGCGCCGCATCAGCCCGGCCGCCCTGCCGCCGATGATCAAGTCCCTCAACTACCTGAACAACATCATGGCGAAGATGGAGGCCCAGCAGCATGGCTTCCACGAGTGCCTCATGCTCAACGAGCAGGGCTACGTCTCCGAGTGCACCGGCGACAACGTCTTCCTGATCCACAAGGGCCGCCTCATCACCCCCGCCTCGCACGCCGGCGCGCTCGTCGGCATCACCCGCCAGGTCGCCCTCGAGGTCGCCGCGGCCCTCGGCATCCCGACCGTCGAGACGAACATCACCCGCTACGACGTCTGGAACGCCGACGAGTGCTTCCTCACCGGCACCGCCGCGGAGGTCATCCCCGTGATCGAGGTCGACGCCCGCAAGATCGGCTCCGGCAAGCCGGGCCCTCTCACCGCCCGCATCCTCGCCGAGTTCCGCAAGAAGGCCTCGCGGGAAGGCCAGATGATCCGCTGAGACCGCCGGCGCCCCGCCGCGCATGCCCGCCGAACCCGTCCCTCCGCCCGCCGCCGGCCGTGATCACACGCTGCGGCGGTTGCTGGGTATCGCCTGGTCGCACCGCGCCGACTGCCTGCAGCTGCTCGGGCTGCAGCTGCTGCTCGTCTTCCTGACGGTCGCGGTCTTCGCCCTCGCCGGCGTGGCCATCGACACCCTCCGGCACTGCGGGGATCCCGCGATCCCCGCCCCCGCCCTGCCCTTCTTCGTGCCGGCGGCCGCGAGCGACGGGCAGGTCATCGCCTGGCTGGCCGGCGGGATCGTCGTCGCGGCGCTGCTCCGGGCCGCGCTCGCCTATGTCTTCGGCCTGGTCTCCGTGCGATTCCTGCACGGACGCATCGTCGTCAACCTGCGGGCCCAGGTCTTCGCCAAGCTGCAGCAGCTGAGCTTCCGCTTCTTCGACACCAACGCCAGCGGCTCGATCATCAACCGCGTGACCTCCGACGCCCACTCGGTCCGCATCTTCATCGAAGGCGTGCTGCTCCAGCTGGCCATCATCGCCGTCACCCTCGTCGCCTGCTCGATCTACATGTTCCGGACCGATTGGCGGCTCACGCTCGCCTGCCTGTCGGTGCTCCCGATCCAGGCCTGGTTCGCGATCCGCTTCTCCCGCCGCGTGCGCCCCGCCTACGAGGAGAACCGCGAGCTGATGGACCGCTTGGTCCTGGGTTTCTCCGAGAACGTGCAAGGCATCCAGGTCGTGAAGGGCTTCGCGCTCGAACCGCGCGTGCAGGGTCGCTTCGAGGGTTGGAGCGAGGATATCCGGCTGCAGAAGCGCAAGGTCTTCAAGGAGATCGCCCTGTTCTGGCCGGTGATCGACGGGCTCAACCGCCTCTCGATGGCCATCCTCGTCGGTTACGGCGGCTGGATGGTGGCCCGCGGCGACATCGCGCTGGGCACGGGCCTGGTGACCTTCGCGGGTCTGCTCCAGCAGTTCGCCACGCAGGTGACCACCTTGGCCGCGGTGGTCGACAACGCCCAGGTCTCCCTGGCCGGTGCCAAGCGCATCTTCGAGATCCTCGACACCGACCCCGGCGTGGCCTCGCTGCCCGCCGCGCGCTCGCCCGGGCGCTTCCTCGGCGAGGTCGCCTTCGAGGACGTCTCCTTCGAGTACCGCGAGAACGACACGGTCCTGCACCGGCTGAGTTTCCGGGCCCGCCCGGGCAGCCGCATCGCCATCGCCGGCGCCACGGGCGCGGGTAAATCGGCCCTCCTCTCGCTTATCCCGCGGTTCTACGACCCGCGCTCCGGCCGCGTGACCCTCGATGGCCACGACCTGCGCGACCTCCCCCT
>Ga0315907_10002193_pt1 | contig 25116 bp, 10 predicted proteins | sample LakEriMetagenome_3_FD_203525 | JGI IMG/M metagenome (GOLD analysis project Ga0315907, IMG submission 203525) | Freshwater fungal communities from buoy surface, Lake Erie, Ohio, United States - Buoy 12 MA123 | ecosystem: Environmental > Aquatic > Freshwater > Lake > Lake biofilm | place: USA...
ATGAGCTCCGCTTGCTCAGGAGTCACGAGCGAAACAATCGTGATTGCGTCTCCTGCCGTAACGCTGGCACCAAGGGCCGACTCCAGACGATCGATCCTAATCGAATCGGTTTCAGTGACTGTGACGGATCCTTGCGAGCTACGAGCATCCAAGCTAGCAACAGCAGTCCGTACATCCACTTCCTGATCCGCCGCGATCGTTAATCGATCCGCTTGGATCGATCCGTTTTCGATGGTCTTCACCGATCTACCCCTGAGCTCTACTGCCTGAGGTGTCACTAGTGAAACGATCCTGATTGCATCACCCGCTGTAACGCTGGCACCAAGGGCCGACTCCAGACGATCGATCCTGATCGAATCGGTTTCAGTGACGGTGACGGATCCTTCCGAGCTACGAGCATCCAAGCTAGCGATGGCAGTCCGTACATCCACTTCCTGTTCCGCTGCGATCGTTAATCGATCGGCGTGGATCGATCCGTTTTCAATGCTCTTTACCGATTTGCCCCTGAGCTCAGACGCCTGGGGTGTCACGAGCGAAACAATCGTGATCGCATCACCTGCCGTAACGCTGGCACCAAGGGCCGACTCCAGACGATCGATCCTGACCGAATCGGTTTCCACGAACTCGATCGAGCCCGTTTCACTTCTTGCATCCAATCTACCGACAGTCGTCGTGACCGAAACATTGTCCTGGACATCGATCAGCAAACGATCTGCAGTGATCGAACCGCCCTCAACGGTCATCACTGACTTTGCGATGAGCTCCGCTTGCTCAGGAGTCACGAGCAAAACGATCGTGAGCGCGTCTCCCGCGACCACTTTGGCTCCCCAGGCAGCGTCCAAGCGATCGATTTGAATCGAATCCGTTTCTACAACCTCGATCGAGCCCGATTGACTTCTTGCATCCAAGATGCCGATAGTCGTCCTAACCGAAACATCGTCATGGGCCTCAACTATCAATCGATACGCAGTAATCGAACCGCCCTCTACGGTCATTACTGACTTTGCGATAAGCTCTGCTTGCTCAGGAGTCACTAGTGAAACGATCGTGAGCGCGTCTCCCGCGACCACTTTGACCTCCCGGGCAGCGTCCAAGCGATCGATTTGAATCGAATCCGTTTCCACGACCTCGATCGAGCCCGTTTCACTTCTTGCATCCAAGATACCGATGGTCGTAGTTACCCAAATATTGTCTCGGGCCTCGACTATCAATCGATCCGCGGTAATCGAACCGCCCTCAACGGTCATTACTGACTTTGCGATGAGCTCCGCTTGCTCAGGAGTCACGAGCGAAACAATCGTGATCGCATCACCTGCCGTAACGCTGGCACCAAGGGCCGACTCCAGACGATCCATCCTGATCGAATCGGTTTCAGTGACGGTGACGGATCCTTCCGAGCTACGAGCATCCAAGCTAGCAACAGCAGTCCGTACATCCACTTCCTGTTCCGCCGCAATCGTTAATCGATCCGCTTGGATCGATCCGTTTTCGATGCTCTTTACCGATCTACCCCTGAGCTCTACTGCCTGAGGTGTCGCTAATGAAACAATCGTGATTGCGTCTCCTGCCGTAACGCTGGCACCAAGGGCCGACTCCAGACGATCGATCCTAATCGAATCGGTTTCAGTGACTGTGACGGATCCTTCCGAGCTACGAGCATCCAAGCTAGCAACAGCAGTCCGTACATCCACTTCCTGTTCCGCCGCAATCGTTAATCGATCCGCTTGGATCGATCCGTTTTCGATGCTCTTTACCGATCTACCCCTGAGCTCTACTGCCTGAGGTGTCGCTAGTGAAACGATCGTGATTGCATCACCCGCTGTAACGCTGGCACCAAGGGCCGACTCCAGACGATCGATCCTGATCGAATCGGTTTCGTTGACCGTGATGGAACCTTCCGAACTACGAGCATCCAAGCTAGCAACAGCAGTCCGTACATCCACTTCCTGTTCCGCCGCGATCGTTAATCGATCGGCTTGGATCGATCCGTTTTCGATGGTCTTCACCGATCTACCCCTGAGCTCTGCTGCCTGAGGTGTCACTAGTGAAACGATCGTGATTGCATCACCTGCTGTAACGCTGGCACCAAGGGCCGACTCCAGACGATCGATCCTGAGCGAATCGGTTTCATTGACGGTGACGGTTCCTTCCGAGCTACGAGCATCCAAGATGCCGATGGTCGTAGTTACCCAAATATTGTCTCGGGCCTCGACTATCAATCGATCCGCGGTAATCGAACCGCCCTCAACGGTCATCACTGACTTTGCGATGAGCTCTGCTTGCTCAGGAGTCACGAGCGAAACAATCGTGAGCGCGTCTCCCGCGACCACTTTGACCTCCCGGGCAGCGTCCAAGCGATCGATTTGAATCGAATCCGTTTCCACGACCTCGATCGAGCCCGTTTCACTTCTTGCATCCAAGATACCGATGGTCGTAGTTACCCAAATATTGTCTCGGGCCTCGACTATCAATCGATCCGCGGTAATCGAACCGCCCTCAACGGTCATTACTGACTTTGCGATGAGCTCCGCTTGCTCAGGAGTCACGAGCGAAACAATCGTGATCGCATCACCTGCCGTAACGCTGGCACCAAGGGCCGACTCCAGACGATCCATCCTGACCGAATCGGTTTCCACGAACTCGATCGAGCCCGTTTCACTTCTTGCATCCAATCTACCGACAGTCGTCGTGACCGAAATATTGTCCCGGGCCTCGACTATCAATCGATCCGCAGTAATCGAACCGCCCTCTACGGTCATCACTGACTTTGCGATGAGCTCCGCTTGCTCAGGAGTCACGAGCGAAACAATCGTGATCGCATCACCTGCCGTAACGCTGGCACCAAGGGCCGACTCCAGACGATCGATCCTGATCGAATCGGTTTCGTTGACCGTGATGGAACCTTCCGAACTACGAGCATCCAAGCTAGCAACAGCAGTCCGTACATCCACTTCCTGTTCCGCCGCGATCGTTAATCGATCGGCTTGGATCGATCCGTTTTCGATGGTCTTCACCGATCTACCCCTGAGCTCTGCTGCCTGAGGTGTCACTAGTGAAACGATCGTGATTGCATCACCTGCGACCACTTTGACCTCCCGGGCAGCGTCCAAGCGATCGATTTGAATCGAATCGTTTTCGACGACCTCGATCGAGCCCGTTACACTTCTCGCATCCAAGAAGCCCATGGTCGTCGTGACCGAAACATTGTCCTGGGCATCGACTAGCAATCGATCCGCAGTGATCGAACCGCCCTCAACGGTCATTACTGACTTTGCGATCAGCTCGGCTTGCTCAGGAGTCACGATCGAAACGATCGTGATCGCGTCTCCCGCTGTAACGCTGGCACCAAGGGCCGACTCCAGACGATCGATCCTGAGCGAATCGGTTTCAGTGACTGTGATAGATCCTTCCAAGCTACGAGCATCCAAGCTAGCGACAGTCGTCGTGACCGAAACATTGTCCTGGGCATCGATCAGCAAACGGTCCGCAGTGATCGAACCACCCTCTACGTTCATCACTGACTTTGCGATGAGCTCCGCTTGCTCAGCTGTCACTAGCGAAACTACCGTGATCGCATCTCCTGCCGTAACGCTGGCACCAAGGGCCGACTCCAGACGATCGATCCTGATCGAATCGGTTTCCATTACCTCGATCGAGCCCGTTTCACTTCTTGCATCCAAGATGCCGATGGTCGTCGTGACCGAAATATTGTCCCGGGCCTCGACTATCAATCGATCCGCAGTAATCGAACCGCCCTCAACGGTCATCACTGACTTTGCGATGAGCTCTGCTTGCTCAGCAGTCACTAGCGAAACGATCGTGAGCGCGTCTCCCGCGACCACTTTGACCTCCCGGGCAGCTTCCAAGCGATCGATAACAATTGAATCGGTTTCAACGACCTCGATCGAGCCCGTTTCACTTCTCGCATCCAAGACGCCGACTGTCGTAGTCACCGAAATATTGTCCCGGGCCTCGAGTATCAATCGATCCGCAGTGATCGAACCACCCTCACCGGTCATCACTGACTTTGCGATGAGCTCTGCTTGCTCAGGAGTCACGAGCGAAACGATCGTGAGCGCGTCTCCTGCGACCACTTTGACTCCCCGGGCAGCTTCCACGCGATCGATAACAATCGAATCGGTTTCGACGACCTCGATCGAGCCCGTTTCACTTCTTGCATCCAATCTACCGACAGTCGTCGTGACCGAAACATTGTCCTGGGCCTCGACTATCAATCGATCCGCGGTGATCGAACCACCCTCACCGGTCATCACTGACCTTGCGATAAGCTCTGCTGCCTCAGGAGTCACGAGCGAGACGATCGTTAGCTCGTCTCCTGCGACCACTCTGACCTCCCGGGCAGCGTCCAATCGATCGATAAGAATCGAGTCGGATTCGTCGATCGAGATGTCACCGGCGGAACTTGTAGCGGTCAAACTTTTGACACTGCTGCGAATAAAGATGTCGTTTGCAGCATGGACACTGAGATCATGTGCTGCGATCCGGCCCAATCCACCGATTATCGAGCCTCCCGAGTTCATTTCCAGTGAGAGCAATCCTGTATTTGCGATAATGCTTCTATTCACATAGATATCGCCCGCAGCCACCAAGGTGAGTTTTGCATGGGCCGTTAGGTTCACAATAAGATCCTGGTCAATCCAAATGTGTCCAGATTGACTGCCAGCACTCTCTGACAAACCGGTCGAAACAGTGACATTCAACCCAGACTCTAGAGCGGCGACGATATCAAGGACATCGATTCGTGATGCCTCTTGAGAAGGAATAAAGGTCCCTGGTAATTCGTTTCCGGGGGAAGTAATGGTTATGTTATAGGGGTCGATTAACCAAACTCCATGATTTCCACTTGGTGAGTTAGCAAGCACTCGAATGCTACCTACATCTAGTACACCGCCAGAGGACGTCTCGATAAAGCCGCCATAGCCACAGATGCTATGTGAGGAAGCGGATAGAAAACCATGGACAGATGCGTAAAAATCCCCCCAGACGACAATATTCCCACCTCTTCCCGACTTGGATGCATCGGCCAGTACTGCGGCTTGGTGACCAATCACAACCGAATGCGAGTTATCGATGGACTTGTCCTGGCCCATCGGCCCCCCCCCGATATAAACAGTTCCGCCACCCGAGCTACCGGTTGCATCGATCGTTGCAGTGCCCACTAACACAACTTTCTGGCCCATTAAACGCACCTGACCGCCCAGACCAATAGTTTCTGGATTCGCAACATTGATTTGGCCTGAAAGCTCCAAGTAACCCGTCCGACTCGCGTCCAAGAAAACCTGTCCACCACTGCTCTGGATTGTACCTTGCTGTATAATAGAATTAGAGGAAATTTCGATCAGTCCAGAATCAGCGATTTTCAAAAGGCCCGTCTGAAGTAACGAGTAATCGCTAGATGAATTGAGTTCAAATTGCTTTACCTCTTTAAGATTGAGATTCATTACAGTTATGTTCGACGACTGTCCTTCATTTGTCGGCGATTTTCCGAATTCCATCCTTACTAACTGTGACGTTGAATCCCATGAAAAACCCCGACTATTCGCTACAAAGGACCCTTCAGGAGTGAATGCCCCCTGGGCAAGATAAATGGATGCGTCATCTCGATAGCTACCTAATTCGTACTCGTAGGCCGAATCTTGGAAATAAACATCGAGTGCGTCGGTTTGGACAAGGCTGTTAACAAACTCGATATTACGATATGTTATGTCAAGGGAGGTGCTCTGCGAATAAAGTAAAATCCGTCCAACACCATTACCGAAATCCCATTGACGAAGCGAGCCTCCGAAATCCAAGTCTTCAAGGATTATGGTGTCAAAGCCGCTCCCGCCATCTATGGAAATAATTGTGCGTTGGTCAAGTAGGACCGATAAATCAATATGGAAATTGTCATTATCATCGTTTCCATTTGATAGTGAATTCCAGGGATCAAGATCTGTGCTAATAAGTCCCTGTGACTCTTGTTTGATAGGTGGCCCAGCGTCATGACGATAGTCAATTTGCGTTTGGAGAATTGACTGTGTTAGATCTGCGTCTAAAGACTGAATGGCACCTGGTTGGGGACCCTCGCAGTCCAACAAAGCTCGATTCTCTAATTGAAACACCCGAAGTTCTGGCAGTGAACTGTCATCGGGGTGACTTAGAGGATGTTCTCGAAACAACACTTTACGGAGAATACGGGCGATTTTCATGGCGTGAAGAGACCAGCTAAGGGTTTGTTCTGTGGGCGATAAAAAAGCACTTCTTCGGTTTCGCACGGGAAAATTGAGCTTGGTTTGGAAAGTCGTGTGCCCTACTCTTCCGTTAGATAAGTATACATGATTCGTACGCAGTCGCAGGAAAAATGAGGTTCCTGATCAGCTATTCCGAGGGTTACCAAGTGTCCAAGTAGATTGATTCCACGAGGAAGAGAATCTTTTTGAACGCCCGGCCTAGCGGCTCGCCCTGTCTCCAGATCTGGACAGCTACCCTACAATAGACTGGTCACTTACCCGGCCAACACCCGCCAGACCGCTAATATCCAGGCCGGCAGCACCAGACCGGCAAATAACGAGGGACCTATGCAAAAACGAACCGACATCGGCGGGATTATCCACGTCTACCAAAAATACAATCCGACGGAGTTTCCTAGTCCGTTGGCAGAGCCCGATACGGACCTCGTCTCCAACGCCTTCGAGCACGCCCTAGCTTACGGGAATTACCGCGAGCTGACCGAAGAGGAACTCGCCCGAGCCATCGAGTTAGACCCAAGCCAAATCTCGGGCCTTGGACCGAGCATCGATGCACTGCGTGCCATGCTCATCGAACGCAAGCAGAAAATTTTGGAAACCTTCCAAGTCGACGGGTTGGACAAAAAAGCCAACGACCGCTTCGAAAAAATCGCCCGTAAGACCCGACCGCCCGCGAAGCTCAAAGGCATGTTCGATCGAGCGATCCGTCAATCGCAGATCTATCTGCTCGAACAGATTTGGTACCAATCCGACCGAAGCGATCCGGATTTCGCCCAAGATGTCTTAAAGACGATGGAAGCATTGTCGGATCGCTACCAGATCGATGAGTTGATCGGCAAATACGTTTTTACCGGACGCCAAAAAGTCGATATCCCCCAAGCGATCGAGCTCAAGAAGGAACTCGAACAGATCGACGAGTTGCTCAAACAACTCGACGAGGCGTCCAAAACCGCGCAGATCGGCTTGATCGACATGGAGGCTCTCTCCAAGTACACCCAGCCGGGCGATTTGAATGCCCTTGAGGAGATCCGCGAACAGATCCGCAACGTCGTCCGAGAGATGGCCGAGCGCCAAGGCCTCGATCGCAACGAATCCGGCTCGTTCCGCTTGACACCAAAAGCCTACAAGACCTTTCAAGCCAAACTGCTTGAGCGAATATTCTCCGATTTGGAAGCCAGCCGCAGCGGGCGGCACACCGGACGAATCGTCGGCGATGGGAGTGTCGAGCTCCCCTCAACGAAGGCCTATGAGTTTGGCGATTCGATCGCCAACATGGACATCGTCCAAACCGTCACCAATGCGATGCTCCGCAGGCCCGACGAACGACCCGTTCGATTGCGCAGCGACGACATCGAAGTGTTCAAGACCCGCAATAGTCCCAAGTGCGCCACGGTGGTCGTTATGGACATGAGCGGCTCGATGCGACATGACGGGCAGTACATCAACGTCAAACGAATGGCTTTGGCGCTTCATGGACTCATCAGCTCCGAGTACCCAGGCGATTTCCTCCGATTCGTCGAAATGTACTCCTTTGCCAAACTCCGGCCAGCCGGGGAAATCATCGACTTGATGCCCAAGCCCGTGACGATCCACAATCCAGTCGTCAGGCTCAAGGCCGACATGAGCGACCCGCGTATCAGCGAAGTGGAGATCCCCTCGCACTTTACCAACATCCAGCATGCGCTGCGATTGGCTAGGCAAAATCTCTCGACCGTTGACACCCCCAACAAACAGATCATTCTGATCACCGATGGGCTTCCGACCGCCCATTTCGAAGAGCAAATGCTCTACCTTTTGTACCCGCCCGATCCGAGGACCGAGCAACAGACCATGCGAGAAGCGATCCAGTGTGGACGCGACGGTATCACCATCAATTTGTTTCTGGTTCCTAGTTGGTCGCAATCCGAGGAAGACATCCGCTTTGCGCACCGCATGGCCGAGCAGACCAAGGGGCGGGTGTTCTTCACCAGCGGCAACAACCTCGATCGCTTCGTCCTGTGGGATTACGTCCATCGCAAGCGAGAGATCCTCGGTTAATCCTACCGCTAATCCTACCGCTAATCCTACCGCGCCCCCCCAACGGGTGCCTGGAATCAGACGATGCGCATATCTCAAGAAAATAACCACCTGTCGCCAGACAGTGGAGACCTTACTCGCACCGCCGTCGAACCGCTTGGCTCTCTTTGGTTCACGACCGAAGCGACCTGCCGGGATCCAAGGATCTGAAGAGACCGATCTATCGGATCACTTGCACGACGGAAACAAAGTCCTTAGGCTAAAGACCGTCTGTTTCCAATTTCACTTTCTCACTGCAGCGATCCAAGCTATGGCTAAACGAATTCGTCCACTTCTGGGTGCAGCGATGCTGGGTCTTGCGATGCTCTACCCATGGAGTTGGCCTGACTGCTGTGCCCGGGCCGATTGGCCCGGCTTGCTCGGCCAAAAACGCGATGGCTTTAGTTCAACCTCTGTCACTCTTGCGGATCACTCCAAAGCTCCACCGAAAATTCGGTGGGAACTCGATGCGGGGCAAGGCTACGCGGGAGCAGCCATTACCGAAAATCTAGTGGTTCTGTTCTTCCGAGATGGCCAGGAAGACATCCTACAAGCCGTTTCGCTCGACAAGGGAAATACGATTTGGAAAACAAGCTTCCCGGCCACTTATCAACAAGGGATCGATCGAGATACCGGTCCGCGCAGCGTCCCGCAGATCGCCCAAGGAAAAGTCTTTGCCTACTCGGCCGCCGGAACGCTCCACTGCGTCGATCTCCAAGATGGCCACAAACTCTGGTCCCGGGAACTTCGAAAAGACTACAATGCTGAAGACGGGTACTTCGGCGCAGGCAACAGTCCTCTGATCGTCGACACGTCGGTGATCGTCAACGTCGGCGGACGCAAGAAAGGTGGAATTGTTGCGATCTCGATCGCCGATGGCAAAACCCTCTGGGCGAGCACAGATGCCGATGCCAGCTACGCTTCGCCAATCCTCTGGAAACAAGACCTCGTCGTTCCGACCCGCTTGGCCACCTATGGATTGAACCCAGTCGATGGTTCCGTCCGATGGCAAATCCCTTTCGGACAACGCGGACCGACGGTCAACGCAGCTACCCCGATCATCACCCAAGAGGACCAACTGTTCCTAACATCCAGTTATGGCATCGGCTTTGTCATGGCCAAGCAAGTGGCAGGCTCCATCGAAATCGTTCAAAAAGGGGATTCGATTTCTAGCCAATACGCCACTCCGGTCTGTGTCGGTAGAAACCTCTTTGGAAGCGACGGACGGGAGGATGGCGGAGAAACCGATTTTCGATGCATCGATGGCAAAACCGGTACAACGGTCTGGACCAAGTCCGGCATGCCGATCTGCCATACCATCGCGATGCGCTCGGAGGCCCCTAACCCCAAGGAAAATCAGGGCGTGAACCTGCTCCTGGTCGGAATCAACGGGAAATTATGGCACTTGCCCGCCTCCCGAGAGGGCTTCAAGCCGGCTTGGTCCACGCAGCTCCCGGAGGGAAAATACCGCGCTTTGCCTGCGATGAGCAAAAATTTGCTTGTCGTCAGGACCTCCGGCGGTTCCAATTCTAAGTGGCGTTGTGTTGAACTCTAAGCGTTGATTGGCAAGCTTAGTTCAGCCGACGGCTCCGAAGCGAACCTGCGGCTAATACTGCGGCTAACACTGCGGCTAATACTGTGCCTATTACTGCGGCTAACACTGTAGCGATGAGTGAAACGACCCCTCAAGACCCTCCACCTGGCAACCACCCGACGATGAGGCATCTGATCGGCTCATCGCTCCTGAGTCTTTTGGTCGTCCTAATCCTGCTTATCGTGCTCCGCTTTCTCTTGCCCCCCATGCTCGAGTTCTCCAGGTACTCATGGCACCGAGGACACCTGCGGGCCGAATACGAGCAGTCGGGCCAAAGGCTCGAAAAGATCTCCCTCGAAGGGCTCTCCGAAGTGTCTCGATGGGTTGCCAAGCGGGCTCAACCGAGCGTCGTGCACATTACCGTCTCGAACCAGCAACCCCTCAATGCGACGCTCAGCCGCAAACCCAAGGACACTGTACCTAGGACCGGACCGAACCGCGAGACGCGTTTGAACTCCGAGAGCATTCTCGATGGCCTCAGCCCCAGCGGCCAAGGCAGTGGCGTGATCGTAAGCGACGAGGGACACATCCTGACCAACCACCATGTCCTCAACGGTGGAGTCGACATCACCGTCTATCTTGCCGACCAGCGGATCATCCAAGCTGAAATCATCGGCGTGGATCCAACTACCGACCTAGCACTCCTGAAAATCGACGCCAAGGACCTTCTGCCGATCGACTGGGGGGATAGTGACACCACGGAAATCGGCTCGCCCGTTTGGGCCATCGGAAGTCCCTTTGGCCTGACCGGATCGGTCTCTTTCGGAATCCTCAGTGGCAAGCATCGTGTCGATCTAAACGCCAATCCTCAATACCGCAGCTCTCGCGAACGGATCTCCTCGAGGTACTCAGATCTGATGCAAAGCGACGTAGCGGTCAATCCAGGCAACAGCGGTGGACCGCTGGTCAACGGCCGAGGCGAACTCATCGGTATCAACACCGCCATCGTCGGGGAAACCTATCGAGGTGTTAGCTTCTCGATCCCCTCGAGCGTCGCGAAAACCGTATACGAGCAACTGATCCAACACGGACGAGTTTGCCGCGGATGGCTAGGGGTCGAACTGGTTCCCGAAATCCTCTCCGAAACAGCCGATGAAAACCCGTCGGTCGTCGTGCGAGCCTTGGTCCCCGACTCCCCTGCGGCCTTGGCCGGCCTGGAACCCGGTGATAGGATCCTCAAACTTAATAACATCGACATCGTGTCGGTCGAACAAGCCATCGATACGATACGGGATACGCCAGCGGGCGATACCATCGATATCCTATTGCAACGCGACGGCCAAACATCGGTCGTCCAAGCCACCCTAGGGGAACTCCGATTCGCACCATGACTTCATCCAAATTGCCCTTGTTTCTCTGCAATGTATTATTCGCAAAAAACGTACTGTGGTTTTCGATTGCTGCTTGCGCTCTTTGGGCCCCTGGTCTGAGCTTGCTCAGAGCCCATGCCGCTGAGCCTATCAAGGTACTGGTGATCACAGGCGGTTGTTGCCACGACTACGACTACCAAACCAAAGCCATGCAACTGGCTGCCAAAGAGCAATCGATCGCGATCGAATGGACGGTTGTATTCGAAGGTGGCAAAGGAACCCGCGCGACGATCGATCTTTACAACAAACCCGACTGGGCCAAAGGCTTCGATGTCGTCGTCCACAACGAATGCTTCGCCGACACCGACGATCCAGAGTACATCCGCAAGATCACTCAACCCCACCGCGAGGGTGTCAACGCCGTCGTCATCCACTGCGCAATGCACACCTACCGCTCCGCGAAAATCGACGATTGGCGCGAATTCCTCGGTGTCACGAGCCGGCATCACGAACACCAAAGCCACTATCCGGTCGCCGTCATCGATAAAGACAACCCGATCACCCAAGCCATTCCGGCCGATTACAAAACCCCTATGGACGAACTTTACATCGTCGAAAAAGTTTGGCCAAACACCAAAATCCTAGCGACGACCAAAAGCGAAAAAACCGGCGATGTCCAACCGGTCTTCTGGACCAACCAATTCGGTAAGGCCAGGGTTTTTGGAACCACCTACGGCCACTCGAACGACACGTTTAGCGACAAAGTCTTCCTGACAACCCTAGTCCGAGGCATTGCCTGGGCCGCCTCACGGGACGTCTTGACCGGAGAGCCAAAGTAATCCTGTCGGCCCCCCCGTGCCGCGTTGCTTTTGAGTCCCTTGCGCATTGCAAAAAACTGACGAAATCGCTATTCTCCGCACCTAGAAAACACGGCAAGTAATCGATCTTATACCCCACAGACAACCTGAAGGAAACTTTGCTTTGAACGCATCATCGAGCCCCATCCGCGACCTTGCTGTCAACACCATCCGAACCCTTAGCATGGATGGAGTGCAAGCCGCCAACAGCGGACACCCTGGAACCCCGATGGCGCTTGCTCCAGTGACCTACCAACTCTGGGCGCATAACCTCAAATACGACCCCAAAAACCCTAATTGGCACAACCGTGATCGATTCGTCCTTTCCTGTGGCCATGCATCGATGCTCCTGTACTCGATGATCCACCTTGCGGGCATCAAGCATGTCGATAAACACGGCAAAGTCACCGACGAAGATGCCTTGAGCATCGAAGACCTCAAGAAATTTCGCCAGTTGAATAGCCCATGCGCCGGCCACCCAGAATTCGGCTACGCCACCGGGATCGAAACGACCACCGGGCCCTTGGGCCAAGGGGTCGGAAATTCCGTCGGCATGGCTATCGGATCGAAGTTCCTAGGTGCCAAGTACAATCGACCAGGGTTCGATCTCTTCGACTACGATGTCTACGCACTGTGTAGCGACGGCGACCTGATGGAAGGCATCGCCAGCGAAGCCGCTTCGATCGCCGGTCACCTGAAAATCTCCAACCTTTGCTGGATCTACGACGACAACGGGATCACCATCGAAGGCCACACCGATCTGGCCTTCTCCGAAAACATGGCCGTGAAATTTCAGGGACTCGGCTGGCACACGATCCACGTATCGGATGCTAACGATCTGAGCGCCCTGCAAGCTGCCTTCGATGAGTTCAAGGCCACTTCCGACAAACCAACCTTGATCGTCGTCAACTCGATCATCGGATACGGATCGCCCAACAAAGCCAACACCCACGGTGCCCACGGCGCTCCGCTCGGCGAAGACGAGTGCAAACTCACCAAGAAAAGCTACGGCTGGCCTGAGTCCGAAAAGTTCCTCGTACCGACCGAGGTCCGGGAGCACTTCTCCCAAACCTTCGGTACCCGCGGCGCGAAAGCCAGCTCCGAATGGGCCTCCCTACTAACCCAATACACCAAAGCACATCCCAAACAAGCTGCCGAAATCCAATCGATCCTCGATGGCAAATTGCCCGAAGGCTGGGACTCTGGACTCAAAGCCTTCGCTGCGGATCCCAAAGGGATGGCCACTCGCGTTTCAAGCGGCAAAGTGCTCAACATGCTCTCGCCACACATCCCACAACTCATCGGAGGATCCGCCGACCTGGCCCCCTCGACGATGACCCTCATCGATGGCGAAAAAGGTTTCTCGCACCTCGATTACTCGGGCCGAAATATGCACTTCGGTATCCGCGAACACGCGATGGCCTCGGTCCTCAACGGCATGAGCCTCTGCGGCCTGCGACCCTACGGCGCTACCTTCTTCGTCTTCACCGACTACATGCGACCCTCAATGCGATTGAGCAGCATTATGCACCAACCGGTCCTCTATGTCGTGACCCACGACTCGATCGGACTTGGTGAAGACGGACCTACCCACCAACCCGTCGAACACCTCGCCGCTTGCCGGGCCATCCCCGGACTGTACGTTTTCCGACCCGGCGATGCCAACGAAGTACTCCATTGCTACCAAGCCGCCTTGAAGCTGAGCAACCATCCTAGCGCAATGGTCCTCTCGCGGCAAAATGTACCGACCATGGATCCTTCCAAAGTGGCCAGCGCCGCAGGGGCCCAAAAAGGTGGCTACATCGTTAGCGACTGCCAAGGTACCCCCAAGGCGATTCTCATCGGCACGGGAACAGAACTGATGCTCTGCATCAAAGCCCAGGAACTGCTCGCAGCCGAAGGGGTCCCCGTCCGGGTCGTAAGCATGCCTTGCTGCGAACTCTTTGACGAGCAGCCCAAGTCCTATCGAGACGAAGTCCTACCCCCAAGCGTCGAGCTGCGGTTGGCATGCGAGGCAGGTCTGCGACTCGGCTGGGACAAGTACATCGGACTCGATGGTTTGTTCGTCGGCATGACAGGCTTTGGCGCCTCGGGTCCAGCCGACCAACTCTACAAACACTTCAAAATCACTTCAGATCAAATCGTTCTGCTCATCAAGAACGCCATGGCCTAAGCGACCAAGCTATCCAGACTCTAACGCGATCGGGCTTGACGCAATCCCTCGTCCTGCCCATCGCTCTGCGCTGAATCTCCCGATCCCGTGCCGCTATCGGGTCTATCCGAACCTGTTCGCACAGCATAGAAAGCCGCCTCGTCGAGCCCGTCGCCATCGAAGTCGCCGACCACCACGCTCTGGCCCTCTCCCTGGATCTCAAAAACCTTGTCGGTCGCATCCAAGCGACCGTTTCCATTGCTGTCGACAATCACCTTATCACCACGAACCACAGCGATCTCGTCGATACCATCGCCATTGAAATCGCCTACCACGGCGATATCTCCCGCCTTGCCAAACTCCGCGTAATCATCGCGTTTCGCATCGAACTGTCCATCGCCGTTGCTGTCCAATACCCAATCCCCATCTCGGAAAATACCCAACGTCGAGACTCCGTCACCGTTGAAGTCCCCTGCGATCGGCTGGTCACCGCGTGCCCCAAATCGAAACACGTGATCGATCACATCCGACCTCGCATCCCCCGTACTTCCACGCTGCATCAAACGCACCTGACTCTCCTCGTCTTGACGCGGGGGAACATTCTTGGGCTTGGTCGTCAGCCTGTTCTCCGTATCGGGCAATCCAGGCTCACGCTCGATCGCCGCTCCATCACCAACTCGCGATACTCCCCATACTCCGATATCGTCTTTGCCGTCGGCGTCCCAGTCTCCAACGACAGGCAGATCACCTACCGCCCCGAGCTGGGCCCATAAATCCGTTCGATCCCATTCCCCATTCCCATTGATGTCGATCAACCATTCGCCGTCTTTAAACAAAGCCAATTCGTCGATCCCATCCCCGTTGAAATCACCCGCTAACTGCGTTGCACCCTGAACGCTAAAGGCCCGCCTTGAAGTGACCCTATTGGGCTTCTTCATCGCTGAAACCACTTGCCAACGTCCCCGGTCGATCGCATCGACCGTCCAAGTCGTCGCGTCGAGCATCCGTGCGGCTTTAGATATTCGCTCTCGATCGACCGTGCGGCGATCCTGATAGCCCCGTGGCTCTCCAGCATTCATCACACTCAAATGCCATGTGTAATCAACGCCATACCCTGCGATGCTCTGCGGTAACCGCGGATCCTCAAAAGGGGACAATACCACCAAAGCCGGATTCAACGGAAATCGATAGATCCCGTCCCGGAACGGACCGAGTACCAACGGGCCAGGATCGATCATCGGTGCTGGCGGCAGTGGAGGTGGTGGGGGTGGAGGAGGCGGCGGTGGGGGTGGAGGCGGCGGTGGGGGTGGCAATACCCCAACGAGAATCTCGCTAAAGTTGTTTTCAACCGAAAACCCTCGCGCGACGATCCGCACAAAAAGCAACGCATCACTCCCCGGATCCCTCCCAGGTTGACTTGCTAATAGATCGATCGTCGCCTGGATATCGGCCGGAATGCTCTGACCGGCATTGATCCCATAACCACCCGTCGAGCCAGGAGTGTCCCAACCATCAAATAAACCGTTGGCCGATCCTCGCTGGTAAACATGGTAGATACCAGGCCGAAGGCCGTCGAAGCGATAGAAACCCGTCGCATCGGTGAGAACCTCAATCCCAGCCTCCCCGTATCGTCCGGGCAAGACATCGTCGATTCCCAGCATCGATCCATCGATCTTCCGCAATTGCAATCGCGAACCGGAAATCGGGAGATCATCCGCACTGCGAAGCCCTTCGCGTATCCCCGTCAGGTCGCTAGGTGGTCTACCATCGCTAGTCAGTATTTCGTCACCGTCTTGAAACACGTAACCGCTCAGAACCCCTGGCGGCACCTCCAAAAAATCGTAACCCACGGCATCGAAGCCGTCGGCAAGGACGATCGAAGAGACCGTATCGATCGATGACACATTGCCTCCAGCGCTACCCGCTTGCTGCCCACCCTGAAAGTACCCCACAGGCTGACGTTGCCGCACCGTGTAACGGCCAGGCGCCAAGCCATCGAATCGATAGAGGCCGTCCACATCGGTTGTCTTAGTGGCCATGACCTTGCCGTCGATATCGATCAGCTCGACCATGACCCCGCCGAGCCGGCTCTCGCTCGAACTCCAAGCACCATTCTCGTCGAGATCCTCGTATACCTTACCGGCGATCGAACTCGGCAATCGCTCGCAAAAATCATAGCCAACTCCGACTTGTCCACCGAGAAGTCGTATCGATTCAATTCGGGTTCCATCGATCGCCGTGCCTTGAGCAACCCCAGCTACCGTCCCTGCCTTCGAAGCACCATCGATCAGCCCGATCGGTTGCGATTCGACAAGCGTATAAACCCCTTTGGGTAGACCCTCGAATCGATAAGCCCCTTGCGCATCGGTGCGCACCGTTGCGATCGTTCTCCCGGATTCGTCGACCAAGCTCATTGAGACATCGGCCAAAGGCCGAGAACCCAACGGATCCACACTAAAGCAAGCGAAGCCCGGAAGACCGATGTGAACATTCCCAGCGATCGACGAAGGTTCCATCTCGCCAAAGTTATACTCGAGCCCAACATCCCCACCGTTAAGAAGAATCGCTCCTATTCGATCATTCGCCAAAAGCGATCCTCGAAATTCCGAACCCACCCGACCGACCGAATCCTGCCCATCGAAGAAACCTGCCGGTTGGACTTCGAAAAGCGAATAGCTCCCAGGAGGGATCGCCTCGAATCGATAGGAACCATCGGCCAGCGTTTTTGTTTGCAGACGGATCGTCTGACCGGTGACCGTTTGGCTCGACAAGAGCTCGATCGTTACTCCGGGAAGTCCTCGCTCCGTTGGGTCTTTTTTACCATTGTCGTTGTTGTCCAAGTAAACCCAACCGGCAACCGACGATGGGATCAAAATCTGACCCGTGGTAACGGCAATTCCGCTGGTTCGATCCCGCTTTCCATCTGCGTTGTCAGCCGGCAGATTCAACGCCGATCCCGCTTGCTGAGCTTGTTCCAACTGCGCATCGTAACGGTTGAAGAAACGACCCGTCGCACTGGCGTTCTGGTAATGCGGTGCGCTGAACTCGGCCCGAAACGCACTCCCCTCGAATTCCGCTCCCGAGCTGATCGGATCGAGACCATCGTTGAATTCCGGAACGTTATCCCTCGAGTACAAATGCTGCACCTCGTCGACATCGATCGAGAAGACCAGTCGATCGCCAGCATAGAAATTCTCGAAGTTCAACACCAATTGCATCGATCCATCGAGAACCTCGGCAAACACCCGAGCATTAGGATCCTTGGTCTGCAAGGATTCGATCTTAAAGCCGAAAGCTTGGTCGGCCCCTCGGCCCGACTCGAGGGTGTCAAACAAATTGTCGGCAACGCTATACCCCGGCGTGTTTTGATCGGTATTGATCATCAACCGCGTCAACTTGGTATTGGCCACCCCACCTTGGAAGGTCACATAGAACGAATCCCCGTGCGCATCGCTTCCGCCGTCCTCCTCGACGTAAACACCACCGACCCAAAGAGGTTTCGCGCCGAGCGTATCACCATTGAAAACCACGCGAGGCTCAAGCTTCTCGATCGTGCTGCGCCGAAACAACCCTTGAAAGAGTTGCCCAAACGCGGACCGCTTTCGTTCGTTACGCCAACGGCTCATCGGATTTTCTCCCGAGCGCTGGAGTCCTCGTACTGCGCCGAGACCGGGTGAACAAAACGACCCTGCGAATCAGCACCCGATAACGCCTTGGCGATCTCCCAAGATCGAATCGTCGTGTCGAACGACCCCGAAAACAAATGATCGCCACTGGCACGCAACACCGCAATCGTCCCATCATGTCCGATCAGCTTGATCCCTATCCACCTCGACTCGACCAAGCTCACTTCGGTAGGATCTTCAAGTTGCGAACCATCCAGCGGCCGAACGATTCGGATCGTATTGTCGCTCCCGCTGACTGCGTAACGGTCGTCGGCCAGACGTTCGATCGCCATCAATCTGCCTGCCCCTAAATCGCTCTGATACTGAACCGTCCTAGTCGTGCAATCGATACCGACCAGACGACGATCTTCTCCAACACTCATGAGCGTTGAGTCGTCCTGCGAAAAACATAAACCTCGCACTCGGTGATTATGTGCCGCGATCGCAAAACCACCCTCGCGCAGACTCTCCCCTCGACTCGTGATCGCTTGGACTCTGACAACTCCATCTCGTCCACCATAAGCCAGATAGTTTCGGCCTGCCGAGACCGCCAAGGCCCTGATGTCGGCCGACTCGCTCCGGTGATCGATCGACCATTGGAGTGTCCGTAAATCCAATCGGTAGATCGACGGATCAAATCCAGCGACCACAAGCGATTGATCACCGATGAATTTTAAACAGAATAGCGCATGAGGCACCTCGATACTCCAGAGTCTCGACCATGCCGTGATCGCCCCTGGGTCATCGCGCTGGGAATCCTGCCTTTTCCAAACCTGCAACTTCCCATCCTTTGCACAAGTGGCCAGAAGCTTGCCATCCGGAGAGAACTCAATCCCTTGAACCCAGTCACGGTGACCATCGAGCAACGCCGACTGAGGAAAGGGTGACAAGATATCGCTGAGGCTAAAAATCCGGATCATGTGATCGTCCCCTGCGGCAGCGGCGTAACCGCCGCTCGGGTCGATCGCCAATGCCGTGACCACAGGGCTCTCCGTCGCGCCGGCAACCGGGGCCAAGCGGATCACAGGCGGCACAACCCCCACAGCCCCTTTTTCCGGAACCTCCTGACCCAACGCACCCCACCCCGAACCCCACACCAAAAGGGGGCCGACGAAGAGAATCATCAATCGATAAACTGGGAAAACCCAGGCGCTTGGCATATTCAGGATCCTTCGAGTGGATCGGGTTGCGGAAATACAATTCCACCTTTCTCGAATATCGACGGACCTCGATAAGCTCTTTCGGGAAACCAAAGCTAGAATCAAATGCTCAAAAGAATCGATCCTATTAGGCAAGTTATGATGGTTGAAAGGAAGGCATGAATTCGTCCCTGCGAAGCCAGTTCCTCATCCCAATCGTGGCAATGCTCCTGCTGATCTGCTCGGCGGTGACCCTCGTCTCCTGGAAAATCGCCTCGCGGACAACCCTCGCGGCCACCGAAGAACGACTCCGAAATGTGCTCAAGCTTTGTTCCGTGAGCCGGTTTCCACTGACCGAACCGGTCCTGAATCAAATCGGCGAATTTTCGCGATGCAAGATCAAAGTTGTTTCGCAAGTTGCCACTACCAACACGCTCTTTACCTCCGAAGAAATGGCAGGTACTTTCGATTCTTATGCCATCCGATTGGAACGGGACGACAACCGTGCTACGGAAGGCTCGCCTAGCTATCTCCTGGCCCTCTCCGACCCCAAAGATCGATTCGCATTGAGTTCGCAAGCCTTCTGGCTACCGATGGCCACCGGCATCCTTTCGACCCTGGCTTTTTGCGCCATGGCCCTCGGGATCGCAAACCGTATGGTACAACGCCTGGAAAAACTCGAATCCCAAGTCAATCGGATCGCAAGCGGACACTACGAAACAGTCCCCGTCGAACAGCGAGCACAAGACTCCATCGCTTCATTGACCAGGTCCGTTAACACCATGAGCCAACAACTCGAACATGCCAAAGAGGAAATCGCAACTTCCGAACGCTCGCGCCTGATCCACATGCTCGCCAACGGCATGGCACACCAACTCAGAAACTCCTTGGCAGGAGCCGTCCTGCTGCTCCAGACCCTCCTTCGCCGAAATCCAGACTCACCACCCCAAGAAATCCAATTCGCTCTTCAACAAATCCAACTCGCCGAGGAATCGATCCGAAGACTGCTGACCATCAGCCGACATGGCCAAGCTGCCCAGGAACAAGTTTTGAGCGTCGGGGAAATCCACAACCAATTGGATTGCTTTACCCGCCCGAACTCCGAGCACCACCAAATCCATTGGCACATCGAATGCCAGAACGCCGATCGAACTCACCAAATCGCAGCCGGAAACTCCGTCGTCAGCGCCCTGCTGAATCTGGTCCTCAATGCCATGGATGCCGCTGGCGCCCAAGGCTCCGTCGAATGCCGTTACGCTTGGGATCCCAATTCGGGTTTCCACCGCTGGATCGTTCGAGATAATGGACCAGGACCCAACCCTGAAATCTCCGCCAAAATGTTTGAGCCCTTTGTCACCAGTAAACCCGAAGGGATCGGATTAGGACTCCCAACGACCGCCCTGCTTGCCAAAGAATTAGGAGGTTCCCTCCTTTGGCATCGGCAAGGCGATTGGACCGCGTTCGAATTGACGATCCACGATTCGTGCCAACGAGTATCACCATGAGCCTCATTTGGATCATCGATGACGAAACCGCCATCTGCTGGGCATTGAAAACCAATCTCGAAGACGACCGGCATGAAGTCGAAGTCTTCTCGGCCGCTGAACCGGCTCTCAAAGCCCTCAAAAAAAAGCAACCCGAACTGATCCTTTTGGACGTCCGACTCCCAGGCGCCAGCGGCTTGGATGTACTCGAACATCTCAAAAAAAATTCCCAACCAATACCCGTCATCCTGATGACCGCGTTTGGCGATCTGCAAACGGCCGTCCAAGCTGTCCAGTCAGACGCCTTCGAATACCTGACCAAACCTTTCGACCTTGAAACGGCCTTGCTAGCCGTCCGCAGAGCACTCGCTCAACGCCAAATGCGCTCGGACCCCAACGCGCTCTCGCAAAACGATCCCCAGGAACCGGAACTGATCCTGGGAAAATCCACCGCGATGCAAAACGTCTACAAACAAATCGCACGCGCTGCGGCTATGGACTCGACCCTGCTGGTCGAAGGTGAAGAGGGGACAGGGAAAAACCTAGCTGCCGTCATGATCCATCGCTTCAGCGCTCGACAAAACTCCCCCATGCTCAGCACCTCGGCCATCCCAGGTAGAGACCTCGAATTCGAAATCGAAATCTTCGGCGCAGGTCAACTCGGCTCCGATGCCCTCGCCCCTCTGAGAACCGGACTGCTGGAACTCGCCGGTGAAGGTACTTTGCTCATCGACGAAGTCGGCGCGATTTCGCTCGCCAACCAACTCCGACTGATCCGCGCGATCGAAAACCAATCGTTCTGCAGAGTCGGTGATACCGAAACGAAACAACTTCGCTGCAGAATCTTGTTCACATCAAGTCACAATATTGCCAAATTGGTCTCCGAAGGCGAACTCGATCGACGGCTAGCCTCCCATCTGGAAGTCTTCAAAATCATCCTTCCTCCACTGAGAGAAAGACCCGAAGATATCGCTCCGATGGTGCGAAAATTCCTCTATAGCAAATCCCTTCCCTCTGGCACCCAAATCACCAAAGCCGCCATGGAAGAACTCCTACGTCGAAGCTGGCCCGGGAACGTTCGCGAACTGAAACTCACCATCGAACGCTCCGCTCTCAGGGCCACCGGCGGAATTATCCAATTCGAGGATCTCCCGCCCGAACTACCCGTCGCCCAACTCGATGGACTCTGTCCGGAATCCCAGTCGCTTCTCGAAACCTATGTCGCAACCTGGACCGCCGAGAAACTTCAACAACTCGCCTCTCTTGAACAAAAAAACCCCTCGTCCAACCAGGAGAACTCCCTACCAGGAACCCTCTACGAGGATTTCCTCAATGTCGTCGAACCAAGCTTGCTCAAAGCCGTGCTAGACCATCATGCAGGGAACCGAGCCGCCGCGGCCAGCACACTAGGACTCCATCGCTCAACACTGCGCCAAAAAACTCGACGCTATCGACTCGAACCCGACAAGTGATCACTCTTCCCAGAGCATCACTTCGGTCACCCCACTCTTGGCCGGCAACTTGTGCCGAAACACGATGCGAAACTTCGAACTCGTAACCTTCGTAAACCGGGCCTCGTTCCACTGACTCCCAGCCGGCTTCAACGGGAGATGGGTCTCATCCTCCACCGCCACCCATTTGCCGTCACTCCAAACCTCGATCGCAAAGGACTCCGGTGCCTGAACTCCCCCTCGGTCGTCGTAAATCGCCAACTCCAGGCGACCGAAAGTTTTGGGCTCCCCAAGATCGAACTCAAGCCAGTCGGACGCCTGGCTCGATTCATAACTGGTCCAGCGATTCATCGGGTTAGGATCAAAGACGGTTTTGCCGTCGTTGGACTTCTCAGGGGTTCCACCAAAGCGATCGCTGTGAGAGGCTCTGGCCTTGGGATACTCCTTGCCACTGGGACGATAGACAAGATTCCCAGCCGGCCCTGGGGCGAGAGGATAAGGGACACTCGATGTCCCCCAGGCTTCGATCTCGGTAAGCCCAAGTCGCCGCGAAGGCTGCGGCGTTAACTCGATACGAATCCTCTCGACACTGCGCGATCCAATCGCGATTTTGGTCGGACGATGTCCCTCTAACCCACCAGCACCAGGTGCATCTGAAAACCCTGGATCGATCGACTCCCATCGACCCTGGCTATAGCACTCAAGCTTCATCTTGGCCGGCACGCGCACCTCCGCCTCGGACGCCTCGCCCTGCGATCCATGCCCCTGAGTCGCGATCGAGTCATCCAAGAAAAGTAGGTTCAGCGTTTCGATCTGACGCGGTGTGCCCAGATCGATCTGGATCGTTACCGGCTCGCTCGAGCCGCTCTCCCAGCGGTTGGGAGGACTCTGCATGTACCAGTAGTTTCCATCCTGCAACTTGGCAATCGAGGTCCCCGGCCGCGTGCTCGAGGCCTGGGCTCGAGGATAGTATGCCCCGTCGTTATTGACCAAATGATTGACCCTCGGCTGGACCTCGACAATACTCTTTTCGGCAGTTTTTTCGGGGGCACCTGCGTTCGGTGCAAGATCGATTCGGATCGGCCGCAAATCCGGCGAGTGGGCCACTTGCTTCCCATCGACGAACACCAAAAGCCCTTTGCCACGTTGGTACCGATCGCCGGTCCGGTCCCAGAGGATCGAGACCTCGCGGCCTCGGAGAACGAGTCCATCGAGGGCCAGATAATCCCAGGTGCTCGGGGCGAGCGGATGCAAAAGGATTTCTTCGTTGCCCGAGGGTTGCACTCCCACCAGACCCGTGATCACCAAATCGCAAAAACCCGAATGGAAGTAGTGCTCGCTATGGTTGTAGCCATCATGCCCCTCGAACGAGCCGGTGTCGGGGTGCAAGGCTTCGGCCAAATAAGGCTTCCCATCCTTGCGATGGCTCTTGGCGTAGATCCCAAGCATCTTGACATAGTCCTCCGAAGTGACCGCCGACTTCGACGGGGACTTCGATCGCTGCAAAACATTCGCTAACGCCTTGAGGGTTTGCGTGGTGGCATAAGGCCATGACTGCCCGCTCCACCAGCAACAACTTTTTTGCAGTAAGAACATAGGGTCGTTCCGCTCGACCGTCGAAGGTCCAAAGTCCGCAAAAAAACCATCGCGGTCCATCAATTTGGCCCATGCGACTTCGTAGGGACTATCGGGCTCGAACATCTGGAATTGCCATGGGACATAGCCAATGAGTTCCCGGCCGTGGCTATCGCCCGCAAAGCGACCCTGCTCGTAGACCAAGGTTCCCGCAGAGATCTCGTATCCATCGCGGTTCTCGTTGTTCTTGTACATCGGAAAGAAAAACTTGCGCTTCGGATCCCATAACTTGGCAACCATCGTCTCGCGCAATCGCTGGGCAAAGGCCTCGTAGTCTTGCTCCACGTCGGTCCTGCCCTGCCTTGCTGCAATCCGCGCAATCGCTTTGGCTTCGGCCCACATGTAAGCGTTGAAACTTGGCCGATAGCTCGGGGCCCCTCGCAAAATGTCCTGAGTCTGTCGACTCGCTATGTTGAACTCCATGCCGTCGTCATGTCCGGTCTGCCAAAACAGGCCGACTTCTGGGTCGTAGTGCCTCTTTCTCCAACCCTGATCGTTAGCGATGAGCCCATCGAGCAACCCTGCCACATGGACCGCATCGGGATGCACCGCATCGACAGCCAATACCGAATCGGCCAACCAGGTCGAATAGTTCCTCGGCTGAGCCCCAGGAGTTTTAAGCCAGTACCGCGAATAATCCTTGGCGATCCTCCCCTGGCGCAGCCATCGGGCCTCGTAAAGCTGATGGCCCGCCGGGCAACTGATCGCCCCGTAAGCTCCCGACCAGAACGGCCGGTCGATAAACTCAGTGAACAGATACCCAGTATCCGGATTCCCATACGTCAAATGCTTGGTCATCAACTCCCAGCGGTAATAGTAGGTCGTCTGAATATCCTTATCCGGACAATCCAAAAAGGGAATGTTCTCGACGAACCAATCCCAATCCCTATTGTCGAAATAAGTTTGCTCTCGAATCAATGCGCCTCGATCGAGAATGGCCAACTGCCTACCAGCCATCTCTTGCCCAACCCCCTGAAGCGTCAAGACTATCCAAACGCTCGCTGCGATCGCAGCGTCCACAATTCTAGCTCTCATGGAAATAGCTTTCACGATGATTGTTTCTCGTTGATCACTCTCTACGGATAACGCCAGCTTGGATCTCACGACCGTCGTCACCGATGTCGCCGTAGACCACGATTCAAAAAATCAAGAAAGCACCGCCGGCGACTTCGGTGCACCCCATTGTTCGTGCTTCTTCTCGTGCTCGTGCTCGTGCTCGAAGCGATCGAGTATACCCATCAGGCCCATGGGTTCGCAAGTTACCCCGAATCGCTTCGATCAACGATCGGCATCGCCGCAGTTCAAACAGCCATCGAGTACGAGTACCGTTTCACTGAGTACCGCTTCGCTGAGTACGAGTACGACGAAATCCGAAAGGCGAGGCACGAACTCATGAGTCGGTCTTTTTTGACTTAACGACACCCGCGACCAAAAAGTAAAAGACCGGCGTTAGAAAGATCCCAAAGAACGTCACGCCGAGCATCCCCGCAAATACCGCGATGCCCAAGGTCTTGCGCATCTCGGCC
>Ga0315907_10002197_pt1 | contig 25101 bp, 22 predicted proteins | sample LakEriMetagenome_3_FD_203525 | JGI IMG/M metagenome (GOLD analysis project Ga0315907, IMG submission 203525) | Freshwater fungal communities from buoy surface, Lake Erie, Ohio, United States - Buoy 12 MA123 | ecosystem: Environmental > Aquatic > Freshwater > Lake > Lake biofilm | place: USA...
TCTGTCCTCGTTGGCCGCTTGAGTATCTCCCCAACAATTTCGAGCCGATGGAGGGATTCGAACCCCCGACCAGCTGATTACAAATCAGCTGCTCTGGCCAACTGAGCTACATCGGCAATTATTGGTATTCATGAAAAAAAGAACTATTCCGACAAATTTCGGATTGCAAATGTACAAAGCTTTTTTTTATTGAAAAAATTTTTATTCATTTTTTTGAGTTTAATTCTCGCTCAACGGAGTTCGGGATACGTTTCATACCTTTACCCTGAGAACTATGAAAACTATCGTTGTTTGTGTTACTTCTGATTTAGCCACGGATAATCGGATTTTACGGCATTGCGAACTCATGCACGACATGGGTTTTAAGGTCCTTGTTTTGGGCAAGCAACTTCCCTCCAGCCCGGCGATGCCCGTCTTGCCCTATGCCAGCTACCGGGTCAAACTCCCTTTTACACAAGGGCCGTTGTTTTACCTTAGCTTTCACATTTGGCTTTTTTTCTTTTTACTTTTTAAACGAGCAGACATTCTTTGGGCCAACGATTTAGATACGGTCCTCCCGTGTTTTTTGGTGAGCAAATTACGTCGTCAATTTTTCACCGTTGATGCCCACGAGCTCTTTACTGAAGTTCCGGAATTGCAAAATGCTCCAATCAAAAGGTCCATTTGGGGGATTATTGAAAAACGCCTTGCCGTAAAAGCAGATTTATTCATTACAGTTAACCACTCTTTGGCGCGCTACTTCAAAGATAAATATGGAATCAATCCAAGTGTTATCCGAAACGTGCCCAAACGAATCACGCTTACTGCAGCCCATACCAAAGAGGAATTAGGCATCCCGGAGAGCGATCTCGTAGTCGTGATTCAAGGATCTGGCATTAATAAAGGAAGGGGGTTAGATGAAACGATCGAAGCCATGAGCCTACTAAGCGGTGTACACTTATTGATTATTGGTGGTGGTAATGCCATCGAAGATGCGAAACAAAAAGTTTCAACGCTTGGAATCGGAGCAAAAGTTCATTTCATCGCACGCGTTCCCTATCAAGAAATGATGCGATATACGCAACTCGCTTCAATTGGTCTTGCCTATGATGCAGACCCATGTTTAAATTTTCACTTTGCTCTACCCAATAAGATTTTTGATTATTTCCACGCAGGAATTGCGGTAATTAGTGGGCCTCAGCCAGAAATCTCAGGCTTGGTATCCATCTATGAATGCGGGTACATAATGAAGCAAATCACCCCAGAGTCAATCCAATGGGCGATTGCATTCTACCAAAAACATCCCGAGTTACTCGCCACGCATCAGCGGAACGCAAAAAAAGCAGCCGAAATAGAACACTGGGATCATGAGAAAGCAGCATTAGCAGCGCTACTTAATCCCTTGATCGGTTAATGCGATCGAGCATACAGAGTTTGTAGAAATCAAACAAGGGAATTATTCCAAGGGCTTTACCTGTATTCAATCGGCTTACCACCGTGGGCAGCACTACATAAGATACCATTCTCATCAGCCACAACAGCTTGAATCGCTTTAAGTCCCGGTACACTCGAAGCACCCTAACTTGTGCGATAAATGCATCGGGATTTGTGGCGCACTGGATACAACGCTTGAGATTTCCAATGGCCTCGTCTGTCTTCCGCAAGAACGCTTCATTCGAATCCAACACTGCGTTCTTCACAGGATTATCTATGTGGTAGGTTTGAAACCCCAATAAACCCAGCTCTACACCAAATAAGGTGTCCTCGTGACCGTAACCCGTGAGGATCTCGTTAAACGAAATCTTTTGAAATACCGATTTCCGAAGGAGCACATTGTTTGTTTTAAAACCCGAGCTACTTTTGGAGCGTTCTTCTACGCTTTTACTTTCCCTGGTACTACTGACTTTCCATCGTAAGAATTGATTCGCGGGAGGCCTTTCCTCTTGATACACACTGCCCCCATAACCAACACTGATTGAATCGTCTTCCGTCAACTTTAACCACTTGCCAACAAAATCGGGCTCCACGAGTTCCGAATCGCCATCCAAGAATAGGATAAAATCTCCTTTAGCTTCATTAGCCAACCGATTTCGAGTAGCTGCACGCCCTAAATTGCGGTCATTTCTAAGCAACTTAAATCCCTCAAACAAGGGTATTGTGGTAATGACCTCGTTTGGTGAGCAATCGTCACAAACCAAAACCTCGACGGAAACCGGGAGTAATTGAAGATGCCTATGCAAGGCAAGCACCAACGCATCTACATTACAGTGATAGGCTGGAATGCAAATGCTTAGCATTATGCCATCGTATTCGGCGTACCAAAGTGCATTGGGGGCATTCCTGCTTGAGGCTCCTCGATCACACCAAAATTCTGCTCGTATTTTTCAATATTATCTGCCAATGCATGTAAAAAGCGTTTGGCATTTTGAGGAGTCATCAGTACCCTTGAGCGCACTTTTCCTTTAGGCATTCCTGGCATCATTTGAATAAAATCACAAACGACTTCTGCGGGGGAATGCGTGATTACAGCAAGGTTGGAATAGATACCCAAAGCAATCTCTTCGGATAATTCTATATTCATTTGGTTTTCTTGTTGATCCATGGCTTAGTTTATTTCTGTTATTGTATCGGTAAATTTAATTCCAAATTCTTCCAATTCCTTTAGTACCGGCAAATATAATTCCTTTTGAATAGGAATGTGTACCCCTGGATTTGAATAACCTCTTAAGATAAGTTTAGCGATTATTCCAATAGGAATGCCTACGGTATTTGACATCGCCGTAAATACATTGTCTTCTCCCAAGGCCACCATGGATGAAGTGATTTTAGTGCGCCCCGTTGGATGTTCAAATTCAAACTCATGCAACATGACCAGCATGTCTTTATCCGTTGGCTTTAGCGCCCACGCTTTTTCAAGCAGGGTGTGTAACAGCACCGCGGGACTTGCGTCTTCTTTAAACGGCAATACATCGCCCCTAAAGCAACCAATTTCCTCAAACAGCTCAAAAAGATGCACGCGTTCTGGACGTAAGAATTTTTTAAATTTAACTTCTACGCTGTCCAATAGGTGGTACGGTAAAAAAGCATTCATTAATTGCCGTGGGCTCAGTAAGCGGCTATTTTCAAGCACATAGCTGTCATCGGTGAGGCCGAGTTCAATTAACACGTCCCATCCTTGACAAAAATCTGGTTTTCTTAGGGTACCGCGATAAATGGTTTCCACCTCATTGATGTTATAACTATCAATGTATTTTAACGAATTTCTATTGGCGTAGCCATCAAAAGCACCGTATCCGTCAATGATAAAGCGTTCTGTTCTTTTGAATAGCTGCGCATATGGGATGTACTTCAGTTCCTTATTTTGACGAAATGCTGCAACCCCTCCTTGACCTGCTACAATGACATTTCTGGGATTCCATGTGAACTTGTAATGCCATAAATTATCATCAGATTCTGGCGCAATGAGCCCCCCACAAAAAGATTTAAACACTTTCAAGCTGGCGCCTTCTTGTAGTTTCTCATCCATAATCCGCATGGCACTCATGTGGTCTATTCCCGGGTCTACTCCAGTTTCGTTCAAAATGGTTACCCCTTTCATAATTGCCTCCTCATGCAATTGCTTCATGGCTGGAGAAACATAGCTTGGCGTTATTAAATCCGTTCTCAAATCTATGCAATCGCGAGCCACCTCGTGATGGAATTTAGCCGGAAGCATAGAAATTACGAGATCAACATGAGCAATCACTGCGCGACGCTCCTCGGCAATACTGGCATCTAATTCAATTAATTGTATGCGCGGATTATCCCCATATGTAGCGCGCAGCGGCTCAATGTGTGAATTCCCGATTTTAAGCACCCAATCTTCAGCGATTAGACGTTCAGAAAGATATCGAAGTAAGGAGGAAGCAGACAGTCCTGCTCCCAATACCAAAATGGTTTTCATCGGAATTAGTGAATGTTTTCTAGGATTGGGCGAACCGCGTTGAAGAGTACTTCTTCATCCCATGGTTTTGAAATAAACGAGTCGAGTAGGTTATCTTTCACCAATCCATCAACGGAAACTGGATTCGCTTGACCAGAAAGCATGACGCATTTGAGCTCTGGATATTTTTCTTTTATCGATCGAATGAGCTCAGCACCGGTCATTTGTGGCATTTGATAATCCACAATGATAAAAATAATATCTATTTCTTCAGCCACCAGCTGGTCAATATTAAGTAAGGCTTCGGAAGGGTCGGTAAAATACTCGAGCAAGGTGCATTTTTGATCTAAAATCTTACCCAGCTGAAAGCCCAACATCTGCAATATGAATGGATCATCATCCACACAAACAACCGCATATTTTATTTCATCCATAGAACAAAGGTATTACATTAATTCAATCTCGACCTCATTTTTTTCCTCCGTTTCATAATTTAAACGCCTAAACACAAAGGAGAACGTAGTCCACTCATCCGTCGATTCAAGGGTCATTTGTGCGCCGTGTTCATCGAGCACGCTCTTAACAATACTCAATCCGAGTCCTGAGCCGTTTCGCCTCGCCTTGGTGGTGTAAAATTTCTCGAACATTCGTTCTTTGACCTCCGCAGGTATTTTTGGACCGTTATTGGAAATATGAACCGTAACATAATCGGGTGTTGACTCGGCTATAATTTTTATAATTCCGCGGTCTTTAAATTGATCCAAAGACTCAATGGCATTTTTAATGATGTTGGACCACAATTGAAACAATTTAATGTCAAACCCTTCAACAAAGAGGGAGCGATCCACCTCAAATACTAATTCTACACTTCGTTTTATCTCGTAATTGAAGACATTTAACACGGTATTAATATTTTCAAACACATTCACCGGACCTTTATCGCTATTGCGCTGGTCTTTTATAAATGACCTCAGGTCTTGGACCACATTGGTTGCCCGATCTGAGGAGGTGAGTATGGTATCTATAAAATTCCTGACAATTTGTAAACTATAAATTAGCTCCAAAAATTCAAAGGGATTCTCAGAGGCTATCACTTGTTCGATAAACTCTTCTTGATCTGGCAGGACCCTTGTTTTTACGAACATCGCAACAAGTTTAGCGCGAGAGCTCTCATCCATCGCGGGATACTTTTCTATGAAAAACAACTCGAGCGCTTTCATTTCTTTACGCTGTTGAAGACCGCCCACAAAGAGCTCTCCTTGGCGTTCAATGGAGCGATTCAATGCAAGGTTTATTTGGGATTCAGAACATTTTGACACGACATTACCAAACACGTTATCCAGGGTAAATCGAATGCTCTCTGCCCCGATTTTTATTGCACCAAGGGGGGTATTCAAATCGTGTGCGATACCGGAAGCAATCTCCCCGATTGTCACCAGTTTCTCTTGGTCAGACATGGATTTAGTAAGTTCTAAATTTCGATTGGTTTCTTCAATCACCCGCCGTTCCAAGTCTGCATTAATTTCTAAGATTTCCTGCTGTAACTTTTCTTTCGTTTTTTGCTCCTCAAGGGCAGAAATCTTCTGTGACAATAGGTTCGAAATAGTCATCAATACCCGCAAATGAAGGTCTGTAAAAAACCCTTTTCGTTCGTTTTCTGAATCGATTACTCCCCATATTTTACGTCCTAATTTGATAGGTACTGCGACCTCAGAAAGTCGTTTTTCATCATCGATAATATAGCGATCATCTTGGGTAGTGTCATCAATAAGCAAGGGCTTGCCCGTTTTTGCTACGGTTCCAACGATGCCTTGGCCAAGGGGGATTTTCATGGTATCCTTAAGTACCCTGCGGCGTTTCGTTTTATTGCCCATTGCAGCCACTTGAATCAGGGACTTATCCTCAAGTTTATAAATCACACAATCCTCAAAATCCAACTGTGAGATTATATTTTCTACAATATCCCAGCAGATTTCTTCATAATCGGTACCCGTAAGGAATGAATCCGCCAATAAATTGATGGTTTTTTCCGCCTGAACAATATGCTGAAGCTCCTCATTCATTTGCTGAATGGTGATGTTGGATTCTTGAATTGCCGAGATATTTCGAATTCGTTCCTTGACGTTAACAAGCATCCTTGAAAGTAAAACCAGGAGTACCTTCTCATCTTCATAGAACTTGCGATAGTCGTTTACGGAATCTAACCCAACAAATCCTAAGCTTATCCCTTCGTGCATTAGCGGCAGGGCAATCAGTGATTTAATTCCTTGAGCAACCAACAACTCTTTAAACATTCCCTCAGGAAGCTTACTTGTGTTCTCGACTTCAATATTCTCCCCCTTGGCATGAGTTTCTACCCATACTGGCACATGCTCAAAGGGAATCTCTTGAAGGTTCTCTAATTCGGGACTAATTCCGGGAGCAACCCACTCATGCGTATTGGAGGTAGTTTGGTTTTCGTAATTGTAGTCAAATAAATAAACCCGATCTACATTCATAAATGTACCTAGGCGCTCTAGGGTACTGTTAATGAGGACGTCTAGTTCTTCTGGGTTGATATCAATAAACTCTGTAGCAACCCCCATGATAACCGCCTGAAACTTATTTTTATAATCCAGAATTCGTTCAGCCAGCTTACGTTCAGAAATATCCCTAGAAGCCGCTATAATATAGCCTTTATCATCAATGGCTTGAAAGCGAACATACACTTCCACATCCATGGTGTTGCCATTTTTCTGATTGACATTTACAGATTCAGCAGAGAAATACCCCTTTTCTTTCAGGAAGGAAATGTGCGCTTCCCAGGCTTTTTTATCTTTAAATTGATGGTCAATATCCGCAACCTTGTACTTGGTGATTTTCTCGGCAGCAATCCCTAAACGGTCGGAGGCCGCTTTATTGATGTACACAAAATTGCCGTATTCGTCTGCCACCTGCACAGCATCTGAGGCGGCATTTAAAAATTGCTCCAAGAGGGTGAGTCTTAGGTGCGATTTCTGCACTTCTTCTTCCGCCAATTTTCTTTGAGTAATATCAATGCCGTAACCAACAACATTTCGTTGTTTATTGTTGGGGTTGTATATCGGTCGCATCCTTCGCATGATCACTTTACGGCGTCCTTGGGAGTCTTGAATATCGTCTTCCCATTCAACTTCTTGATCCTGTTTCAATACCTCAAGAAACTTAGCCCTTCTAAAATCCGCTCCGGCAGTTGATATTCCTTTGAACGCACAATAGTCGTAATCATCTTTGCCAATCATAAATTCACGAGTCTCTGGACTTTTAATCCCTTGTGGATTTACGAAAAGATAGCGGTGCTCCTCATCAAATACTGCAATGTCCGAAGGAATATTATTCAGGATATATTCGTAAAATTCTTGCTGATCATTGAGTTTTAAAGCCAATTCGGTCAGCTCATTTTCTTTCTGCGCCACCTCGGCGACGAAATGGGTAATATCTGCGGCATACAAGTTAAAAAACTCATTGGATGCTTTTTTTCGAATGTTAAGTTGGTAGGTATGGTTATTTCGTGTGAGGTAAACGGAGTGATTTTCAAGTTGATTGGTATGCACATAATTCAGGTGTTCCTTGAGCTCTTTGTCGTTAAGATCGTCTGTGGTAAAATTAAAATCCTTTAAAAATTGTGTCGAAGAAGGGTTTGCATAGAGCAACTTACACCCTACCCCAATCCGCAATACTGGGTTCGGATTTTCCTCAGGGAACAATGAGGTATTCAATAGTTCTTGCTTACTCTCTTCTAGGGCGTTGTTTTTTAATCGGTATTCGTGGTTGAGTCGCTGTAAATCTTCTAAGGCTTTGGTAGAGGCCTGCAGCAGGAACAAATATTCCGCGATGTAATCTTGTTGTGGAAAATCCTTTAAGGTCAGTTGATAGGCCGAAATGTGGAAATTCGCATTGATTACGGGCGACCCATGAATAATATACCCCCATTCTACGGGTCTACCTGAAATCTTATACCGTTTATTCCCATCCCGCGTCTGAATAAAAAAAAGTTGGGCCGTATTATTCCGCAACTTTTCAAAAGAACCGCCCGTGACCCATTCGAAGGCGGTGTCAAAAGAATCCGAAGGGGAGAAATCAATTGCTTTTTGAAAGGCCTTGCCCACCTTGAGCAGGGAAAAATCATTCCCAACGAACAAGGTATGTGGGTTTGCGAACTCTAACGCATTGAATAAAAGATCAAGTTCTGACTCAGTACTCATTCCCATTCAATCAAAAACACATCGCAATCGGAATCATCGCCTTTCTCAAGAATTTGCTTAATCCGACAGTTAAGATTAAAACGCTTTCCCAAGCCCTTAATTAATCCGAATAACATTGGTGTTAGCCCTGCTCGGTGTGAACGATACTCTAGCTCTAAAGAATTGGCCTTTTCATTTCGTGTGGTGAATAGCGGCGGTGCTAAGTGGGGCATGATGTTGCTCATCCGTGCATGCAACATATCAAGATTCGCTAAAAATTCAGGGAAGGAGGAACCCGAAAGTTCCATTAATTCTCCGTACCCCTCCTCCGCGGTGTAGGTAATCCAATATTCGCCGAAGGCCTCAAGAATTACAGGGGCATCTGATTTGAGCACCATCGACGCATGATGTACTAAGTCGTAAGTCAATTTATCCGGATAAGATTGCAAGCCAACAAATTCACTTTCATCGAATCCTGCATTCCTTGCGATTTCTAGCCATGTTTCCTCACCGTAATTCGTCACCACCAAGTCCTTAATCGCTTTGTTTACTAGACCGTACATATCCGTTAATTTATTTAACAAATATAAAGAAATGATTGAAAACCGGCTTGCTTTGCCACACCAACTTTAGCACATATTTGCGTACTTTTGCAAAAAAAATACATGGAATACAACAAACTCGGAAAATCAGGAATTCAAATAAGCCGATTTTCGCTCGGGTCATGGCTGACTTTTGGAAAACAAATTGATGAACGCGCAGTAGAGCGCTTAATGGCGATTGCGTATGAACACGGCATCAATTTCTATGATAATGCCGAGATTTATGCTCGAGGGATGAGTGAAACTGTGATGGGTAAAACCCTCAAAAAACTGGGGTGGAGTCGCGACAGTTATTTAGTTTCGAGTAAGGTCTTCTTCGGAACGGGTGGAACATGGCCCACGCAGCGTGGATTAAGCAGAAAGCATGTAATAGAAGGGTGCCATCAAGCGCTTGAGCGCCTGCAGGTAGATTACATCGATTTATATTTCTGTCATCGACCAGACAAAGGAACCCCCATTGAGGAAACCGTGTGGACCATGCACAACTTAATTCAACAAGGGAAAATTCTTTATTGGGGTACTTCCGAATGGAGTGCTCAAGAAATTATGGAGGCCCATGTATTTGCCAAGCAAAACCATTTGATTGGACCAACGATGGAACAGCCCGAATACAATTTATTTTGTCGCCACAAAGTAGAAGTAGAATTTGAACAAATCTATAAAACGATGGGCTTAGGAACCACGATATGGTCTCCCTTAGCCTCTGGTGTTTTGACCGGAAAATATAATCACGGGAATCCAAGCGGTACGCGTTTAGGAATAGAGGGATTGGAATGGCTTCGCGATAAAAACGTAACGGCAGAACGGATTGAAAAAGCCAGGAAGATTGAAACGTTAGCCACTGAACTTGGTACCACAAGTACAAAACTAAGCCTGGCCTGGTGCCTTAAAAATCCGAATGTAAGTACAGTGATCTTAGGGGCCAGTAACGAAACCCAATTAATAGAAAACCTAGAAGCCATGGAAATTCAATCCCTACTTACTTCAGAGGTGATGGAGCGGATTGAGCAAGACATGAACAATAAACCGCTTAGACCTGACTATTAAAACAAAAGCAAAAAAAACTTGTTTCATCCTTTTACCGCATAATTAAAATCCATGATTCAAACAGACATTATCATCATAGGTGCAGGACCCGTTGGACTATTCACGGTATTCGAAGCAGGGCTCCTCAAATTACGTTGCCATTTAATTGATTCCTTACCACAACCGGGTGGACAATGCTCAGAAATTTATCCCAAAAAACCGATTTATGACATCCCTGGATTTCCAGAAATCTTAGCGGGGGATCTCATTGATAACCTCATGGCTCAAGCAGCGCCCTTTAAGCCTGGTTTCACCTTGGGTGAAGCGGCGATGTCGATTGACACCATGGAAGATGGCACGTTTAAAGTAACTACCGTAAAAGGAACCGAACATTGCGCTCCGATCGTCATGATTGCCGGCGGATTGGGTGTTTTTGAACCAAGAAAGCCACCGATTGAAAACCTTGCAAACTTCGAAGATAAAGGAGTGGAGTACATCATACGCGATCCCAAATTTTATCAAGACAAAGCCTGTCTTATTGCAGGAGGAGGAGATTCTGCCCTGGATTGGTCTATCTTTCTTGCAGAAAACAACATTGCTTCATCGGTTACCTTAGTGCACCGTAGCGCCTCTTTTCGAGGACACCTAGACTCCGTGCAGAAAGTTATTGATTTCGCTGAACAAGGAAAGATTACTTTGATTACCGAAGCCGAAGTTACCGGTTTAGTTGGGCAAGAATCCTTGGAAGAAGTGATTATAAGCCATCAACACCAAGGCGAACTTAGAAAAAAAGCGAATCACTTTATTCCTCTTTTTGGGTTAAAACCTAGCTTAGGGCCGATCGCTGATTGGGGATTAGAAATAGAAAAAAATGCCATCAAGGTCAACACCTTAGATTATTCAACCAATATTCCGGGTATTTATGCCATTGGGGATGTGAATACCTATGAAAACAAATTGAAGTTGATTCTATGTGGTTTTCATGAGGGAACGCTCGCTGTACAATCCGCGTTTGCGCGCATCCACCCAGAAAAGAAAAATGTATTGAAGTATACTACCGTAAATGGCGTTCAAGGCTTTTAGGTTGCCATGAAAAACAAATCCATTAGTACGGTTATCATTCTAGGAGCACTCTCGATGCTTTCTATTTTGATTATCCAGTTGCTATGGGTTGGACGTACCATAGAGACTCAGAACGTCAGTTTAGCCATTCAGCAGAAAGAGGACAGCCTTAATCTAAAAGAATTTCAAGATCATGTGCATCGTTCGTTAATGAATGTACTATCCACCATTCAAAAAAGGGACGGGGATCAATCGGATATGTACGGTGCGGTAAGGCAACTCTCCAACAACCATTATACTGTAGATTTTAATGAGGAATTGCAACCCTTTTATCTAGAAACCTTACTCAAAAAGGAATTCTACATTCAGAACATTCACAGAGATTTTTACTATGGGATATATGATTGTTTTACTGACTCCATTGTTCTAAGCAATCGGGTGCGCTACAAGAAAGACTCAATCTATGTTACGGACCTTGTTTCCACGGATGAAATCACACCAGAGAAATTAAACTTAACCAAAGACGGGCATTATTTTACCGTATATTTCCCAAATTTGGAGCTTGGTGAGATCGAACCTCAGAACGATTACTCCCCATGGATATATCTAACCCTGATGTTAGTGGTCATTGCGACATTTTTCGCCTTTAGCGTAACGGTTATTATGCGTCAATATCGCTTGGCGGAAGTTAAAACAGATTTCATCAACAACATGACCCATGAGCTCAAAACTCCTATATCTACGATTAGTTTATCGGCAGAGATGATGATGAGGCTGCCAGAAATCTCAACGGAGCAAGTTCAGAAATATGCGAGCATCATCTATAAGGAGAACAAACGCCTTGAGCATCAGGTAGAGCGAGTCCTTAACGTGGCTAAATTAGACAAGGATCAGGTGGTACTCAATAAAGACCAATTCGATGTGAATGAATTATTGGATGAAGTAAAGGAGAACTTTGAGCTGCATCACTTAGAAAAAGGTGGGGTTATTCACATTGAATTAAACGCTGTTAACCATATTATTCAAGCAGACGCAGTTCATTTAACCAACGTCATTTATAACCTCTTGGAAAATGCAGTAAAGTATTGTGAATCGTTCCCAAACATTACAATACAAACTAGAAATGAAAAGCAGGGAATTTGGATTGAGATTGAGGATAACGGAATTGGAATAAAAAAAGAAAACCTTTCTTTGATTTTCGATAAATTCTATCGGGTGCCTACTGGAAACCTACACAACGTAAAAGGCTTTGGGCTCGGACTATATTACGTGAAGCTTATTGTTGATGCGCACGGAGGTAAGGTCAATGTAAAAAGCACCCCAGGTAAAGGAACAACCTTCTCCCTATTTTTTCCGTGATTTTTTTAGCAGCGTATTTGGTTGGGGAAACACCCCAGTTCGAATAAGCACCTTTGTTTTTGAATTAAAAATGAGTTCTTCGAGAATCAACGAATTTACCGACCTAACCTGAACGTTCCATGTTTTATTCCTGCCCTTGCCCATTTTTTTTACTGCCGTAATGCTTCCATTCAATACCGGACAAAACCCTGGATTTTTATAGCATATGGAAACCGCATTTCGTGACACCTCAATGCTCAGTGCTGCTGAGTCTATAGGAATGGATTGATTGTGTTGTGAAACCATGTATGCAGGTTGAGTTCCAAGGAAGGTCCCACACAACTTTTTAGGAAGCTTTTTCGCGGCTTGCCCCACCAGTGAATGACTGAAAATCACACAGAATACCCAAAAAAAACACCGCTTCATGCCACGAAAGTACGCAAATTCAACATTGTTTATTATCCCGTTAATAAAATCATCGATTCCACCGGAGTTGGTTTTTTATAAAAGTTTACTTTCGTACTACGATGGAACAATATCACAAACTCTTAACGCACATTCTTGACCACGGCGTAAAAAAAGAGGACCGAACGGGCACAGGTACCTATTCTGTTTTTGGGTATCAAATGCGTTTTAACCTCGCGGACGGTTTTCCATTAGTAACTACCAAAAAATTGCACCTTCGTTCGATCATTCATGAATTGCTTTGGTTTTTACAAGGTGACACCAACATTAAGTATTTAAAAGATAATAACGTTTCGATCTGGGATGAATGGGCAGATGACGATGGAAATCTTGGGCCTGTATACGGGTATCAGTGGCGTTCTTGGCCCACCCAAGATGGAGGTCATATCGATCAAATATCACAAGTGGTTGAACAGATTAAAAAAAATCCCGATTCACGTCGTTTATTAGTCTCTGCATGGAATGTTTCCTGCGTGAATGATATGGCTTTACCTCCTTGCCATACAATGTTTCAATTTTATGTGGCAGAAGGGAAGCTGAGTTGCCAACTGTACCAGCGAAGCGCAGATACCTTTTTAGGAGTTCCTTTCAACATTGCGTCATACGCCTTACTCACCTTAATGATGGCTCAAGTATGCGGCTTACAACCCGGAGAGTTTATCCATACTTTTGGCGATGCGCATTTGTACACCAACCACATTGAGCAAGCCCAACTTCAACTCTCAAGGGAATGCCGACCCTTGCCAACAATGAAAATCAATCCTCATGTGAAGGATCTTTTTGCCTTTAAATTTGAAGATTTCGAATTAGAGAATTACGACCCACATCCACACATTAAAGCTGCGGTAGCCGTATGACAAAGCTTGCATTAATCGTAGCCATGGATGAAGCGCGAGGCATTGGAAAAAACAATGACCTGATGTGGAATCTTCCCAATGACATGAAATTTTTCAAGGAAATGACGAATGGTCAAATTGTAGTCATGGGTAGAAAAAATTACGACTCCATCCCAGAGCGGTTTCGGCCCTTGCCGAATCGAGAGAATTGTGTCATTACGAGAAATCCTACGATTGAGGCTCCCGGTTGCAAGGTATTTCATGATTTACACGAGTGCATTGATGCATATTCCAATGATGAACGCACCCTGTTTATTATTGGTGGAGGTGAAATATATCGCCTGGCCTTGGAGACACTCGCTTTGGATGAATTATACATTACAGCAATCGACCATACCTTTGGTGCGGATACCTTTTTACATGAGTTTGACGAAACACCTTGGAAAAAAACGAGCATCCAAACGCAAATCCCTGATGAGCGACATGCCTTTGGGTTTACGATTTATAAGTATTTCAAGTAATTATTAACTTTATAGAAACCTACCGCATGTTAGCACCCTTTAACCTTAAGCAGTGGATCAATGACAACCGAGATCTATTAAAACCGCCGGTATCCAATAAAAACCTATACCATGAGGCAGGAGATTTCATCGTCATGGTTGTGGCAGGACCAAACGCCCGCAAAGATTACCACTACAACGAAAGCGAGGAATTATTCTTTCAGATTGAGGGAGACATCACAGTTCGAATTCAGCACGAAGGAAAACCAAAGGATATTTTAGTAAAGGAGGGGGACATGTTCTTATTACCAGCAAACACACCCCATTCACCGATGCGCGGTGAACACACCATAGGGTTAGTGATCGAGCGCGTTAGAAAAGGGACGAATTTAACGGATGGTTTGTTTTGGTTTTGCGAAAACTGCAACGAAGAATTAAAATCATACCGCTTTCACTTAGAGAACATCGAGAAAGATTTCATCCCAAGATTCAAAGAATTTTACAGCTCAGAAGCAATGCGCACCTGCAAATCTTGCGGACATGTCATGGCTACAGACCCTCGTTTTTCCTAGGAATTACTTATCCGTTTCGTAGGTACTGAGGTAGGTGATGTTCGTGGTTTTGTCGTAATACTGTAACACCATTTTTTTACCTCTTAATTCATTAATGGAATAAGAAACGGGCAATTCCTCGCCGTCTGTTAATAACATGAGCGAAGTTTTATCATCGTTAAACATCCACGTTCCATGCTCAAACGTTGACTGAATTTGTCCTAGAACAGTCTGGCTTGCAGTCCATGAATAGGTACCGTCTTTCTCAATAACTAGTTTAAGTGCTGGTTGATAATCAATAAACTCATTCCCATTAACGAGATAACTCGTCAATTTCCAATCATTCACGATACGGTTTGATTTAGTCAACAAGGTAAATTTAGATCCGTTTGGATATTTACTGCAAGACGGGGTTAAGCATATTAAACTTAAGGCAAGCAATGGGAGGATTAAAAACTTCATAATGAATTAAATGTTGACCAAAAATACAATTTTTTTGAAAATAAAAAAGCCCCTTTCGGGGCTCATGCTATAATTCTCAATTACTTGGGCTCATACGTATACGTAAACGTATCCCCTGAATCGTAATCAAATTGTTTTAATTTCACCATATCTTTCTTCAACATCAAGATCTCCATGGTATCCTTCGAATTCGTGGCCGGATTGGTTTCCGTCAGGATTAATTTGGTTTTCTTATCGTAAAACTCCCAAGTACCTGCACTGGTATAGGTGGTTGGAACTCCAAAAACCGTGATTACCGTACTTGCTGTAAAGGTTCCGTCCTTCGAAATTGAATTGGTTATGGTGAGGTTGCTTAAATTCCATTCCGTACCGGATTGATTTACCGAAGTTGCCTTCCAATCTCCCTCTAATCGCGCGGCTTTTGAACTCATTGCAAAATTCGGTCCTTCAGGATACTTCCCGCACGAACCTACCAGCAAAGCAATCCCTAAGAGCCCCGCTACATTTAATAATCGTGTTTTTTTCATGTTGTTGTTTTAAAAATTTCTAAAATCTTATTCGCAAATGCTTAACGGCGTATCTTTGTAAAAAGTTACGATGAAAGTAAAAATTATCTTAGTTTCCTTGGTTACGATTATATTAAGTGCTTGTAATCAAACTAACTCGTCTAAACAAGTGCTTGCGGTAAAACAGGAACAAAAATCTGTCGTTAAATCGAATGCTAAAATTACCTTTAACGTAGAAGGCTTGGTATGTAAAATGGGGTGCGGCGGGGCCATTCGTAAAAACCTGCTTCAGGCAGGTGGCGTGGAACGTGTAGAGGTTGATTTTGTTGAAGAAGCCAAGAGCCAAGGAATCACAGTTCATTACGACAGTTCCCTTACCAATATTCCTCAATTAAAAAAACGCATAGAACAGGCCAATGACGGTCAATTCACGGTGATTTCCGAAACGGAACCTACTACCTCAAAATAAGCAGGATGTTCACACTTCATTTTCGTGAATATGGCGAAGGAAAACCCTTGGTAATCCTTCACGGATTATTTGGATCTTCAGATAATTGGCAAAGCTTAGCCCAGCGATTCGCAGCCTTTTATCGAGTCTTTTGTGTGGACCTTAGAAATCATGGGCGTTCCCCCTGGAGTGAGGAACACCGGTATGAAGACATGATGGATGATGTGTACGCCTTCATCGAAGCGCAGCAACTCACAGATGTCATTTTATTGGGTCATTCCATGGGCGGTAAAGTGGCCATGCGTTTTGCTCAACATTATCCGCACCTATTGAATAAACTTGTGGTCGCAGATATGGGGGTAAAAGCCTATCCGATGCATCACCAACATGTCTTAGCGGGTATTCATGCCTTACACTTGGATTCAATCAGTGCGCGCAGCGAAGCAGAAGCTATACTTAAAACCTATGTGGAAAATGACGGAATACGTCAGTTTCTTTTAAAAAATTTATATTGGATTGAAAAAGGGAAATTAGCATGGCGTATGAACGTAGCCGTACTAGAACGTGAAATGCCGTACATACTTGCGGCACTCCCTGAACAGGAAAGCTGGACCCCTACCCTCTTTTTACGCGGAGAACTCTCCAACTACATTTTACCGGAAGACCATAATGGAATTGAAGCGCTCTTTCCAGATGCAACGATAGAAACCATTCCAAACGCGGGGCACTGGTTACATGCCGAACAAGCGGATTTGTTTTTTGACGCCGTGATGGGCTTTTGTTTGAGGTAACAAAATACCCCGACGCGGAGGCCGGGGTAAATTTATGGTTATATCCGAGAGAAATGCATTAATCTTTCGGAGTGTGCAGGTACGGTGCATTCACGAAACACTTAACCAAGGCATTGTTTGCAAAAAGCAGTTTGCTCTCCGAAATAAACTTTTCTTGAACTTCAGGATTAATCCCCAAAAAACTGAAACAATAATCTTGTTCACCCTCACGTCCCCAATTCACCACTTTATGCGTATTTGAGAGCATATTCAACTGATTAAAATCCGCAATAAACGTATTAAACGTTTTCTTAGCTTGCCGATCCGGCCCTGAACCAATGCTGATAAAGGAAACTTGGAATCTACAGATGCTGTCGGAATCTGGAGTAGTAGTTGTGACTGTTGGATTTTCGTTGGTGGCGTTTTCTGTGTTTTTACAAGCCATCAATAACATGGCAACCATAGGTATTATAAAAAATCGCATATCTGTTAGGGTTAAGCTTGAGTGCTGTTAAGGCAACTCAAAGGTATATTATTTTGAAATAATTATCTTCTTGGTTCCTGAGTTTCTTGATCCAATAGTTTTCACGTAGTAAATTCCATTCGGTAAATCACTTAAATCCAAGGTGGAAGGAAAATGATTGATTCCATTGAACCGTTTAACTTCTTTCCCCATCAAATTATACACCACCGGCGTAATACTCGTGTTTTGTGCGGAATTAATTGTGAAAATACCATTGCTTGGATTTGGATACAGATCAAATTTACCTTCATTTGCCTGCTCATTAATTAGCGATGCGTCATCACATCCTAGAGAGCTAAGTAAGCCAACACGTTCCGAATTCAAAGCTGCGTACATTCGCAATGCTTGATCATAGGTGAACATATTCATGCAATAATCATCCACATAGTCCATATAGTTCATGTACATTTCTCCGTCTGGACCAGAACCACAAAGATTACTTGGTCTATGCGGGAACGCTGGACAACCGTAATTCTCACCTTCTGCAATTTCGGTGTCATTCACAAAATCATCACCACACTGAGCATCTCCCCAAATATGGCGTAAATTAAGCCAATGCCCAACTTCATGGGTAGCAGTTCTACCAAGGTCGTTTGCATCAAATCCACCTGTACCAGCAGTTCCAATGTCCCCGAATGCTTCATAGCGAACTACTACACCATCAAATTCAGGATCTGCGGCTAAATCAGAGGGGAAAGTCGCGTAACCAAGGGTTCCGCCGGAGGCGTCTAAGTTACACACCCAAATATTCAAATATTGAGTTGGATCCCAATTATCATGACCGCCAGAAGCTGTAAACTTTTCATCATCATTGGCTTCGAATGCAACAACATTCGTAAAGGTTCGCGTGATGCCATCCGTTGGATTACCATTCGGATCAACACTCGCCAAACAAAACTCAATTTCAGAATCTACTGTATAAATCCAAAATGGGTGTGACGGATCTAAGGAATCCGCATTCAGTAAACGAAAATCTTCATTCAAAATGTCAATTTGAGACTGAATTTGTGCATCTGTAATATTCTCGATGGGATCATTCCATAGCACATGGACTACCACAGGAATGAATACAGAAGCTGCGCTTTTGTTATTCCCTTTCTTTTTTAACGCATTTGGATGGTTTTCTAACCATTGTTTTGTCAATGCCTCGGTTTGATCCATTCGGTTTTGAACCTCAGGGTTGTTTAATACTCGCTGATTAAATTGTGTCATTGTGGCACATTTTTCTCCAGGTGCTTGTGCGAAAGTGCAAATCGTCAGCATGATACATGCCAAAGAGGTAGTTATTTTATTCATAGAGTAAATGTACGCATAACAAGGGCGTTTCGGGCGGTTTTAATGCTTTTTATTCCAAGACGCTGTGTTTTGAAATTTTGGAGAATGATTCAGCCATCCCTGATTTCGGAACTAAAGAAATTAAAAACCCCGACGCGATGGCCGGGGTTATACACTGAACACTCAAAATCGTTGAATAATGAACCTTTCGGCTAAAATTCGCTGAAAAATCAATATGGCTAAGTTACTGCATATAAAATGTATGTGATTCTTCTTCGCCGTAACCAACAATTAACTTTTTAGCAAATAAACGAAATCCAAAGTTGCTCCCTGAAGTAGGACTCATTCCATACAAATCAGCAGAATTTCCATAACTCTCAATGGATACATTAATAAAATAAAATACTGCATTGAGTTTGTTTGTGACTATGATGCCATAGGTATTCAAGTCGGAAATATATCCATACTCAATTTGCATGGCATTTTCAGAATCATAGAATTTCTTCCCATCCATGTAGGTGATTACATCAATGTCCGATTCAAATTGTTGGGCATAGAACGTATTTAATGAAAGTAGCAAAATCAAGAGCGGAATAAATTTTTTCATGAGGGTGTTTTGTTTTTTTATAAATATACGCATTACCATTTAAGAACCCCAACTTATTTGTGACCGGGTCATTGTCAATGCACGTTAAAACAAATAGAGGACACTCGAAATTTGAATTAATTCAAGCGAAACTGAATATTCATTTTTGCCAATGCCTTGTATAATTCTGGATCCGGTTTAATACGAACCGACTTCGACGCCATATTCAATTCCAGGCCTTCTACCGCATCAAAAATGGTGAACTGTACATTGCAAGAACCCTGATTTGCTAAAAACAAGCCATTAAGCTCGTCAATCAAGAGGTGATTGAGGTCCTTGTTTGGGATGCTTAAATGCAAGCCTTTCACCCGTTTTTCACGCAAATGCTGTAAGAGTTCTACTTCGTTTAAACTAAATTCTAAGTGCGTTCTGTACCTTGGTATTTCTATCCGACCGCGCAATGTTAAAAACACCCCAGGCTGGAGTAAATGCTTGTACTTTAGATAATTTTCACGGAAAATATTCAGCTTATATTGATCGGTGTAATCTTCAAAAACTACTGTTCCAAAGGGATCTCCGTTCTTCGCAACCCGATGCTCGATGGAAGTAACGACCACCGCCATTGTTAAATCTCGACCCTTATAGGTTTCCATATCATGCAACATGGCTAAGGCTCCGGTACAAAAGGCATCAATCTCCATTTTATAATCATCCAAGGGATGACCGGAAATGAAAATTCCAATCACTTCTCGTTCTTTGGCTAATTTATAACTCGAAGACCATTCCTCACAGCTCGGAACTTTCGGTTCCACCACATCAAATCCAGAACCCTCACCAAAGAGGTCGTGCTGGTTTGAATCTTTGTTTTCTTGAAAAGAGGTGCCGTACCGAATGATGTGATCTAAAAATAAGCGATTTGCACCTTCTTCCATAAAATATTGTGCCCGATGCAGTTCACTGAAAGAATCAAATCCTCCCGCATACACTAAATTTTGCATGGCTGTTCGGTTGATGGCTTTAAAATTTACCCGCCGACTGAAATCAAAAATACTCGTGTATCTTCCCTCTGCTCGTCCTTGAATAATCGCCTCTACTGGTCCTTCACCAATCCCACGAATGGCTCCCAAACCAAAACGAATGTCACCTTTCGCATTCACGGTAAAATTCAGTCGTGATTCATTCACATCCGGTCCCAACACATTCACGCCCATGCGGCGACATTCTTCCATAAAGAACGTAACTTGCTTGATGTCGCTCATGTTATTACTCAACACTGCAGCCATATATTCGGCCGGGTAATTTGCTTTAAGATAGGCCGTTTGATACGCTACCCACGCATAACACGTAGAATGCGATTTATTGAATGCATAAGAAGCAAAGGCTTCCCAATCTTTCCAAATTTTCTCCAATTTATCGTTGGCATGCCCTTTCGTATTTCCACGCTCTATAAAAATCGGACGCATTTTGTCCAATACTTTGCGGTCCTTTTTTCCCATCGCTTTTCTCAGGGTATCGGCCTCACCTTTGGTAAAATCCGCCAACTTCTGAGAAAGCAACATCACTTGCTCCTGATATACTGTAATTCCGTAAGTTTCTTTTAAATGACCTTCACAATCGTCTAAATCATACACAATGGGTTCCTCACCGTGCTTTCGTTTGATATATGATGGAATATACTCCAACGGACCTGGGCGATACAGGGCATTCATCGCAATAAGGTCGGCAAAGGCAGTAGGTTTTAATTCCCGCATGTATTTTTGCATTCCAGGCGATTCGTATTGGAAAATACCCACCGTTTCACCCCGTTGAAAGAGCTTATAGGTGAGTTCATCATCCGTTGGGAATTGATCCGGGTCAAGTTCTATCCCCCGATTCTCCTTGATGATTCTTACCGCATCTTTGATTAAGGTAAGGGTTTTCAAGCCCAGGAAATCCATTTTAAGCAAGCCTGCGGATTCTGCTACGGAGTTGTCAAATTGGGTGCATACCATGACAGAATCCTTTGCGGTAGCCACGGGAACGAAATTCGTAATGTCGGCAGGTGTAATAATCACGCCGCAGGCGTGGGTTCCTGTGTTTCTAACGGATCCTTCGATAGCCTTTGCCTGTCGCAACACATCGGAAGCAGGACCGTTTCCTTGAAATATTTTACGCAACTCCTTGGCATTATTCAATGCTTCCTGATTATTTTTCAAGGCATCAGCCAAGGCGGGATCTTCTAATTCGAATAACTTCTTGAGTGAAATATCTGGTACTAATTTCGCCAAACGATCTGCTTCTGGCAGGGGTAAATCCAACACCCGTGCGGTATCTCTAATGGCTGATTTCGCCCCCATGGTACCATAGGTAATGATTTGCGCCACTTGATTTGCGCCGTATTTATTGATTACATAATCAATAACTCTTCCCCTCCCTTCATCATCAAAATCGATATCAATATCGGGCATTGAAATCCGATCCGGGTTTAAGAAACGCTCAAAGAGGAGGTCATACTTAATCGGATCTACATTGGTTATCCCTGTACAATATGCTACGGCAGATCCCGCGGCAGATCCCCGTCCTGGACCCACAGAAACACCCATCTCGCGAGCCGCATTACAGAAATCTTGGACAATCAGAAAGTACCCTGGATACCCCGTATTTTCAATGGTCTTTAACTCGAAATCTAAGCGCTCTTTGAGCTCCTCGCTTATTTCGCCGTAGCGCTTTATCGCGCCTTGATAGGTTAAGTGCTTTAAAAAGCCATTTTCACCATTTTTTGTGCCATTTATTTCATCACTTGGATCAATAAATTCTTCTGGGATTTCGAATTTTGGAAGTAGCACATCGCGTGACAAGGTATAGGCTTCGCACTTCTCAATGATCTCGGAAATCGTTAAAACTGCTTCAGGTAAATCCGCGAATAAACGCTTCATTTGTTCAGGGGACTTGAAATAAAACTCATCATTTTCAAACCCGTGACGGTACCCTCTACCGCGACCAATGGGAGTAGACATCAATTCGCCATCTCTTACACATAACAAGACATCGTGTGCATTGGCATCGCCTTGGTTCACATAATAGCTGTTGTTTGTAGCCACTAATTTTACGTCGTGCGCCTTCGAAAAACGAATTAACACCTCATTTGCATGATCTTCCGCATCTAATTGATGTCGATTGATTTCTAGATAGAAGTCTTCCTTAAACAAGGATTTCCACCAAAGCAAGGCCGTTTCAGCCTGTGCTTCACCCACATTCAAAATGAGGGACGTAATTTCACCATCCAGACCACCGGATAGTACAATGATGTCCTTGTTATATTTTTCAACCAAGGCTTTATCAATCCGCGGGAGGTAATAAAATCCGTCGGTGTAGGCAAGCGAAGATAATTTTATCAGGTTTTGATACCCGTTTTTATTTTTTGCCAAGAACACCATTTTGTATCCCAAGTCTTTAGTATCTCGATTTTTATGATCAACACACACATTAAATTCGCAACCAATAATCGGCAGGATTGGACGCTTCGTAAAAGGAGAGCCATTCTCTTCCGCTTCCGCTTTCTCCTGCATTATTTTTGCATTATGGTCACTCAATACCTTTTCAAATTGAAAGGCGGCCATCATGTTTCCATTGTCCGTTAAGGCCAAGGCTGGTAAATCTAATTCGATGGCTTTGTTAATCAGTGATTTAATTTCAGCCGTAGATTGCAACAAGGTGAATTGTGAATGGACATGCAAATGGGTAAACGGAGCATCTTCTAATTCAACGGGCAATTCCGTCGTGTCTGTACGCTGCGTTTTATCGGATTGCTTTAAGGCTTTACTGGCCTCTTTGAGGTTTTGATGCTCAAGTCCGACCAAGGCCATGGTGTTTGGATTTGCCTCCTTAAACCGCAAGCCATATCCTTCATCCGTTTGAAGGCGTTCGGGGGAATAATGACCGCGCCGAATTAATTCAAGAAAACAACGCGTAGTTGCTTCCACATCCGCCGTAGCGTTATGGGCTTCATTGAATGACTCATTAAATAAAAATCCATACAGTTCAGTGAGCGTTGGTAATTTAAACCGCCCTCCCTTACCACCGGTCAATTGGACGAGTGCGGCACTATCCTCCGTGCACGTATCTAGTACCGGCATATTTTCCAAAGGGGATTCCATGTCCATGCGCACAAACTCACACCCCATCACATTGACATCAAATTTCAAGTTATGCCCAACAATGAACTTGGCTTGCTTTAGGTCATACAAAAATTCAGCGATTACCTCATCGAGTTCTCGTCCAACATAGTTCGCTAAAGCCGTAGAAATTCCATGGACTTTTTCCGAATCAAACGGAATCGTATACCCATTTGGTTTAATAATCGCGGCATTATGCTTTATCAATTTACCGGATTCATCATGCACTTGCCAAGCTAATTGAACCACACGAGGCCAGTTGTCCGTATCCGTAATAGGGGCCTTGAAATTACGCGGTAAACCAGTGGTTTCCGTATCAAAAATTAAGTACATATAGGTGAAATTTGCGAACCTTAAAGGTACTAAGTTTTTTAGGTAGATATGCCGTTGTTGAAAACTAAACTTGGGATTACTCCAAGCTAACTTCTACCTCCCAATTGGCGCGCACTTTTGGGATTTTAGTGTAGCGTTGAACCGGTTCCGCAGCCTCTTTTGTTTCTGGACGAATGGCATCCCAAGCGCCATTTCCATTGAGATCATCTATCAACACCACGTGGTATTCACCAGGCACCAAGCGCTCAAAGGAATCTTGATTTTTTGCACCCGGTAAATAATACGAGGTAGCTACTGTTTTTCCATCCTTTTCCAACACCAGTAGTTTACCCGACGGATTATTTTTAAAGGTTACCATCAAGGAACCCAATTCATCCTCACCTAAACAAACCAGGTCAAGAGTGGTTGCAGGTACCTTCGTACCGTTTAGTCCTTGAATGGCATTTGGACCTATGATTAACTTTAATTTGCCTGGAGCCCAAGATTTTGGAACCAGTTGAATTCGGTTACCATCCACCAATGCCGATGTAATGGGAACTTTGCTTGAATCAGCACGCAGCAAATACATGGAATTCAGGTCAATCAGGGAATCAAAAAAAGCAGTTCCGGAGAGCATAATCGACGGACCCACGCAGGGCTGAGTAGCTTGAAACCTCAAGGGGGTGGCTTTTTCCTTTTCGGTATACAACACCGAAACCGAATCTAATGGGGTAGAAACCACTACAGCTCCGGGTTCGAATTGACTGATGCTAATCGCTATTGAATCCCTACCTACACGAATCATAGGGGCTCGCTGGCCATTAACGCGCACATCACTCATGGCAAACTCTTCAGGGAGGTGCCCTGTTAACATTCTTGGAGGCAACACTTTAAACGAGTGCATCCGATTTAATTCACGGGGTTTTGAAAGTAAGAGTGGAATAGAATCATTTGATGGAATACTCGCCTTAAAACGAAGGTCTTGCGGCTCATTCACATCGATTAATCCGTTTCGATTTAAATCCAAAAAGGCTTTCACATAAAAAGAATCCACCGGTAAATACGCCAAACTCGCCCACCCTTCGGCGTTGCTTTTTGTTAAATAACGGGGCTTTGCACTGGTATCTGAAGCATATAACCCAACCGTAACACCGGTTATGGATTTCTTAGAATAAGCATCCCCAATTCGGTAGACTTGGTTTGCTGAATCTAAGGTTGAACCCGTTGCAAAAACAAACTGATACACCGAGTCATTGCCTTCTGAAATATCTTTTACTCCTCCGTCAATGTATAAACTGTATGTGGTATTGGGATTCAAGTCCCCTTTCAGCGTAACTAACACTGTTTTTTTTGCCAAAACGACTGTGATTTTTGCATCTGCAGGTTCAAGGCGGAATGTTTCTATGGGATTTTTTAATTCTATATACTCATCGAACTGCAAGCGAATGAGTGTGAGATTGGTATTCAATGCGCCCATACTTGGCGTGCTTGAAATTATTTCCGGCGCTTTTACATCACGTCCACCGCCACTGAGTGTACCCACTTGAGCACAACCAACTAACAAGAGCAGAGAAATTCCTAA
>Ga0315907_10002204_pt1 | contig 25055 bp, 25 predicted proteins | sample LakEriMetagenome_3_FD_203525 | JGI IMG/M metagenome (GOLD analysis project Ga0315907, IMG submission 203525) | Freshwater fungal communities from buoy surface, Lake Erie, Ohio, United States - Buoy 12 MA123 | ecosystem: Environmental > Aquatic > Freshwater > Lake > Lake biofilm | place: USA...
AGTTTTAGCGCCCGAATCACCATTTCGTCGCTTCATCCCACGCCACATCAGACGCGATTCAAGTCCTTGGAAACTAGGTTTCATACATGGCCTCTCCCATCATTGAAATCATTGGTGTCTACGACGCCGACTCAACGTTGTTGGGCGAAGTCTCGTACTGGATTGGTGCTCGACTTGGGAAAACCCACTGTTCCCTCTGCGAACTCACGCACGGACTCTTCACAGTGAAGAGCGAATGGAAATCATGTGAACGAGCATTGTCAGTGCCGTTTACGACATACCACCGCAACGATGCACCTGCCGATGTACTCACATGTGCTGCCGGCCAGTTCCCAGTGGTACTTGCACGTATGAACCAAGAACTATCTATGCTGCTCAACCGAGAGCAACTTGAGGCATTCAATGGCGATACCGAACGCTTTGGTCACTGGTTGAACAACTACATCGCTGCGCGGTAAGTCCCTACTTCAGAATCTTGTTTGCAATTTCTCCGAGGAGAGATATGCGATCAGTGATGTGTCCATTGACCGGCAAGTTAATCGTTAGCCCGTCAATTCCACAGTTCACAATTTCCTGAAGTCGTTCACCAACAGTGTCAGGATCTCCGAAAATAAGAACCCCCTTCAGCATGTCAACTACTTCGTTACTCCAACCCTTCAATTGAGCAAGTTCACGTGCATCGGCCATTGCTTGCTCCATGGTTGGTGCAACACACACCATGGTTAACTTCGTAACCGTAATCTCCGAACGGTTTCTTCCAATCCGTGCGCAGTGTTCGTTCAATACTTCGAGTTTTCTTTTTGTCTCTTCCGTACCACCACTCGTGAGATTTGACTCGTCTGCATATTGCGCAACCATCCGCAGTGTTTTCTTCTCTCCACTTCCACCAATCATGATGGGGATCCGTGACAACGGAACTGGTGAATTGATTGCATCTGTAACTGAGTAATGCTTGCCCTTAAACGTCACGGTCTCGCCACGCAACATAGGAAGAATGATTTGAAGTGCTTCTTCAAGTTTCTCAAAGCGATCTGTGAATGTTCCGAACTCGTATCCCAATGAGTTGTGTTCAAGTTCAAACCAGCCTGCACCGATACCTAGAGTGGCGCGCCCATTTGACACATGATCAAGTGATGTAATTGTTTTTGCTAGCAACGTTGGGTTGCGATACGTATTGCCAGTGACCAATGAAGACAATCGCACTGACTTCGTGTGTTGGGCCAGAGCAGACAACAAGGTGTAGCACTCCATCATTGGCTCTGTATGTGCGCCAATACCGGGAAGTTGATAGAAGTGATCCATCACTAACACGCGATCAAAACCAGCAGCTTCTGCAGCTTTTGCTTGGGCAACCACACTGTCAAAAATGTTCATTCCGGTTGGATATGTAAAGTTTGGAATTTGGTAACCAAGTCGTGTCATGAGAAATGTTTACACCAGATGAACGAAAGGCAAAGAACTCTGCTTTTTCAAAGGAATATCTCCAAAGTGACATTTGTTCTGTGAGATGTGGAATAGGAACATTCGCGTTGGTGTTGCACTGATGGCTGAGCCAATTCAGCACATCCCCCCAGGAGAAATTATGAAGAAGAAACTCGTAGCACTGGCTGTTGCATCAGCATTTGCACTCACAGCATGCGGAGCCGACGGCTCAACTGCCGACACGACCGTTCCAGCCTCTGACACCACTGAAATGTCACAAATGCCCGGAACAATCGTCGAAGTTGCACAAGGCAATGCTGACTTTTCAACCCTCGTAGCGGCAGTGACTGCAGCTGGACTCGGCGATGCGCTGTCCGGTGAAGGTCCGTTGACCGTCTTTGCACCAACAAACGCTGCGTTCGAAGCGTTGCCAGAAGGTCTCCTTGAGAAGCTTTTGCTTCCTGAGAACAAAGATGTACTCGTAAAGATCTTGACCTATCACGTAGTCGCCGCAAAGGTCATGGCAGCCGATGTTGCTGCTGGTGACGTGACAAGTCTTGAAGGCTCAACATTCGCTGTCACCACAGATGGTGGCGTGAAGGTGAACGATGCAAACGTGACAGCGACAGATGTTCCAGCATCAAACGGAGTCATTCACGTCATTGACGCAGTCATTGTTCCACCATCGGTAGATCTTTCAGCTCTCTAAGAACACCTAACAAGAGAGTCGGCCAGGGCAATGCCTTGGCCGACTCTTTTTGTTTTTACTGCGAGTTAAAACTGGCTGCGGACGGCCCACAAGTCGGGAAACACTGGATTGAACAACGTGGAAGCCAAGTAGTTCACACCGCTAGACCCGCCAGTTCCCATCTTGTTGCCAATGGTTCGTTCCACCATTTTCACGTGTCGATAGCGCCATTCTTGAACACCCTCATCAAGATCTACCAATCGCTCTAACAGCAAGGCAGCTTCTGCGTCGTTGCGATACACATCAACCAAAACTTTCTGCACTAACTCATCTGGTCCAGCATGTTGCGATGTTGCATCATCTAGTCGATTCTTTGGAATGTTATGGCCACGATGCGCTAGCAGTACCAAAGCGCTTCCCCATAACGAGCGTCGCTGAAGTGCACTTTCTACTTTTTCTCGCGATTCTTGACTGAGTAGCTCTAACTGAATTCCGTCTCGTCGCCCAAGGACCGCTTCAAACTCACGAAATTGTGCGGACTGAAAGCCACTAGATGACTCAAGACGTGATCGAAATGAATTGAACTGAAGCGGTGTCATGGTTTCCAAAATGTCCACCTGGGAGACCAAAGTCTTCAGAATTGTGCGAATGCGTCCGACAAGCGCAAGTGACCTATAAAAATCATTTCCTTCTAATGCGACTTGAGTGGCGACAAGTTCATGAAGTATCTGCTTGAACCACAATTCGTATGTTTGATGGATAACGATGAACAGCAACTCATCGTGCTCGGGTCCATCCGACAGAGGCTGTTGTAAATGAAGAAGTTCAGAAACCTTCAAATACTCGCCATATGTGAGATCACCCATAATTCCCCGCCTACTGGGTGACATTAACGGTGAGGTAACGCTCGGAAACTGCCGTTTTGGTTGATCTGTATCTGATGACAACTACAAGAGTCCGTGCTTTCGTAAATTGATAACGCCTCGACGAGAACTTCATCCCGTGTTTTGCATTTATTCGCACAGTTGCCTTGCCCAACTGCAAGGTTTGGTAAACACCAGCAGCCTTCAAAAGTGTTGTAGCAATTACTTTCTGGTTTCGCTTTACGGTGAGCACGCGCTGCACATTCATTGTGGGAATGGAGAAACCAATTCCTGTTGATGCCACCAACAGCCCACCAGCGCTTGGAATGTATTCCGTTACTGGGACCGTTGATCCACTTCCCACCGTTCGCTTGACTGGTAATGACGTAGCGTTCGCTCGAGTGGGAGTCAACCCGAATGATGCATCAAGATATGCAGCGGGTAGGAACATGCGGAAATACGATTGATTCAATTCGCTTACGCCGTTGACGGGAACTTTGTGGTGAGGCCCAGCAATTTTCAACTGTGCTGCACCCGTAAATCGATCTGTCGACGTAAGGCCAAAGACAGATGCATCTGTATCTACCCATCCACCTCGACTTTTTTCGTCAAAAAGATTTATGTAGCACTTGTTGGTGGGATCAATTTGCTTGCACGTGTCATCGACACGATCCGGCGGAACCACAGAACTGCGCATGGCGGGCAACAAAAGCATTGACAGCCTGTTTGTTGATTTTTGAACTCCAACTTCACCAATTGCACACGTATCAATCTCTGTTACCCATCCAACGCAATATCCGGTCGACGCCGTGTGAATCTCTGTTGATTTTGCCCTAATTGTGGCGACGTCTCTCACGCCAGGAGCTGCTGGCTCAAATGATTGGAGAGAACCATTGACAATGACGGCGTTAATTGACGAAGTCGGGTGATCAACCATCTGTCGGCGAAAGTTCACCACCACATCATCGAGATAAGCACTGGTCCGCGGCCTTATGGGCAAAATCACCATGTACGGGTACTCACATTGAGAAACTGAAGTGTCGATGAATTGACACGGTCCGCCGTAGAGGCCACCACCTATTTGAAAGCTGGCTTGTTGCACGGTTTGAACTGGAGTTAACGAAACGCCATCAACCGTGACCGATTCAATACAACCTTTTGTGACTCCCGGCGCGCAGAACCCCAACCCCTTATTGCTAGCTAACGATGTGTTGAAGATGTAGACACCAACGGGGTTTGCCTGCACTGCAGGAACTGGCGAGATAAGTGGCACCACGAACAACGAGACCAGAAGAGAGACAGCAAGGAACAGGCGACGTTTCATGGAGCCACTCTAACTCTGTTACGAAGTGCGACTTACTGCTTGCCCATCTCAGAATCATGATGAACTTTGGCATCTGGTCCTGGCGTATTACTGAGCAGTTCCACATCAATGAATCGAATCTCTCCGGTGAACCTAAAGGGTGAGACATACGAAGGCGACACACGTGAGCCGTTATCGCAACCCACATCCATGCCATTAAACGGCATCCATCCGCGAATCATCTGAGGAATTTCCACTTCACCAATGAGTTGCTCGTTGAAATGAAGTGTTCCTGTTCCACCGGTCCTAGTGGTCTTCATAAACTCCCATGTGATGGTGTGTTCACCAGGCGTGAGATTCACTTTCGTGCGAATGTCGTGCGGTTCTTGTGGGAAGTGATAGCGATAACACACTTCGCCATTCTGGATAAACATGGAGTAGCCACCCCATTGGTCTCCATCTTTGTAGATGACACCTTCACATCCACCTTGTGGCACAACGATGTGTGCCGTAATGCGGTGACTTGTGTTCATTAACTGCGGTGAGTTGTCGGACGGAATTCGTTCGGTTCCTGGCCACAACCTAAAGAAACGCTCAACAGGTCTCTTGTTCGGTGACTTCAAGCCGTCTTCAATGGGCAACACCTTGTACTTTGCGGCTTCTTCCCACCACACGGCAATAAGTTCGCGAAGTTTGTCTGGGTACTGATCTGCCAAGTTATGCGCTTCGGAGAAATCTTCATTGAGGTTGTACAACTCCCACTCGTCTTCATCTAGCGGCGTTCGGTACTTATGCATTGCAACGGCCTTCCAACCATCCATCACAAGACCACGATGTCCCAACATTTCAAAATGTTGAACCCTCTTGCGAGTTGGTTCGCCAGGCTGAGCGAACGTGTACTTCATTGACGTTCCGTGCATTGTCATCTGCTTCACGCCACCCATTTCTTGCGGTTTCTCCGCACCGATGATTTCCAGCATCGTGGGTGCAAGGTCGGACACATGATGGAATTGATGGCGAATAGTTCCTGCAGAATTTTCTGGGAAGCCTGCAGGCCAATGCAGAACTAATGGGTCACGAACTCCACCGCCGTGAGTGTTCTGTTTGTAGAACTTGCATGGCGTGTTGCCTGCCATAGCCCAGCCGAGTGGGTAGTTGTTGAACCACTGTGTTTCACCAATTTCATCGATGTAGCGAAGTGTGTCATCGAGATCAAACTTGGTCCGTTCAAAATAACGACCTTGATTCAATGTTCCGTTGACGGTTCCCTCCTGGGACGCACCGTTGTCGCTCATCACCATGAAGATTGTGTTCGTCAATTGACCGACCATCTCTAGCGCTGCAATCAATCGACCAATCTGTTCATCTGTGTGCGTCAACATGGCTGCATACGCGGCCTGAAAACGAACGTACAACCGCTTCTCATCACCTGACAGCTCGTCCCATGCACGAACTCCTGGATTACGTGGGGGCAACACCGTGTCTTGTGGAATGAGGCCCATTGCCTTTTGGCGTGCAATGCGCTCGTCGCGGGTTACATCCCATCCCTTTTCAAAAATTGGAACGTACGCATCAATGAGTTCTTTACGAACATGATGTGGCGAATGCCCTGCACCAAACGCCAAGTACAAGAAAAATGGCTTGTTCGGAGCGAGACTCTTTTGGTTGGCAATAAGCGAGACGGACTTGTCCACTAAGTCTTCCGTGAGGTGATACCCCTCTTTGTCTGGCTTCGCAATGTGGTGATTATCTTCGGTCAGGAATGGGTCCCATTGGTTCATTGCACCATCCATGAACCCGTAGTAGCGATCAAAGCCACGTTGTGTTGGCCACAAGTCGAACGGACCAGCTGGTCCGATGTGGTGCATGGGTGTGAGGTGCCATTTGCCAACTGCCCATGAATTAAATCCAAGTGGGCGCAACACTTCGGGAAGCAGTGCAGCATCTTTGCGAATATGACCTCTATATCCATCGAATCCGTAGTCGTAGTTAGCCAAGGACCCCATGCCCACCGCGTGATGGTTCATTCCACTTAACAGTGAAGCGCGCGTTGGAGAGCACAAAGACGTGGTGTGGAAATTGGAATAGCGAAGACCACCAGCGGCTAAACGATCAATGTTTGGCGTTGCAATTTCACTTCCGTAACAACCAAAGTCCGAGAAGCCGACGTCGTCAAAAACACAGAACACGATGTTTGGTGTTCCAGCTGGTGCTGTTGGAAGAGGCGGATACACCGGAGTGTTTTCTGCCATCGTTGATCCCGGACGAATGTCCTCATATTTGCCCATGGTGCCCCCCTGGTATTTCTCTCATCGTAACTCTTGTACTTAATGTCATCCACAGTCACAAGACTGCGGTACCTGGGCAAGTAGGTTGCAGGGGTGAAAGAGGACTGTGGTGCCAACAGATAGACGCACCGAACTCGCACGAGCCTTGTATGAAGATGCAGGCACTCGCAGTCTTGGCGAACGAATTACCTCACTTGCCGCTCACATTCTGAAAGCCGAACAGTGCTCCCTTGTATTAAGCATGGGGTACGACATCACCACCATCACCGGCGGAACATCGCTGACATCGCAGATGGATGAGCGTCAGATGGTTCTTGGTGATGGACCCACGGTCTCGGCCATTCGCCAGTCCACGCCCATGATTTTGGCGGATACCAATGGTTACGTTGAACGAGAACGCTGGCCACTGTTCTGCGATGAAGCCTCTAAAGCGAAGGTGCGCGCAGTCTTGAGCTTTCCCATTCATACAGGCGCTGTCCGCCTTGGCGCCATTACTGCGTACTGGACTGCACCGCACTCACCCACCCCAAGCGAATACTTCGACGGGGGAATTCTGGCCGACGTTGCGCTGGAGGCAATTCTGAATGACCTTGCCGGCGTATCACTGGACACAGCCCTGTCTGAATTAGGGCAAGATGTGCAACATCACACAATTGTTCAACAAGCAGCAGGAATGGTGTCCGAGCAACTCTCTGTCCCCATTTTGGAAGCAATGGTTCGCCTTCGAAGCGCAGCATTCTCAACACACCGTCAATTGGTTGAGGTGGCACGCGCCATCATCGCCCGAGAAGAAACTCTAGAGAAATAGGAACATCATGGCTACACCTGAACAACGCCTTCCTGTCGATCAACACACTGGTCAAGCAGACCTTGTCTCCACTCTCGTTGACATAGGACAAATGGCCACCCATGGCGCCAGCATCGTGAATGTCTTTTCTGTTCTGGCAGCTCAATGCGTTCAACTTCTACCAGTTTCTGCAGCAGGAATTTTGCTGGTGGACGAAAACAGTGCTCTGCATGTCATCGGATCATCAAGTCACGCAGCAAAGTTATTAGATCTCTTTCAGGTACAAAACGACGAAGGTCCATGTCGGGATTGTTGTAAATCAAAACAAATGATCAGCAGCGAAGACATTGCTTCAGATACACGTTGGCCAAATTTCTCGCCTCTTGCCACTGCAGAAAGTTTTGTCGCCGTCTATGCCTTGCCACTGGAAGCTCAAGGAGTTGTTGTTGGTGCGCTCAATCTTTTTTCACAAACGCCACTTACTCCAACCCAAGTACTCACTGCGCAATCACTTGCCGATGCTGCAACACTCGCATTTCTTCAAGCAGACATGCAGCAAGACCGTCTGCTCATTGCACGCAAACTTCGAACAGCTGTAGAAGGACGCAATGCCATTGAACAAGCCAAAGGTGTTCTCAGCGAGCGACACGGCATTGCAATGATGGAAGCGTTTTGGAAGTTACGCGACGCCAGCATTGAACACGATATGGACATCGTTGAACTTGCTAAAGCGGTGGTGAACCGCGAAGTAGAGGTGTAGCTGCGGCTTAGCCGTGACCAGGAATTGACTTCCATGGACCACCGTCTGCGCGTGGCTCCTTTGGAAGACCAAGTACTTGCTCGCCAACAATTCCGCGCTGCACTTGGCTTGTACCAGCGTAAATAGTTCCGGCGCGTGCGTTCAAGAACACACCCACCCAGTTAGCCGAATCGTTTGGTGATCCCGGTGAATCTGTGGTGAAAGCTGTGTGTGGTGTTTGACCAACAGGAACAAGCGCATCGGCACCAAGAATGTCAACAGCAAGTTCAGTGACTTCCTTGTGGTATTCAGACCACCACAGTTTGCCGATTGATGCATCGGCTCCGGGCTGGCTTCCATTCATAAATGCAGTGAGCACTCGATATCCAAGGAAACGCATGATTTCCACCTTCGAATGCGCCTTAGCAAGACGTTGACGAATATGTGGATCCGATGTGAGACCCTTTTGCTTTGCAAGAGCGGTGAGCTTGTCCAATTCGCCACGGAACGAAATGCTGTTCACAGCAGCACCTGCGCCACGCTCGTTGCCAAGAAGTGTCATAGCAACCATCCAGCCACCGTTCACTTCGCCAACAACGTTCTCTTTCGGACAACGTGCATCTGTAAAGAACACTTCGTTGAATTCTGAGTCACCTGACATCATCTTGATGGGACGCACTTCAACTCCTGGTTGACGCATATCAACCAGAAGGAATGTGATTCCGCGGTGCTTCACTTCATCGGGAGCAGTACGTGCAAGAACGAAGATGTGGTTTGCAAGGTGACCGGCCGATGTCCAAATCTTTTGACCATTGATGATCCATTCATCACCGTCTAACACCGCACGACAACCCAAGTTTCCAAGGTCCGAGCCCGCTGCTGGTTCAGAGTAACCCTGACACCAGCGATCGTCACCCGACAGAACTCGTGGAAGGAAATGCTTCTTTTGTTCTTCGGTACCAACAGCAATGATGGTGTTGCCCAACATGCCAATTCCAAACCCATCGTTTGGCCCGCCGCCAGGAACTCCTGCCTTAGCAAATTCTTCTGCGAGCACGAGCTGTTCAATGTGTCCGAGTCCGGCACCGCCATACGCTTTTGGCCAGGTCACTGCAAGGAAGTCGTTGTCGCGCAACTTAACGCGCCACTCTTCTGTGAACTCTGCGGCATCGGCATGGTTAAGAGAACCAATGCCTTTCCAATTTTTTGGAAGGTTGGCATCGAGAAATGAGCGAACTTTCGCGCGGTATGAGTCAGCCTCGGGTGGGTAAACAAAATCCATACCATCACCCTATGTGATGACCCCTAGAGGCCTTCCAACCGAGTGAGATTCAAGGTGGGAACCCTCAGGATTCTGCCTAGGCTGAAAAGGTGACCAAACTGCTCAACTTTCCAACCGAGGTGAATGACACCTCCGCTCGCATTGTTGCCACGGGCGCAGTCCTCATGGCAGCGGGATATGCCATCACTGGCTGGTCGTGGCTGCTTCTTCCACTTACTTATGGCTTCCTTGCCCGCGTGGCCTCCGGGCCCACATTCAGCCCGCTGGCTCGCCTTGCCACCCAAGTCATCACTCCACGTCTTCCTGGCACACACCGAATTGTTCCCGGCCCACCAAAACGTTTTGCTCAGGGAATCGGTGCGTTATTCAGCGTGACAGCTTCTGTGTTGTTCCTCCTCGATTTCGGTACGGCGTCTCGATGGGTGGCCGCTGCACTGGCAGGTCCGGCATTTCTTGAAGCTGCATTTGGTTTCTGTGTCGGCTGCAAAATGTTCGCTGGTCTCATGAAGATTGGTGTCATTCCCGAAAGCGTGTGTGTTGAATGCAGTGACATCTCTGCTCGACTGCGCGCACAAGGAGTACATCAGTAAGGAACATCTGTCCTGCTGTTCACTCTGGTCGCAGCAGTACGGTACGAGAGTGGAGTCAATACGTGGACTTTCGTATCTCGAAGTAGAAGAACGAATTTCACAAGGCAACACCAACCACGTCGACCAATCATCGTCTCGAAGTCTTCAAGAGATTTTTCGTGCCAATGTCTTCACACGGTTCAATGCGATTCTTGGCGTACTTCTCGGAGTGGTATTCATAGCCGGGTCTCCCATTGACGGGCTCTTTGGTCTTGTCCTTATTGCAAACTCAACCATTGGTGTCATTCAGGAATGGAACGCCAAGAAGAAACTAGACGCGCTGACGTTCTTGCATGCGCCTCTCTCCCATGTCATTCGTGACAGTAAACAAATAGACATTCATTCAGACGACATAGTTCTTGGTGATTGGGTCTCACTACGAGCAGGTGATCAAGTGCCCGCCGACGGAACTGTGCGTTTTAGTGATGGTCTTGAAATTAATGAAGCAAACTTGACGGGAGAAATCGACTCGGTTGAGAAAAATTCTGGCGATGCAGTCATGTCTGGAACAATCGTTACAGCAGGCTCTGGAGTCTTTGTAACGACATCTGTCGGGCATGACGCTTATGCACATCGCCTCGCTGCGGAAGCAAAAATCTTTGTTCGGTCTCCGTCAGAGATTCAGCACAGCATCAACACCATTCTTCGTTGGGTCACGTGGGTGCTGCTGATTGCGGCGCCGCTTCAGGTGTGGTCACATTTTCGAACTGATACAAACGATGGGTGGCAAGACCATGCCGTACGCGCTGTTGCTGGATTAGTTGGCCTTGTTCCAGAGGGACTTGTATTGCTCGCAACACTCGCATTTCTTAGTGCTGCTATTTCGCTTGCGCGGCAGAATGTTTTGGTACAAGAACTTCCTGCTGTTGAAGTTCTTGCGCGCGTAGATGTCATTTGTCTGGATAAAACAGGAACACTCACATCGGGCAACGTTGTCTTTGAACGATGCGAATTCTTGGTGGATTCACACGAACAGCAAATCACTTCGGCCATATCCTCGTTGGCTCACGATCCAGCAGCAAACAACACTCTTCAATCGATTGCCGCGGTATTTCCGTCGTCCGACTGGCGCGAGACAAACCATATTCCCTTCGATTCCGCGCGCAAATGGAAAGCGTCGTCATACGAAGGACACGGATCGTGGTTTCTCGGAGCACCTGAAGTGCTTCTCCCTTCCTCTAGTCCGCTCTTGACTCGAGTAACACAACTTGCGAACACTGGCCGGCGGGTGATGCTGATAGCGCATTCACCACGCAGCCCGGCCGCTACACAACTTCCGATAGATCTCACTCCAATGGCATTCGTTGTGCTTCGTGAAGAGATCCGTGATGATGCCGCAGACACTCTGGCCTTCTTTCAGAAACAAGGCGTACGTGTCATGGTCTTGTCAGGAGATAACCCTCACACAGTGGCTGCTATTGCAGACTCGGTCGGACTTCACGGCGGTCATCCAATTGATGCGCGAACTCTTGGAACTACAACCACCGACATTTCTTCCGCACTCGCTGATCACACCATTTTTGGACGAGTCACCCCTGAGCAAAAGCGAAACATTGTTCAAGCACTTCAAGATGAAGGCCATGTTGTTGCCATGACGGGAGATGGTGTTAATGACGCTCTTGCACTAAAACGTGCAGACATTGGAATTGCAATGGACAATGGAGCACCCGCCACGAAAGCTGTGGCTCAACTTGTCCTTCTTGATGGAAAATTCTCGCATCTTCCGTTCGTTATTGCAGAAGGTCGGCGTGTGATTGGAAATGTTGAACGAGTTGCCAACTTGTTCCTAGCGAAGAACGCCATGAGTCTTGTTGCCATTGTGTTGGCGGCAGGCGCAGGAATTTCGTTTCCCATCCTCCCCCGCCACATGACTCTTCTCTCCACACTCACCATTGGTATTCCTGCTTTCGTTCTGGCCCTCGGACCAAACAACCAGCGATACCAACCTGGTTTTCTGCGGCGAATTATTCGTTTCTCGTGGCCTGCTGGCGCGGTCAGCGGTATTGCAGTTGTGATTGCAGACAGATGGACGGCCGACCTCACAGGAACCGCGGCAACAACAACCGCCCTTGTCTGCTTCTTTACCATCTTGTTGTTGATGGCTCAGCCGCTACGTGGATGGAAGTTGTTACTCATCGGCCTCATGGCGACAAGCGCAATGACCGCTCTCGTTGTTCCGGGTCCGCGAGATTTCTTCAATCTTTCCGTCACAAGTGAAATGTTCTGGAAGTCACTTGTGACGTCGTTACCTGCGTGCGCAGTGCTTTTTCTTCTTCATCTCCGCCATAATCGCGGACAAACGAATCACTAACGCGAAACGTTGTCGCGCGCGCGAGCAAAGACACGCAAGAAGTTTTCGGAGTTGAACTTATCAACTGATTCGCGTGAGACATTTTGCATGCATGATTCGAAACGCGCAATGGGATCGCGCCCACCTTCAGTGTGCGGGTAATCACTAGAGAACAAGTACAAGTCGTCGTTTGACTGATCGATTAAACGGGAGACATCTTCAAACACGAATGGAGTAAACGCCATTTGCTCACGAATCTGTTCGGATGGACGGCGAGTGAAGCCCTTCAAACGATCATCTACTTTGGAATATGCCTTGTGAATTTGATCGAGTCGCACGAGAGTTTCAGGAACCCAACCCGCACCTAATTCAACCGATGCAAGTTTCAAGTTGGGGAACTCTTCAAGAACACCGTCCAAAACAAACATGCTGACAAACGTTTCAATACCTTGGTGAAGAACTGCGGCATCGCGTGCTCGCACATTCTCGCCACCACCCATCCAGTCACGGGTTACGCCGCGTCCTGTGTTACTCCATGCAGGTGGAAGTTGCAACGGGTTGCCACCAACGTGAAAGACAACAGGAACTTGTGCTTCTTGCAAGAGAGCCCAAATGGGGTTGTAGTCGACATGAGTTGGTGAACGGTCGCCGGCAAGTCGATGTGGAATCCACATTGCTTGCAAACCACCTTCAAGTGCGAACTTCACTTCTTCTAACGCAAGTTCTGGATTTTCAAGCGGGATTGCTGCAACGCCCATCAAACGATCATCCACAGAGCAGAAATCAATCATGTGGCGGTTATGTGCACGCGCGCCGCCGTAACGAAGATTTTCAGGAATTTTGCTGCTGGGTGAAAACGGCATATGAAGGCTGTGCGTGGCGAACACCAACTGTTTCATGAAACCCAACATGTCATTGGCGATAACACGGTCATGTTTGTCGAACGAACCCAGTGCTTGAATCTCTTTGACTTCGGTAATCATCCGATCTCCGAGCGCAATAAGAGACTGCTTGTGCTGGTCACTATGTTGAGCACCGTTTGCCATGATGACTTCAACTTCTTCATCTGTGACTATGGAACGGCCGTAGCTCACCAAGGGAAGAAGTTCGCGAATGTCAGGGTCGGCAAACTTCCGTAAGAAGTCTGGCAATTCCATAATGTGCGTGTCTGCGTCGTACAGAATGCGGTCGCCTGCATAGGTCATGATGATTCCCCCTCAGTTGTACGGAGAACGGTATCAGCCGTGTCAAGAGGTACGAAGTTGTCATCTCTGCGTAGGGCTGTGTTCACCACAGTGGTGCAAACTAGAGCCATGCGCATTCTGGTAACAAACGACGACGGCATCGATTCTGTGGGCCTCCATGTGCTTGCACGGGCAATGCGACCATTTGGCGACGTAGTCATTGCTGCGCCCGACCAGGAGTACTCCGGGGCTGGAGCTGCCATTGGTGCCCTGCACATCATTCAGCCCGAAGTGCACAAACGCCATGTTGAAGGAATTGAGACGGCGTGGGCGGTGAGCGGACCGCCTGCGTTGTGCGTGTTCTTCGCGCGTCTCGGTTTGTACGGAGACCCCTTCGATCTTGTTGTGTCGGGAATTAATCCCGGAGCAAACGTGGGGCGGTCTGTGTATCACTCAGGAACGGTGGGGGCAGCTATCACCGCGCGCAACGGTGGAATATCAGGAATTGCCGTCAGCCAAGCAGTGACTGGTTTTGGAATTGAAGGTCAAGGGTGGGACGAAGCGGTGAAAGGTCAGAAATGGCACTCCGCCGCGGACGTCGCCGCCAGTGTTGTGCAGGGTTACTTAGCAAACACACCGCGCGAACCAGTTGTTATCAATGTGAATGTCCCGAATCTTGAAGTGAGTGAAATGAAGGGATGGCGACGAACAACTGTTGGCACCATCGTGCCGCGCGCAATGGTGAACGCGAATATGGAACCCAAAGAGGGGTACGACGGCTCGTACTACGTACGAATGGAATACGGCGATACCAACAAGATGGAAGACCACACCGATGGTGGCGCTGTTGAAAATGGCGAAGTGTCCATTACCTATCTCGGCCGTCTTGACGACGTTCCTCATCATGGCACCGATGAAATTCACAACGCTCTCAGTGGCCTCGTGAATAACTGAATACCGTCCACTCAGTAACCGCATTCGTTTGCATCGCTAAGGTCAAAGACATGACCGACTGGCAAGATCTGACTCGACGATCGTCGTTCGCATCCCATCGTCTCATTGGTTGGATTTTCTGGGATCCCGCTGCAAAAGACAATTTAGAAGCGCTCGGTGTTCCCGGAGGTATGGGTCACTACATCGTGAATCGCGGAGCGCCGCTATGTCCTGCCGGGCCCGAAGCATTGTTTGCCGCGTACTACACCATCCACAGAGAGTTTGTTCACTTTGCGTGGAACCACACTGCACAACACACAACAGATTGGCATGCAGTATCTCGCGCTCGCGATGCAGCTGTACTTAGTGGCCTTCAACGCATGACTCCTCACATCATTCAGCCACTTGGTGATCTGGCAACACCTCTCTGGGAAGTCGTTGATGCGCTTCCTGCTTCTGGGCGGGTGTTGTTTGCCGCACACAAGTCGTGGCCCCGACCAGAACATGAGGCCTTGAGTGCTTGGAATGCGTTGAATGCAATTCGCGAGTGGCGCGGTGACACTCATTTTGGAATTCTTGTTTCTGAGGACATCGGAATCGTAGAAGCGGGACTTTTACACGATGCATGGATGGGATACCCGAAAGAATGGATTCCTCGTAGTCGTGGTGCAGATGATGCGTCAATCACCACGGCGCTTCGCAGCTTGGAACAGCGGGGATTTGTTACCGATGGAGTGGTGAACGACGCTGGGGTTGAGTATCGCCAACAACTTGAAGACAAAACAGATGCACTTCATGAAATGGCATGGCGACTACTCGGCGAAGAGAGAACACTGCAATTCCTCGCGCTCATTGAACCTGTAGGCGACCGCTACGTTGAAGAAATCAACACCACTGCAGGAGACAACTGGATGCCTGCAGCCCGACCTCGTCGTCGATAATTACGCTTTACGTGGGAGCCCAATTCGAACTGACACACCAGGCGAAAACATGACATGAGCCTCACCACTTGGCTGTGATAGCCCTGCAGCAGTGACCAACGAATCATCTACATGTTGAAGAGTTGCCGAATACAGCGGCCATGTTTCGTGGTCAACTGGCGCGTACCGAAGAGCCTGTCGAAATCCACGCGAGTACAGACCCCATCGAGCGGACAAGAAAACAGAAAGTTCATCAGGTTCGGCAATTCGTTCGCCGGTCTGAATTGTGATTGATGTATCAGCGCGACGTGGCCAACGTCTGTGAACAGTGGTGGTGAGCACATTGCCGTCATGCTGGTGACGGGCCTGACCCCAGCAATATGGCAACAAGTATGTAGCCCTGGCGACAAGTGCAGGCAAGAAACGATTGACGTCGAGAGAAAAAAACCACACGCCCGGAACGCCGTTTCGCCGCACATACGTACGCACATTGACCTCTGGAAATGAACCGAAATACGGGACGGAAGGTAGACGAGGAAGCCCGATGTTTTTCATAGAGAATGGAATCAGACCCACCCAGGCTGAACCATCGAATGTGTCCACTTCAAGCCCAGCAGGAAGCAGGGCCTGAACCTCTTCGACCGGGTAACGCCAATGAACGTACGCCAAGTCGCGCCATTGCTGCACCATCACCGCGCGCTTCACGGGCTCTGGGCAAATATCCATCACACGTCACACACTACGCACCACATTTTCCGTAGCAACGTGTTGTGACACAGATACCGTCACCAACACCATGCGTCGATTCCTCCCCTCTTTGCTTGCTGTGGCGATAGTGGTCGTCTTCAGTGTGTTTCAACGGGAACTTCTCGGTGACATCTTTCAGCGACTGCGTGGCGTTCACCCCCTAGAAGTGGTTCCGCTCACGCTTGCGGGAATCGGAATGATTGTTGCTCGTGGATTTTTCCTGAAGTCGTGTTCTCCCGGAATATCGCTACGACAATCAATCACTGCAGATCAATCTGCGTTAGCAGCGGGTTACGGCATTGCACTCGGTGGAGGCGCCGTGGGAACCGGACTACGCATTCACATGTTCACGCGATGGGGCATGTCATCGCAAGTGATTGGTGCATCAATTGTTGCAACCGCAGTTGTTCCATCGTTTACAACATGGGGGCTACCCATCGTTGTACTCACACCCACAGCAATTACGTCATCTCTGGAAGATATTCAGTTCATTGCAATGAGCGTTGGTGGGTTTGTTATTGCTATCTCCGTTGTGTTCTGGTGGTTTGCACTCATGCGACCATCTCTGTTCACAGTGGTCGGTCGAATTGGCCTTCGCCTGCAACGCGTTTTCTTGCGTCGAGTCCCTGCTCGTTTCTGGCGATCTCGAAAACTCATCGAAAAGACACAACCCGATTACTTCACCAATGAACTTCGCCTCAGTCTTCGGTCACTGTTGAAGTCACGAGGACATCTCATCCTTCTTGCTTCGCTGTCTACCCTTCTTGCTGGGTTCACATGTCTCTTAGTGTCGGCTCACGTGTTCGGAACCCAAGGGCTGACGGTCTACGAAGCGCTGATTGCGTTCTCGTTAGTACGTGTGCTGATTGCGCTCTCTCCCATACCTGGTGCTGCTGGAATCGCTGAATTAGGACTCATCGCCTTGCTCGAGCGTGCGGGGGTCTCTCTGTTAGATGCAACAGGAACAACACTTTTGTACCGATTCCTCACATGGTTTGTTCCCATCGTTGTCGGCACGGGTTTATGGTGGCGATACTCTCACAGACGTCAGGAGGCTTCACATGGCCAGATACACAACAACAATCAACAGCTCGAAGACACCGGAAGAGGCGTTTCGGTTCATGGCTGATGTGCGCAATTTTGCTCAATGGGATCGCAACATCATCAAGGTGGAACAAATCAACGGCGATGGTCCCGGTTTAAACACTGTGTTTGACATCACTGTCAGGGGTATGGGTGGAAAGCCATCAGTACTTCGCTATACCACTGTTGAATATGACGAATTCACGAACGTTTTGGTGAAGGGACGCAACACAATCTTCACTTCCGTCGACCGCGTCACAGTTACTCCTACAGCTACAGGTTGCGATGTCACCTATGACGCAATACTGACAGCGAACTGGATTGTTGCGCCGATGAACCTTGTGCTCGGTGGCATCTTCAAGAAAGTTGGCGACTCAGCAACCAAGGGTCTGCGTAAAGCACTGGCCTAGTTTTACGGACAGCCAAGTCCGTTCAATGTTGCACATTCGCGGCATAGCCACGCCTTGCCTTCAGGTGTACTCCACGCAGTGGCAAGGTGAGATCCACACGACATGCAGTCATGTTTCTCACGTACCTCGGGTCGAACCTGAAACCGTGGCTGTTCTTCGTCAGTCATTCAATTCTCTTTTCGTAATAGCCATGACTCTTCGGCAAATGATGTGCGTGTTGTCAGCACTTTGTCTAGAAGTTGAATGAGTTGGCGTTGTTCCGCCTGTGTAAGAGCATCCCACTGATCAACATGCAGACTACGAATCTTATGTGAGAGGCGAGAGAAGGTTTTGCTACCCAGAGAAGTTGCTCGCGCCACAATCCGGCGACGGTCGTCTGGTGATCGTTCCCGTACGACAAGTCCCATCTTTTCCAATTTGTCAACTAAGCGCGTGAGATCTGCTGCTCTGTTGATGAGACCATCTGCGATTTCACCCATGGCTCTTCCTTCTTCAGAAGATTCACGACACAAAACCCACAGAATTCGAAAATGAGCCTCTGTGAGGCCTTCTTCTGAGCACAGATGTTCAATATCTGCCGAAAGAACTGACGACGTCAAGTTCAGGAAGATGTACGAACTACGATTGAGGCGTTCTGCGGTGGATTCTTTCTTCATCTTCACTGTTTCTCTTTAAGTGGATTACGCAGTGTGGAGAACTCGGGCAAATACTGCTGCTAGCACGGTCTGAGGAGACTCTGAGGCGCCATGACTTCTCCATGCAATAAATCTGTCGGGGCGCACCAGAACTGCACCGTCCGCTGAAATTCCACGATTCTTTGTCCACGCCAAACGTGGGTCCAAATAATCACCATCTGTATGGCCAATTCGAACAACATCGAGAGGAAGGCGTAGATCTTCCGCAATGTGCTGTGCCGCCTCGCACCATTGTTGGCCGTTCTCCCCAGTTATCAACAAGAAACGACCATGTCGCACAAGGTCAATTGTGGAACACCGTTCACCTTTCAGGTTTTCAACCCAAGCGTGAGGCAATGGATGTCCCGGCCTGGTTTCCATGACATACAGACGAACATCATCAGGATTTGGCGCAGGGAAGGTTCCATCACTGACGACAGCCAACGATGTGTACGTGTATCCGTACTCCACGTTTTGCTCTTGGAACTCCATTGAATGAATAGCAAATAACTTTCTAGCAAATGCCTTGAAATCATCGTCGGCCGGATCCGTACTCCACAGACGGGAAAGGTGGCTCCATTTTTCATCAACTGTCATGTCTCTATTCGACAAACCAAGTTCGCGCCACGTAGAGCCCCATTGCTTAGCATTTTCGAGTGAACGCTGAACATTTCGCTCAACCACTGGACGTCTCTCCACTTCATACGTAGAAAGCAACTTCTCTCCAGCCCAACCACGTAGGACATACGCAAGTTTCCAACAAATATTTTGAACATCGTGCATTGCACTAGTGAGACCCAATCCACCAGTTGGCGGGTGTCTATGCGCTGCATCGCCGCACAGAAATACACGCCCCACGGAAAATTTGTCAGCCACAATTCCTTCTGATGCCCAGCGAGAGATCCGATGAATATCCAAGGGATAGTCCCCAATTCCCAACGCAGTACGAAGGTCTTCTTCCACCGTTACATCATCTAGAGATCGTGGGTCTTCATAGGGATAATTCAAATGGACGACCCATTCTTTCGACCGTGAACCCCATACATCTGGCCCCATTGGAACCATGACCACTTGCATGCCAAGTTGGGGCATTCCTATCCAGCGAATGAGAACATCGTCGTCAGAGTTCCACGGTGAAAAATCTGCTGACAAATGAAAAGACACCTGGCTTGCTGCTTTACGAAGCCCCACCATTTCAATTCCAAGTTGCCGACCAACTGTTCGTCCACCATCGCATGCCAAGACATACTTCGCATTCACGATGTAGTCACGGTTGGCGTCCTTGTCGCGAATTAGCGCGATCACTCCATGCGTGTGATTTTCTAGCGAAATTAATTCGTGATGGAACTGAACTTTTCCAGGAGAAAGAGCTTCTGCTTGATTTTTCAGAATGGGCTCTAGTCGTATCTGAGGAAGGTTTGTAGATAACAGTGGGCTCGCAACACACCACGTTTCATTCTCTCCCCCGGTTCCCCAACATTCCATTTTCGCAATTCGACGGCCGGCGTCTGGATGTCCGGCGAAACCGACATATGCAGCTGAATACGAAAAACTTTCTGGAGGGGTTCCCCTCATGTAGATCTCGTCGGCCACGCCTGCGTCAGACATGATTTCCATCGCACGCTGATTCAAGATATGAGCTTTTGGCAGCAACGAAGTAGTAGGGAGAGAACTCACTAGATACGAATCAACGTTCAACTTTGACAACAGCATTGATGCCGTCAGTCCTGCGCCACCGCCTCCAATGATCAGAACGGATGTCTCGACTGTGTTCACGGTGGTTCCCTCTTCCGCACACGAGAGTACCTCTATTTATTTGTTGCAACAAATAAATAGACCTCTTTAGATATTTCGTACAACAATTAAAGGGCGTAAGCAGTAAAGAGTTGAGTGGCGACTGAGTTCAAATCGTGAGCGTCATTGGCAACGGCGGCGACATAACGGTCAGGTCGCACGATGACGGCGTAGGCATCTTGCACCGATTCTGGGGCAACCACCACCTGTGCTCCAATACGTTGCAAAGCGTTGGGTATCTCAATGTTTTCTTGAGTCACCACCGCCAACGATGCTCCATTCATGCGGACCGCAGCCGATACCTGCGGGTGATACCAAAACTGGTGTCCTACTCGGGGATCATCACCAACAACTATGCCGGCCTCAATGTGTGGACTGGGGCGTGTACCGCCATAGCCACTCTCAATGTCAACTCCATGACTTACTCGACCGCCAAGTTGGTCAATAAGACGACCCATATCGACAGCGTGAGCAATGGTGCTTCGAACATGTGGCTCGCGCTCTGTGGAGTACGTGTCAAGAATGTTGCTGGATGCAATGCCCCGCTTGACAAATGACAGTTTCCACGCCAAATTCAACGCGTCACGCATTCCCGAATTCAACCCCTGACCTGCAAAAGGTGGAGTTTGATGCGCCGAATCTCCCGCAAGAAAAACGTTTCCTTTTTGCATGTTTGGCGCCACGACCGCATGAAAGCGATACACGGCGCTGCGCACTAACCGTGCAGTATTGGGCGAAATCATTCCCCGCAAAAGTCCCCATAGGCCTTCTTCGGTATTCAACTGCTGGGAATCTTCATGCTCTTGTATTTGAAATTCCCAACGGCGAAAACGGCGAACTCCCTGAACAAAAGTAAAGGGTCGCTCTTTGTGGCAATACTGACGAACTCCGCGTGGAAGATCTACAACGGCACCTTCATGTAATTCAGCATCAACAACCAACCATTCTTGGTCGAAGCGCAGATCTTCAAGAGTGAGACCAATGTGTTTGCGTGTCCAACTGCTGGCACCGTCACAACCCACATACCAACGCGACTGAACAGAGTCACCATTATCCAAGGTGGTGGTTACTGATGAACCGTTGTCCACCATATTCACCGCCGTACGCCCCCACATCACCTGTGATCCACGGCGTTCGGCTTCCGTACGCAGCATGGTGTCTAGGTCTGGTTGATAATGAGTGATCACTGGAGGAACACCTTGCAAACCCAAGGGCGGAATATCTGCACCAATAACTACTTCATTGGTGGGCCCGACAAAATCTCCGCGTTGAAGAGGCTCAGTGTTTTGTTGCAGCCACTCGCCCAAGCCGTGGTCGTGAAAAGCACGCTGAATTTCATCATCCATCACAATTGCTCGCGGAAGTTGATACGGCACTACGTCGCGATCAATCACGACATTCGGGACACCCATATCGGACAGAATTACAGCCAGAAAACAGCCCACTGGTCCGCCGCCAAGAATTGTGACATCAACCATCTTTCGCCACCAGTTCATTCATGATTTGCGAACGGATACGACGCGCTGAAATACGAATCTGTTCTTGCTCCTCACGAGTTTCTGCTGCAACAACAGCAAAGATGAACGGCTCTAGAGCTGCCCAACCCATTTCCATTGCCATACCCAGACCCATCATTGCCTTTAGTTCAACCGATGGTTCGTCTGTCCCATGTTGAGCTGCAATGTGCAACATGGCGTTACGTGGCACAGAGACATCTTCCGTCAGTTCGGTACGGGCAAGAGACATCTCGTTGTCGAGAACAGTGCGAACAACCGCGCGTAAATACGTTGGGTCACCAATCAGCGCTAACGGTGCTGGCAATGGTTGTTGCCGCGATTGCTCCATTGCATAGTCGTGGTGCGAATGAACCAAACGTTCCATTGCGGCCTGAAGAAGCGCATCTTTCCCACCGAAATAGTGATGTACCAGGCCGTGGTTGACTCCGGCGCGCTCTGCGATAGCGCGCACACTCAAAGAACGTGGCCCTACTTCGCCCAGTAATTCGGCGGTGGCTGCAATTAACTTGTCTTCGGTATCGACACGTGTGCGACCCGATTTTTCTTCGGTGCTAATCACTTGCCGGCGGTTGCATAATCGGTGACTGCAGCAACACCTTCGCCAGCGCGATAGCGAGCAATAAGTGCTTCAAAGTCAACTTCAATACCAATGGGGTTTGCTGCAAATAATGGTCCGGCCATAAATGCATCTGCCTCTTCCATTGTCATGGCATCGAACTGGGTCTCAACTTGATTGCCGTCTGGGTCGCGGTAATACGCAGACAACGTCATTCCGTGATTGATGGTCCAATACGGCGACACCCCGCACGCCTTCATTCGTTCGTACTGACCGAACAAGTCATCCAAGCTTGCATATGTGAACGCAAAATGTTCGGTGCCACACGCGGTAGCGGAACGATCTTCCAGATTTGGAAAATTCACAATGGCAATGCGGTGATGCTCGTCGTCGTATGAGATGAAAGAGATGAACTGGTTCTCGTGGCGCGCTTGGCCTTCAAGGAAGTTCTTCCACCAGTCGAGCATTTCTGGAAAGCGCGATGTCTTCAGAACAATGTGGGCAAATTTGATTGGTGATGCCATGGCGACTCCTTGGTTTCAGAGTTTTAGTCAACTGACTAAAAGAGACTATAGTGCAGAGTATGACATTGCGATTCGCCTGCAAAAACGGCCGCGCCCAGTTAGTGGTGGGCCCAGACAACACATTGGTCGACCTGGCCGACGCCAGTGGTGGGAAGTTTTCCTCCGAACCAATTGATGCCTTTCGCCGATGGAACGAAGTACGAGATTTTGCTGCCACATTCTCTGGCACTGGCACCCCATGTGTCATCAACGAACTCGATGCGCCCTCCCCGTGGCCAACTCAAGTATTCGGAATTGGATTGAACTACCGCTCACATGCGGAAGAAAGCGGAATGGAGATTCCAAAGTCGCCGCTCACTTTTACGAAGTACTCATCATCTGTCGCTCATGGAAATGCCGATATTCCTCTCTACGGAAAATCAGTGGACTGGGAAGTAGAACTCGTTGTTGTTATCTCTGACGGTGGTCGAGACATTGCCCAGGCGGACGCGTGGAATCATGTTGCAGGCATTGCCGTTGGTCAAGACATTTCAGATCGTCAACTTCAGTTCGCTAGCCAGCCACCACAATTCAGTTTGGGAAAGAGTCGCAAGAATTACTCTCCCTTTGGTCCATGGCTTGTTGACGCACAAGCCGTAACACAACGTGATGCTCTGCACATGACATGCACCTTGAATGGTGAAGTGGTGCAAGACACCACAACCGACGACCTCATCTTCAGTGTGTCGGACATTATTTCGTATTTGTCAGGAATTGTTCAGTTGCTACCTGGTGATGTCATTTTCACTGGTACCCCCGGTGGAGTCGGTGTCTCGCGCAAGCCGCCCGTGTTTCTACAGCCTGGCGATGTTTTGGTGTCAACAATTGACGGAATTGGCACCACCACAAACGTGTGCGTGCAGGGTTAATTCGCTAGTTCACAAAAGACTGAACTGAGTCAACACACCATTGCCACAGTGCTTCGCGCGCACGTGGCGTATCACTCTTTTTGGTACTTGGTGTTTTGTGCGTTGCACGCACTTCACGGTCACACCAGAAGGTTCCACTCACTGACGGCAACGGATGCACCGCTGCTAACCACGCAATAGTGTCGGCTCCTTGTTCTTCGGTTCGCAAGATTGGCTTAGTGAGCAGACGGAACAAAGGTATGGAATCTTGCACTCCAGGCGTATCTGCCCAACCGGGATGCATGGTCACAAACTCAATATGTGGCTCTTCTTGAGCCCACAATTCATTCAGTGTTACTTGCGCTCGTTTTGCAATGGCGTACTGGCGAGATCCGTTATACGTCGACAGTTCCATTGTCTCCCCCGCATGCAATTGCGGAAGAGCCGCCGCATACATGCCACCAGACGAAACAGTAATAACGCGTCCGTTGGCGGCACGCAAAGAATCTCTCAACATTGTGGTCATAAGGAATGGACCTAACACGTGAGATGCGAGTGTCTGCTCAATTCCCTGTGCAGACACTGTGCGCTCATTCAGTAGCGCACCAGCATTGTGAATGAGCACATCGATTCGCGGGAATTGTGAGCGAAGAGACCTACTGGCGTCGGCCACCGATTGAAGATTTCCCATCTCTGCAATGACAACAGCTGTTGGTGTGTGCGGAAAATCTTCTCGGAGTTCAGATGCAATTGCATCGCATTTCTCTTTGTTGCGACCAACTAACACCAACGATGCACCAGTGGCCGCAAGTGTGCGAGCGACCGACGCACCGAGACCCGATGTGGGGCCAGTAATGACGATGACGCGGCCGTGCAGATTTTTACTAGACACCTTCTGCCAGTTGTTCATGCGCGAACGAACGGCAAACCCGATGCGGGAGAACCCAGGGACGACAGCTGCATCGAGCGCAGAGCTAACAAGGTTCTTACTCATGAACGCTCAATCAATGTGGCAAGCAACATTCCGGTGGCAATAAGACCACGAAGGGACCACGCAATTGTTCGTACCCAGTTAGTAGTGACCAACTCGCGCCCCACGGTGGCATCGGGCTGTGTAGCCATACGCGCATGCCGTGGAACCGACAACAAAACTGTGGCGCCCAATGCAACAGCAAGCGGTATTCCAGCTAACCACGGAACAAACCACGCGACGCCAATAGGCACCATTCCTAATAACAACAAGGTGGTTATGCCTTCAATTGTCATTGGTGCCATGACAACCCAGCCTGTTCTGCGTTGATGTTCAACAGCCACCGATGCTGCACTCTCTACGGGCACAACCGAGAGCAACGGATAGTGCACTACCTGCACAAACCAGATAACACCCACCATGGTCCACGATGCCAACACGTTCAGCACAAGGACAACATCTTCCATACCGTCACCGTATCGGTGCTTGTTGCCAAGTCCCTACGCTAGAAGTCGTGACGCGTGTCCCGAAGAAAAAGAACGGTTTTGAGCCTCGTATCTGCGCA